>Ga0209456_10000480_pt1 | contig 21467 bp, 15 predicted proteins | sample COG_11_FD_184755 | JGI IMG/M metagenome (GOLD analysis project Ga0209456, IMG submission 184755) | Pelagic marine sediment microbial communities from the LTER site Helgoland, North Sea, for post-phytoplankton bloom and carbon turnover... | ecosystem: Environmental > Aquatic > Marine > Neritic...
GTCAACGCTGGCGAGCCTGCTGCCGCGATTCTACGAAATGGACTCGGGTGACATTTACATTGACGGCGTACCGATTCGGGATTTGACGCTCGAGAGCCTGCGCAACAACATCAGTCTCGTGACACAAGACGTCGTGCTCTTCAACGACAGCATCGCCAACAATCTGGCCTATGGCGAACTGAAATCCCGTTCGGAACAGGAGTTGCTACAGGCGGCGGAGGCTGCTTATGTGCTCAATTTTGCCAACGAGATGCCAGATGGGCTCGACACAATGGTTGGCGATCGTGGTGTATTGCTGTCGGGCGGCCAGCGGCAGAGAATCGCCATCGGCCGCGCACTACTCAAGAATGCGCCGATTCTGATTCTCGATGAGGCGACATCTTCGCTGGATACGCGCTCGGAACGTCGTATCCAGGAAGCGCTCGAGGTACTGATGAAGGACCGCACAACGCTTGTCATAGCGCATCGCTTGTCGACGGTGGAGAATGCCGATCAGATTATCGTTCTTCACGCGGGTCGCGTAGTCGAGTCTGGAACGCACGGTGAACTAATGGCGCAGGATGGGCACTACGCCTCGTTGCATCGTATGCAATTCAGCGCGGAGAGTGGGTGAGTACTGGGGCTGCCTATCACTGGATTCACCGGGTGTGGTATGAGCAAGCCTCCCTGGGGTGGTTGCTGCTGCCGCTGAGCGCCTTCTACTGGATCATCTCGGGTTGCAGGCGCCTGTTTTACAAGAGCGGTATCCTGAGGACGCACCATGCACCAGTGCCAGTGATCGTCGTCGGCAATATCACGGCCGGCGGCACTGGCAAGACACCGACCGTGATCTGGCTATCACGGTTGCTGGCTGAACGCGGCTTTTCACCCGGTATTGTCAGCCGCGGGTATGGCGGCAGTCAGTCAAAGTCGCCCATGCGCGTGGACGCAAACAGCGAGGCCGCGGTTGTCGGCGACGAACCCGTCTTGCTGGCGCGTCGCAGCCAATGCCCCGTGGTGGTGGACGCCGATCGCGTTCGCGCAGCCGCGATGCTTGTCGATGACGGTGTCGATATCATCGTCGCCGACGACGGACTGCAGCATTACCGGCTGGCGCGAGACTATGAGATATGCGTAATCGACGGTTCCCGGGGCCTCGGCAACCGACGACTGCTGCCGGCGGGTCCGCTACGCGAATCGCCGCAACGTCTGCATGATGTGGACCAGCTGCTCGTGAACGGCCGCCTTCGCACGAGCGCCGAGATTTCGGTCGCCGAGCAGAATGCGATTCCTTTCGAACTCGAGGTCACCGAGGCCAGCCGCCTGGACGGCTCTTTAAGCCGACCGATCGAGCGCTTTGCGGGCACGACCGTACACGCCGTCGCGGCAATAGGGAATCCGGGTCGTTTCTTCGACCTGCTACGCGCGCAGGGTATCCAGGTGATCGAACACGCGTATCCGGATCACGCGCCTATCACTACGGCCGAGCTCGATTTCGGTGATGACTTCGAGGTGTTCATGACCGAGAAGGACGCCGTCAAGCTCGGACGCAGCATTGGCGACAGGTATTGGTACGTGCCCGTGGAGTTGCAGATGGATCCGGTATGCGCGCTGCCGCTGATCGAGCAGATCGAATCGCGCCTGCGCTCAGGAATGTAGTCCGAGCCCCTTCATCAGGTGCTCGCTTTCCCGGCGTACGTTCTCTATCTCTGCAGTGAGCCGATCAACGGGCAGCAGGCGGCGCTCTTCCTCGGTCTTGAGGCAGTGCAGGGCGACGCGTTCCTGGCGCTGTTCGTTGGAGAGCTCCTCGAGGTCCGGATTGTCGACGAGCGTTACCGAGAGCCGGTCGGCAACCTGTACACAAAATGTCGTGGCATCCGCGGAGCCAGGCTGGATCGTGCCATCCAGGGGTGTGTGATGGTGACGAATAATGTCTGCGATCGCCTCGGGTACTCCCCAGTGTTCACAGGCAAGGTAGCCGAGCTCGCTATGCGTGAAGTTGAAGACCTCGATATCGACGACTTCGAGATCGTCGGGCGTCTGCCAGTCATGCTCGTCCACCTCGAGGAGCTGTTTCGGCGCGTGTTCGAACATCACGAAACGGCCCACGTCATGGAGCAGGCCGACGAGGTACGCGTGGCCCGGTTCGATCATCAGGCCCGGTACCAGTTCCGAGATGCGCTGCGCACCGACTGCTGTTGAGATCGAGTGCTGCCAAAGCCGTATCTGGTTGGCTTCGGTGGGCATGAACACGCGCTGGACGGCGAGAGAGGCGACAAAACTCGCCACGGTCGTCGCGCCCATGCGCGCGAGAGCGTCCCGTATTACCGAAATCGGGGCGACGGGCGACGATGCTGCGGAGTTGGCGAGCGCAATGATGCGTACAGCGAACGCGGGATCTTCCTTCGCCGAAAACTCGAATTCCTCGAAATACTCTTCGGATTTGGGATCGAGCTGCAGGATTCGTACGAGCACCTGGGGCAGCAATGGAAGCTCCTTGATCTTCTCTTCCATGCTGTGCAGCGCAATCTTGCTCTGCATCCTGATCAGTGTCGTGTCGGATGTTGCCATGAATATGCGGAGCGAGGTCCGTGCCGGACCTGCTCCTGCCCCTGCTTTGCATCGGATGTATGCAGTAGGTATCGGCAGTCCGCGATTTTACTTAAGTCGTGCCCGTACGAAGCCGCTTACAGGCTGAGTTGAAACGACTTGTTACAGAATACCGGTGGCATTGAGGCGCTGCCGCGGGCAGCATACCGAACCTAAACAACCGTTTCGGAGTTGAACGATGCGCAAACTGCTTGGAGTACTGGCAATCATGGCCATAACAACACCCGCTGCTTTCGCGGGATCCCTGCTGGACCAGGATTTCCGCCGACTGGCGTCCGACGAGGTCGTCAATCTCGGTGACGAATACGCCGGCAAGGTCGTTCTCGTGGTCAACACGGCATCGAAATGCGGTAACACGCCGCAGTACGAAGGCCTGGAGAAACTTTATGAGGAATACGGCGACAAGGGGTTCGTCGTGCTCGGCTTCCCGTCCAACGACTTCATGGGGCAGGAGCCCGGGACTGAGGCGGAGATCCAGGAATTCTGTCGCCTGACGTACAAGGTGAAGTTCCCGATGTTCGAAAAGGTCACTGTAAAAAAAGGCGATGCAAATCCTTTCTTCGATGATCTCGCTGCGGCGTCCGGAACGTATCCCACCTGGAATTTCCACAAGTTCCTTATCGGCAAGGACGGTGAACTCATCCGCGAATTCAGCCCGCGAACGCAGCCTTACGACGACAAGCTGATTGCAGAGGTGCAGAAAGCGCTGGGTAGCTGATCGCCTGGCAACGCCCGGGGGCCTGTCAGGCTTCCTGACGCTTCTCGTTGATCAGCAGGAGAAGTTCTGCCGCGGCTTCCGCATCGCACAGTGCCCGGTGGTGTTGCGTCAGCGACACGCCAAAATTGCTGCACAGGGCCGCGAGGCTGTATGAGGCCTGTCCCGGGTAGAGTTTCCTCATCGACGAGCAGGTGCAGAGCCTGGGGTAACGAAAACTGCGCCCGATGCGCTCGAACTCGCGGGCAATGAAACCGTAATCGAACTCCACGTTGTGGGCGACGAATATCGCGCCGTCGAGAAACGTCTCGAAGTCGTCGGCGATGTCCGCGAAATAGGGTGCGTCAGCCACCATAGCAGGCGTGATGCCAGTGAGGCGCGTAATGTTGCCGGGAATTCGCCGCTGCGGGTTCAGCAGGGTCTGGAAGCGATCGACCATTTGCCCGTGCTTGACCTTGACGGCGCCGATTTCGGTGACCCGGTGCCCATCGGCGCGGCCTCCCGTCGTCTCGACATCGACGACGACATAAACCTGCTCGGGATCGAGTACCCACCGGACGCGGACCACATCGGCGCGAAAGCCCGCCTCGCGCAGCTGCCGAATGCGGGTAAGCTGATTACGGCGTAGCTGGTCGACGTCCGTCTTTATCTCTACGAAGCGAACGCCCTGATCGTCGATGATCATGAGGTCGGGATAGCCATAGCGCGAATCCTCGTACTCCCGGCAAAATCTGCGCAGGATCGCGGCGATGGACTCGCCGTCCCCATGCTCGATGAGCGTGAACAGGGCGTCGTTCATCGAGCGGCGCCAGCGAAACAGGCCGTTCGGCGTGCCGTAGTGCTGCGCGCTCGTCTGCAGGAGTGCGTGCCTGACGGTCTTCGGATCTGCAGCGATTCCTGAGAGCCTGGATTCGATGCGTTCCGAGTGCGTCTCGTAGAAACTCCCGTTGGACAATGCCGAAGGCAACAGCTCGAACGGGGAATGAGTTGCAGCCTCCGGGTTGGCGTAGAGCTCGTCCCAGAACAACAGGCCGAAGAACGTCCGCCACAGGAGGTTCTCGGTGCGGAAGGCTTTTTGCCCCCGAGCCTCGAAATATCCGATCGCAGCGTTCTCCGGCGAGCCGCTCTGAGACTCGTCGATGTCGATGGTAGCCGCCGCGCGCAGCACGTCCGTGACCATCGACGTGCGTTTCTTCTCGAACTTGCGCTCGAAAATGTCGCGCGCGGTCAGCCATTCTTCGTCGCTTCGGGGGTCATCGATGCACCGTTGCAGGTAGGCCTGCGCCTCGTCCTTGCGACCCGCGGACAACAGGAGCCGGATCAGCCGCTCGCTGCACTTGGCCGAATCCCCGTGTTCGTAGAGCCGGATCGCCTGGTCCGCGGCGTCGTCCTTTTCGGCTTCGCGCCCGAGTCGATAGGCGAGCTCGTTGCGCAGTGCAGCACTGCGGGCGAAATTTGCGGACGGCCAGTCATTCGATTCGGCAGCGAGTGCGCTGTGCGATTTCCTGCTCTTGAGGTCATGAAGCCGCGTTGCGTAATAGTAGCTCTCCATTGCTTCGCAACGGTCACTGAACCTGGGCTCGTAGCTTTCCTGCGATTGCTGTGTTCTCACGAGCCCGAGGTCGCGCATCGTGAATTTCGCGAGTCCGTCCTGCACCCTTCCGAAATACAGGAACAGAAGGTAGCGCGCCGCGTCGACACGTTCCTGGACGAACAGGCGGTCGGTGCGAAGGTCGCGCATGAAATCGGAGGCGCTGACATTTTCGCGAACGAACTCGAGCAGTTCGGTTTTCTTGTAGGAGCGACTCAGCCCCGTAAATCGCGGCAGTAACTCGCTGTAGATCTCCGTACGTGTCAGGAAGCCGACGACGTCATCGAAATGCTCGACGCCCGGCGTGGCGATCCAGCCGTTTTCCCGGAGGGCGCGAAGCAGGGGCTCGAGTTCCCCGAGTTCCGGGTAGCGCAGCTTCCTGGTGGCGAAGACGATGCCCTTGCGATTGACCAGGCGCACATACAGGCATTGTTCCTCGCGCGACAGCTCACGAAATTCGCGAATGAACGCTGCGTGTTCATCGAGCAGCACGTGCGCGTAATGCGTTGCCACGAAGTCCAGCATCTCGACGAAATGATCGTGGTAGTAGAACGTCGGTAACGGACGTTTACGGCGGCGAGCTATCCAGTGTGTCTGGTCGAAAGTCACTGTGTCTCAAGATGAGAAAAACGTCACGTTTTTCAAATAGCTAGGTACAAACCCGAATTGCAGCGGTAACGGATAAGGCAGATAAACGATTTTGCCCTGATGCGGGGCGAAAATCGACTGGGCTGCAATGGTGTCTTCCTTGTCAGGACGGCGTGGATTCGACGCAAAAGCAATTGCCGATCGCCTGCGGCTACTTGGGCTTGACGGCGCCGATGCGGCTGAGACGAGCCGCAGGTTGCATGCAGTCGTGATCGTACCCAGCGCCGACGCAATCGTCCTGCGCTTCTTTCGATCGCTGACGAGAATCACGGCGTTCAGGAACATTGTCGCGGACGAAGCAGGTCAGGACCGTCTGCAAGATACGCTGAAACATTACGTGCTGACGCTGGGTGTCGACTTCGATAGCAAGGCCTATTTTGACGAACGTCGTCGTATCGGACAGATTCACCAGCAGCTCGGTGTCTCGCAGAGTCTCTACCAGTGCGCGTTCAGGGACCTGCAGGATCTACTGATCGAGCACATTCCACCCGCTATCCGTGAGAGCGGCGCCGACTTCGACGAACTCCTGCGCTTCGTGCTCAAGGTAACCACGCTCGACATGTCGCTGGCGGTAGAGAGCTACTGCGATGCCCGCGTGTCGGGCCTGAAGGAGTCACTCAAGAGCGAGCGCGGCGAGACCGAGCGCTTGCGCAAATTATCGATTACGGATTGGCTGACAGACCTGCACAATCACTCCTATTCGAAACGTTGCCTGAGTGCTGCGCTCGAACGTGTGCAGCGAGAGGACAGGCCCTTGTGTGTGATCATGGCCGACCTCGATCACTTCAAGACCATCAACGATGCACATGGTCACCTTGTTGGTGACGAGGTCCTTCGAATAGCGGCGGCGCGCATGGTATCGGGTGCACGTTCGGACGATCGCGTCGCCCGCTACGGTGGCGAGGAGTTTCTGTTCATTCTGCAAGACACGGATCTTGCCGAGGGCGCTGAGGTCGCCGAGCGCGTGCGTACTCGCATCAATAGCGATTCCGTGCATTGCGGTGAGGCGAGCATGTACGTGACGATGAGCCTGGGCCTCGCCCAGGCGCGGCCTGACGACAATGTCGATAGTCTGATCGAGCGAGCGGATGCGGCCCTGTATGAAGCGAAAGCGGCAGGACGCAACTGTGTCAAAACGGAAGCGTCGCAGGGCGAGGAATTGCTGGCGCCGGCCTAGGCCGTCGCGGGATCGCCGCGCCGCTTCTCGAGTTCCGCTCGGACCTCGTGTGCGCGCTCCTCGGTAATCGAGAACGTCGCGATCGCCCAGATTGCTACTCCGGACGCGGCGCACGGAATAAACGCATCGCAAAACCGCATCAGTAGTATCGCGCGCTCGGTCTGCTCGCCACCCAGGTCGACGTCGAAGCCGGTCACGTTCAAAAGGACGCCTCCGCCCGCAATCGCCACGGCCATGCCGAGCTTCACGACCCACCAGAAGATCGACCCGTACATGCCTTCGCGGCGCTCGTTCGTCTCGAGTTCGTCCATGTCCACGACATCGGCGATCATCGAGGGCATCAAGGTGAACAAGCCACCGAGGCCGAACGCCATCAGGGGCGCGGGCACCAGGAGCAACCATGGAATATCCGGGTTATAACAGAACCACTTGAGCGCAAAGCCGACCATCGAGATCCCGGTCGTGACAAAAAACGCCTTTCGTTTGCCGATCTTGGTACCGAGCCAGGTAGCGAGGATGATCACCAGGAACGCGGACGCCTGCTGCACAAGTCCCGAATGGCCCACCCACGCGGCGCCAGTATCGGTATCGCCGGCGAAGATGTAATAGATGATGACGTAGGACTGAAAATGCGCGATGAGAATGAAGCCGTTAAACACGAGGAACGTCGCGGCGCACAGCTTCAGGAACGGTATGAATCGCAGCGTTGTGGCAAACCCTCGGAAGAAATCGGCGACATTGCGCGCGATCACCGTCATTACTCCATCGGGTTTTTCGTGTTTTTCCTGGGCCTCTGCCTGCGCAATGTCCTTGAAGCGCTCGCGCAGGAAAATGGCTGGCATCACGCCAATCACAATGACGAATATACCGACTATGATGGCGAGGTTTCCGGCGCCGTCCACCATGTCGTCGCCCATCCGTTTGGATGCCATGATGGCCAGGAAGTAGGGGGTAATGAGGTACGCGGACTGGCCGATAAAATTCTGTACCCCCATCAGGCGCGTGCGCTCATGGTAGTCAGGCGTCAACTCGTAGCCGAGCGCCACCCATGGCGTCGCGAATACCGTGTATGCCAGGTAGAAGATTAGCGATCCGGCGAGAAAGTACCAGAAGTAGAACGACTCGCTCTTGTCCGCGGGCAGTTGCCAGAGCACGGCAATAACGATTCCGACAGCAATCGCACCGAAAAAGATATACGGGCGGCGGCGTCCCCAGCGAGAGCGTGTGTTATCGGATATGTAACCCATGAGCGGGTCGGTCAACGCGTCGGTCAGGCGGGGCAATGCGGCCAACAGGCCGACGAGGGCCGGATTCATGCCAAGACCGAGGTTCAGGACGATCACCATGCGTCCGATCGAATCCGCCAGCAGGTTGTTGACGAATGCGCCCAGGCCGTACGTGACTTTCTTGCCAAACGGAATCCTGTCTTCAGGCGCCGTCTCGTAATGCGTGGACTGGCTCACTTCGGATGTCCCCCCGGGGTATGCTGCGGCCCGTGTTGTTATTGCCTGCATCGTCCACGAAATTGACAGCGCTGTCAAATGTTGCTACAACCGGTGGAATCGCTGTGAAAACAATAAAGTACTTGCGAAAGCCACGTTTTTTTCAAAGGAACGTCGATGTCGCGCCAGTTGTGGCGGCGATTTGGGGATTGCTGTTGGTGACATCCATGAACGACTCGTACGCGAAGACGCCCCGGGATCCGATGCAGATCGAGCTTCGAGTCGACGCGTTACTCGCCCGGATGACGCTGGCAGAGAAAATTGGCCAGATGAGCCAGGCTAATGCCAGCGATGGCGATCCGATCGAAGGTCTCGGCGACCGGCTGCGCGCCGGGCAGATTGGCTCGATTCTCAACCAGGTCGATGTTGATACCGTAAACGAACTGCAGCGCATCGCGGTCGAAGAAAGCCGCCTCGGCATACCGCTCCTGGTTGGCCGGGACGTTATCCACGGATTCAAGACCGTGATGCCGATTCCGCTGGGACAGGCCGCGAGCTGGAACCCTGATGTCGTGCGTGATGGTGCCAGGGTTGCCGCCGAGGAGGCGGCAACCACGGGAATAAACTGGACGTTCGCGCCGATGATCGACATAGCGCGCGATGCACGCTGGGGTCGTATCGCCGAGAGTCTTGGTGAAGATCCGTTCCTTGCGAGCGAGCTTGCCGCGGCCATGGTGCGAGGTTTCCAGGGAGACGACCTGTCTGCACCCGGGACCATTGCCGCCTGCGCCAAGCATTTCGCCGGATACGGCGCCGCGGAAAGTGGCCGCGATTACGCCACGACCAATATTCCCGAGAACGAGTTGCGCAACGTCCACCTGCCGCCCTTCAAGAGCGCCGTCGACGCCGGTGTCACCACGTTAATGGCTTCCTTCAGCGACCTGAACGGCGTCCCCGCGACGGGCAACGAATTCCTGATGCGCACGGTCCTCAGGGATGAGTGGGGATTCGACGGGTTCGTCGTCAGCGACTGGGATTCGGTGCGCCAGCTCGCGATTCACGGCTTGACCGAGAACGACAGGGAGTCTGCATTCGAAGCTGCCACGGCCGGCGTCGACATGGAGATGGCTGGCGACGCCTATATCGGTCACCTCGCGGAACTGGTCGGGACCGGCCGAATCGACATGACGATCATCGATACCGCCGTAGCGAACATCCTGCGTGCCAAGTTTCGTCTCGGCTTGTTCGAGAACCCGTACACCGACACGAAGTCCTTACCGCCGCTCGCGAGCGACAGAGCGATGGCGATCGCCAAACGTGCTGCAACACAGAGTGTCGTGCTGCTCAAGAACGAGCATGCGGCATTGCCCCTCACGGCCGGGAACCTGGGCTCGCTGGCCGTTATCGGGCCACTGGCCGATGCGCCTTATGAGCAACTGGGCACCTGGATATTCGATGGTGATCCGGAGCTCAGTGTTACGCCACTCGAAGCTATTCGCAGCCTCGTCGGCGAAGATATCGACGTTCGTTACGTGCGGGCGATGGAGAACTCGCGCAGCAGGGCCAGTGGGGCGTTCGACGAAGCTGCAAAAGTTGCTGCCGGCTCGGATGCCGTACTGCTGTTTCTCGGCGAAGAGTCAATACTCTCGGGCGAGGCGCACTCTCGTGCCGACATCAGCCTCCCGGGCGACCAGGCTGAACTTGTAAGGCGTATTCGCAAGTCCGGCAAGCCGGTGATCGCCGTCATTCAGGCGGGCCGGCCGTTGACCCTGACCAATGTCGTCGACGAGGTTGATGCCTTACTGTATGCGTGGCACCCGGGAACGATGGGCGGACCCGCGATCGCAGATCTGTTGTTCGGGATAGAGTCGCCCTCGGGCAAGCTGCCGGCCACGTTCCCACGCATGGTCGGCCAGATTCCGATCTACTACAGCCAGAAGAATACCGGCAAGCCCCCGTCTCCTGACACGGTCGTACATATCGATGATATCGATGCCCATGCGCCACAGCTGTCGACAGGGATGACCGCATTCCATCTCGACGCCGGATACACGCCCCTGTTTCCGTTCGGGCACGGCCTGTCCTACGCGACGTTCGAGTATGGCGATATTCGCGTCAGTGCCAGCGAAATCGAGGTGGAGGAGACGGTGACGATCTCGGCAGAGTTGACCAATTCCGGTGACGTGGCCGCTGAAGAAGTCGTTCAGCTTTATGTTCGTGACCTTGTCGGCAACGTTACGAGACCCGTCAAGGAACTCAAGGGCTTCCGACGCGTGCGTGTCGAGCCCGGGCAGTCGATAACCGTCGATTTCGACCTGCACACCGATGATCTCGCGTTCTATGGCCGAAACATGCAACGGGTGACCGAGCCCGGTGTGTTCCACGCCTGGATAGGGGGAAGTTCTGAAACCGATCTTAGAACCGAGTTTCGTATCATAGACGGCGGCTAACCCGCAGGACTAAAACATGCAAAGAAACACGCGCTTTACAGCCACCGTAGCAATGATCGTGGCATTGGGCGGCTTCCTGATGGGTTTCGACGCTTCGGTGATCTCGGGCGTGGTCGGATTCATCGAGGTCGAATTTCAATTGACGAAGATCGAATTGGGCTGGTCGGTGTCTTCCCTGGCGCTTACCGCGACGCTCGGCATGATGTTGTCGGGACCGCTCAGTGATCGGATCGGGCGGCGACCGGTGTTGAAGATCGCCGCCGTGCTGTTTGCAATATCCGCGATAGCATCGGCGCTGGCGCCCGATTTCCTGACACTGGTTATTGCTCGAATGGTCGGCGGGCTCGGCGTGGGCGCCGCGCTCATTATTGCGCCGATGTACATCGCCGAAATCGCGCCCGCCGAGGTGCGGGGACGCATGGTGTCGTTCAACCAGCTCAACATTGTTATCGGCATCTCGGCGGCGTTTTTCTGTAACTACCTGATACTGACGCTCGGCCAGTCGGACATTGGCTGGGCGGAATCCCTGCGGTTTGGCGAGTGGAGTTGGCGCTGGATGCTCGGCGTGGAGACATTACCGGCGATCCTGTATTTCTTCGCGTTGCTGGCCGTGCCTGAAAGTCCGCGCTGGCTCGCATTGCACGGACGCGAAGAGGAGGCGCTCGAGGTGCTCGAAAAGGCGAGCGGTCCCGAGCGGGCGGCGGCTGACCTGCAGGCGGTGCACGACAGCATTGAGGCGGAGGCGGAAGTCGGCGGGGTATCGCTCAAAGCGTTGTTCCATCCATCGATGAAACTTGTCCTGACGATCGGTCTTGCGGTCGGCATCCTGCAACAGATCACGGGTATCAACTCGGTATTCTTCTATTCACCGATGATCTTCGAGCAGTCGGGCATCGGTACCAATGCGGCGTTCATGCAGGCCGTGCTTGTCGGTCTCGTGAATCTGGTGTTTACAGTTGCGGCCATGGCCCTGATCGACAAGCTGGGTCGGCGGCCACTGCTCGGATTCGGACTGACCGGCATCGCGGTCTGTATGTTAACGCTGGCTTACGGGTTCGGCGCGGCGACCTACTCATTGAATGGTGACGCGATAGCGGACCTGCCGCCCGAAATCGATCGCGCGCAGATCGAGACGGTGGCCGGAAAGACTTATGACAGCGATATCGATTTCCGGGATGGCGTGTCCGCGGCAGTGGGCGAGGACGTTTACAAAGAGCACCAGTCTGCACTGGTCAGTAGCGCGATCGACATGAACCCCTTATTGATACTGTTCGCGATTCTCGGCTTCGTGGCGAGTTTCGCGATCTCAATAGGACCGATCATGTGGGTGCTGTTCTCGGAACTGTTTCCGAACAATGTCCGCGGCATGGCGATATCGTTTGTCGGACTCGTCAATTCGGCTGTCGCATTCCTGGTGACGTTGCTATTCCCCTGGGAACTCGAGAACCTGGGCAACGCCAATACGTTCCTGATCTACGGTGTTATTGCCGTGTTCGGGCTGGTATTCGTCATGAGGATTCTGCCGGAGACAAAAGGGCGTTCCCTCGAAGAACTTGAACAAATCCTGGTGCGAAATTGATATGAGTTTTAAATATGGAAAAGCGATCAGTGCGCTTTTGGTCATGGTTGTTGCCTTATCGGCCTGTTCCTCCGGGACTGATGCGACGCCGTCTCCCGTGAAGGTAGAGATCGTCAAGACCGATTCGGGTTACCAACTCATGCGCGGCGGCGAGCCTTATACGATTCGAGGCGCCGGCATGGCGATAGACGACATCGAGAGGTTCGCAGCACATGGCGGCAACTCGATCAGGAACTGGACGACTGCCAGCAGCTACCAGGACCCGAAGAAATTATTAGACGCGGCATACGCCAATGGTGTGACCGTGGCGCTCTGCCTGTCGATGCAGGCCGAGCGTCATGGCTTCGATTACGACGACCCCGCCGCTGTGGCAGCGCAGCTCGAGGAGTTTCGGGAAGAGGTACTGAGGTTCCGCGATCATCCGGCCTTGCTGGTCTGGATCATCGGTAACGAACTCAATCACAGTTACACCAATTCGAAGGTCTATGATGCAGTGAACGGAATCGCCCGCATGATCTATGAGCTGGACCCGAATCACCCGACCACGACAACCGTTTCGGGTTTCTATCCTGACGTCATCGAAGATATACAAACGCGTGCGCCGGAGATCGACTTCATCAGTTTCCAGCTCTACGGCAGCCTGTTCGTGTTGCCCGACAGGCTCGCTGAGTCGGGCTATGATGGACCCTTCATGGTCACCGAGTGGGGCGCCCTCGGATACTGGGAAATGGAACAAACGTCCTGGGGCACACCGATCGAAACGACGAGTTCGGAAAAGGCCGACGTGTTCCTGCGCGGTCATAAGGAAGTCCTGTCGCAGCTGGAGAGTCAGTTAATCGGCTCATACGTCTTTCTCTGGGGCCAGAAACAGGAACGCACGCCGACGTGGTTTGGGATGTTCACTGAGGCTGGAGAGGAGACCGAGCCGGTCGACGCGATGCAATACATCTGGAACGGTGCCTGGCCCGTCAATCGTTCCCCGCGCGTCGAGTCGCTTACCCTCGACGGCAAGGGCGCCAAGCAAAGTGTTGTCCTCAGTGCCGGCGAGACTTACGACGCCGTTTTCGAGGTGGCCGATCACGAGTCCGATCCGCTGAGTTACCGCTGGGAAGTCAAGCCCGAGAGCGACGAGACCGTCGAAGGTGGAGATTTCGAGGAACCCATAGCGAACATCGAAGGGCTGCTGTCGGACCCCGAGCGAGCGAATACGTCTGTTACAGCACCCGAACCCGGCAAGTATCGCTTGTTCGCCTATGCGTTCGATGACCATGGCCACGCGGCGCACGCGAACATACCGTTCCTCGTCGGCGCCGAAGACGAACAATGAGTAGCACGCCGAAGATTTCCCTGCGCGGACTGCGGACGTTTTGTGTCGCGGCCCGATACGAGAGCTTTCGCACGGCGGGCGAGGAGCTATTCATTACGGCATCGGCTGTTAGCCACCAGATAAAGAGCCTCGAGGAGGAACTGGGCCAACAGTTATTCGAGCGCGGCAGCCGCGAGTTGAAGCTCACTGATACGGGCAGATCGCTCTACGAGGAAGTCGGACCGCTCATCGATCAACTGAACACGGTCGCGACGAGTTACAAGGCCGGCGTTGCACGCCGTTCAGTACGGATCTCGGTGCAACCCTTTTTTGCCAGCGAATACTTCGTCCCGCGGCTCAGCGAGTTCACCGGGGCCCACCCGGAAATCGACATTAAGGTCGGTACCAGCGATGAGAGCACGGAGAAACATCCGCCGGATGCTGATTTGTCGATTCGATTATTCCGCGAGCCGCCGCCAGGTATGCCATCGGACCTGCTTTTCCCGCTGCGTATGGTTCCGGCCGGCTCGCCGGAATTCAAGAAACGTATGAAGGTCAGGAACAAGAAGATCATCGGTGAATTCCCGATCATCGTGCACGATACGCACCCCAAAGCCTGGACGCAGTGGGCGAGCGCCGCGGGTATTGAGCTTCCCGAAAACAACAAGATCGTCCGTCTCGATTCCACTATTGCCGTACTCCGAGCCGCCCAACGCGGCATCGGTGCGGCGCTGGTTCCCGTGCCGATGGGCAACCTGTGGCTCAAAGAGGGGAGCATCGTACGGCTGTTCAAGCAGGAACTCGTCGCCGATGTCAGTTACTACCTTGTCTGCAAAGACGAGGCCGTCGATAAGAGCGTGTCGAGCCTGCGCGACTGGATATTGCAGAATTTCGCTGCTGCAGGTTGATTTTCTTAATCTATAGCTGTCATTAGCGGGGGTGCGGCCGGCAGGCCGCACCCCCTATCTGCTATCGACCCGTCATGACTTCTCAGGGAATGTCTGCCTGAGCTGCACAGCTCTGGATCGCACCCTTGTCTTTTCCTGAAATCATTCCGGCCTTCTTGAGCTCATTGGTCAGGCGGGAAACTCCGCTGACGAACTGTCCATGGTTGTTCGCACCCGACGCGATCTCCGCGATCTCATCGGAGACATTGCAACCATCTGCCACGGGCAGGTTGGTGACGCCCGAATCGCAGCTATCGATCACAACGGTAGGTGATGGATCGGACAGTGGGCAGGAGTCTGCGTTGTCGGTTACACCGTCGTTATCGTCGTCGCCGTCGCAAACATCGCCCACGCCGTCGCCGTCATAGTCTTCCTGGCCCGGGTTTGCGTCTAGCGGGCAGTTGTCGTCGCGGTCGCCAACTCCGTCATCGTCGTCGTCGCCGTCGCAGGCATCGCCCCGTCCGTCGCCGTCGTTGTCCGACTGGTCCGGGTTCGCAATGCCGGCGCAGTTGTCGAGGACGTCAGGCACGCGGTCACCGTCGCCGTCCAGCGGAGCGTCGGTGAAGCTCCAGTAGTCGGTGCGGAAGGTCGCGTCGGCGCCCGAGTTGCTGATGACCGCCACGACAACATTCACCAGTCCGCCGTTGCCGCCACGTGACACCGGCACCGGATCGAACACGCCGTTGCCACCGAACAGGAACGAGTTGTCCTCGAAGAGTTCGGCGAGCGGGATCGAAATCATCTGCCAGCCACCGCCGCTGATCGCGCACGGGCCCGTCGGGCTTACCACGCAGTTGAACTGGAACTCGTCATCATCAGGCTGGCTGATTGCGCCGTCACCGTTGTCGTCTTCCTGCAAATTGATCTCTAGCAGGTAGTCCTGATCACGACCCAACCCGTCAATCGCGTCAGGATTGATCCACAGGTTGAAGTAACCTGTATTGAACAGGTCCACGGGATTGGTGCGGCCAAAGCCGCCGAAGAATCCGGGTACGCCGCCTGAGCCCCAGCCGGTACCGAGCGAGAATGCACCACCAAATGCGGGCGGCAGATCGACGGGATCCGGACCGATGCCGCCACCGCCGACCGAGCCGCCGAAAGCAAACCAGCCATTACCGAAGGGATTACCGTGTTCCATGTCGTCAAAGACCACTTCAGTGGGAGGCGGAGGCGTGAATTCCCAGTAGTCGGTGCGGAAGGTCGCGTCCGCGCCCGAGTTGCTGATCACGGCGAATACGACGTTGATGAGCTGGCCGTTGCCGCCTGCAGAAGTTGGAACGGGATCCAGCACTCCGTTGCCACCAAACAGGAAAGAGTTGTCGTCGACGAAATCTTCGAGCGGAATCGAGACCCATTGCCAGCCGCCGCCCGATACGGCGCATGGACCGATCGGGCTCACCACGCAGTTGAACTGGAACTCGTCGTCGTCCGGTTGCGTGGTCGTGTTGTCGCCGTTGTCATCGTCCTGCAGGTTGATCTCGAGCGTATAGTCCTGGCCGGCGTCGGGGTTGATCCAGAAGTTGAAACTCGCCATACCGCTCAGATCGACCGGGTTGGTGCGGCCGAAGCCGCCGAAGAAGCCCGGTACGCCACCCGAGCCCCAGCCCGTTTCGAGCGAGAAGGCACCGCCGTTCGCCGGCGGCAGATCCCCACCGTTGGGGGCGATTCCGCCACCGCCGACCGAGCCGCCGAAAGCGAACCAGCCGTTGCCGAAAGGATTGCCATGCTCCATGTCGTCGAAGACGACGGGTTGGTCGCCTTCAGGCGGTGGCGCCGGCACGTCGATCGTGATCTTGTTGACGTTGAATTCACCCGCGTCGATCGCCAGGCGCATCGTCTGGACGCCGTCGCCGAGCACTACGTCTTCGGCCCGCACCGTCGTCCAGTTCTGCCAGCCCCCGGTCGTTGGGAAGGTGATCGGGCCAGTCACGTCGACGCCATCGAGTTCGATATGCAGCGTTCCGCCGTCCACGGCCGACGCTACACGCACCTCGACGTCGTAGGTGCCGGCCGTCACGTCCACCTGGTACTCGAGCCACTCGCCGGGAATGGTCCAACCCAGGTTGAAGCCGAAGCCTGCGTCCGTGGTGCCTTCGAGGTCGACCGCTTCGGATGGCCGGTAAGCGCCACCGTTGTTGGAAGCATCAGTGTCGTTGTAGGCGACGTCCTGGCCGCCGATGTCGTAGTTCTCGGCCTCGACCGTGCCCGGTATCGCGGCAGCAGTCATCAGGTAGGGCGCCTGTTGGCAGCCACTGCCAACGCTAATCTCCACCGGGTCGGACGCCGCCAGCACGCCGACGTCATCGCGCGCCCGCGCCCGCAAGGTGTAGCAACCGCCGGCGATGTTCGGGATCGTGAGCTCGTAGGGAGCGGTGTCGTCCTCGCCCAGCACCGCGTTATCCTGCAGGAACTGGACATACTGGATAGCGCCATCGTCAGTTGCGCTGACCGTAATCGTAAGATCGTCTCCAGCTGTGATCGTGTCAGTAGCCGCCGGGCTCGTAATCTCGACCACGGGAGCATCGTTGGGGACCTGGTAGACGCGCACGTAGTCGATCACGTACTCCTGCGGAAACACGGTTGACGCATCCGGCGGTCCCGGCAGGTTGCCGCCCACGGCCAGGTTCAGCAGCAGGTGGAAATCGACATCGAACGGGGCCGGGAAGGGGCCGCCGGTGGAAAACCAGTTGGTGCGGGTGGCGTACTGAATGCCGTCCACGTACCAGCGGATCTCGCCGTTCTCCCATTCGATTGCGAACGTGTGGAAGTCATCATTGAAGTTCGGTGGTCCGGGGAGGGTGTATTCGGTCCCCGAGAAGATGTTGCCCGGGAACGAGGCGCCATAGTGGATCGTGCCAAAAATGGTGTCCGGTTCATTTCCAAGATATTCGACGATGTCGATCTCGCCGCTGGCCGCCCAGGTCCCGTAAATCGAGGTGTCGGAAGAGAGCATCCAGAACGCGGGCCACAGACCTTGCCCGAGCGGCATCTTGGCGCGCATTTCCATGCGCCCGAAGGTCCAGTCGCCCTTAGCGAGGGAACGCATCCGCGCCGAAGTATAGTCGAGTCCGCCGACCGATTCCTCTTTCGCCGTGATCGTAAGAAGTCCACCGGCGACCGTCGCGTTCTCTGCCTGGTAGTACTGCAGCTCGTTGTTCCCCCAGCCACCCGGCAGGCCCACTTCGCTGCCATCGCCGAGCTGGAACGTCCACTTCGACGTGTCCACCGCGGTGCCGTCGAACTCATCGGACCAGACCAACACGCAGCCAGGCAGATCGGCGCACTGCGCCGCCGCGGGCGTAGCCCATGCCATGAGGAGTACAACGATGATTGCTGCAGAGACTGCACAGGGACCTGTGCGCAGAGTGCGATGAGACATAGTAACCCCTTGATTTCTTATTTAATTTCGTTCAGCAGGCCTTCGTGAAAGACCGCAAACGAAGCCGCAATGACCGGGCTATTCTTTTTGACAGCGCTGTCATCGAGGCTATAGCAGGGCCCTGCGATTGTCAATTGACTGACGTTTGAGGGCGTGCTCTGACTAAAAATAACCGCGGGTAAGGGGGCGGCGTCAATCCCGCTTTCGTTGCGACAGCATCCAGCTGTAGATGTCCTCGCCTGCATAGACACGCGTCCAGACATCGTGATTCATGTCTTCTTCAACAGTAAACCGCACGTCATGATGGCCGAGCTGTTCGAGCCTGTTCATTCCTGCATAGAAGTATTCGACCGGCACGACGCGATCTCTGCCACCCGCAAAACACCAGGCGGGAATCTGATGTTCTGCGATCGAGTCGACCAGGTCGGGATGTGCATATCCTACGATAGGATTCACGGCTGCAAATCGATCGGGGTGCTTGCTCGCGACATACCAGGCGCCAAAACCACCGTAGCTGAGGCCCGTCACGTATACGCGCCGCGGATCGCCCCGGAAATTGGCGATGACGTTATCGACCATGTCGATCAACTCGTGTTCATGCAGCGGCCAACCCCAGGGCGGCCCTTCGATGCCGAAGTGACCGGGAGCTTTTGCAGGCAATCCGTCCATCGGGTCGGCGGAAGCGAATTTTGGGTCTCGCGCAGGTGCGCCGTTATCCAGTCGGCGAGGAATCTGTTCTATCTTCCTGTCCCTGATGTACGGCTCATCACCCATCTCGTACATGGGCAGCTGTGGGGCAATGATGACAAAGGGCAGGTTGCGTTTCTGGACCCAGGCTTCGTACAGCGGCCCATGAACCATGACGTAATCGAGTTCGTCTTTGGCGTTGCCGCGCTCGCCGTTGCCATGCAGGAACAGCATCACGGGCCACTGCCGTTGCTCGGAGAAGTCTGCAGGCAGGTAGACGTAGTAGTCCCGTTCCAGCTTCGTGACATCGCTTTGGTAGGGTACGCGAAGCAACCTGGGGGCGTTTGAATCTGCAGGCGCGACGCCGGATAGAAGGGTGAGCAGCATGACCGCAACGACAGCTTTCAAGTGTCCGGGGGTATCAATCGTCGTGTACTGAGGCCTGTTCCGGGGCCGGTCCTGTCGAATCGCGGATCTGCAATGTTGCGGGAACGACCTCGAAGTCTTTTGCGGTCTCTTTCTCGCTCTTGCGCTTTACCAGCATCTCGGCGGCACACTCGGCCATTTCTGTCAGCGGCTGCCTGATGGTAGTCAGCGCCGGATAGATCTGGCGAGCGAGGGGGATATCGTCGAAACCCGCCACGGACAGCTGTCGCGGAACGTGAATTCCGCGACGGTCAGCGACACGAATGACGCCCACGGCCATGTCATCGTTTGCGGCGAAGATCGCGGTGGGCGGTTCTTCGAGGTCGAGCAGTTGTTCGGCGCACGCCTCGCCGGAGCCGAACGAATTGTCCCCGGCTGCGACGAGTTCCTCTGAGAACTCGATTCCACTGTCGCGGAGTCCATCCTGGTAGCCAAGGAGTCGATTGGCTACTGCCTTGTGGCTTGGGTGCCCCGTAATGAACGCGATCCTCTTGTGCCCCAGTGACGCGAGGTAGCGGGTCATCTCAGCACTGATCTCACGATCGTTGGTCGCGACAGAAAGATGCTTGTCTTTTTTATTGCCGGGGGAGACGCGCACGTAAGGTGTACGAGTTGCCTCTATCGCTCGCACTATCTTCGGCATGTTCGATAATGGTGCGGCGAGTATGATGCCGGCCGGTCGCGTCTCTTCGATCAATGACTCGAGTCGTGCGGCGACGTCCTTGTCACGGTAGTTGCAGGGGTGGATCAGTAGTTCGGACCGAGCCGATCTGCAGGCCTTGAGGGCCCCTTGTTGCATGCTGATGATATAGCCTGAACTGGGCAGCTCGTACGCGCCAGGATCATCGTAGACCAGGCCGATCAGGTGCGAACGATGGCTTGCCAGGTTGCGTGCAGACTGGTCGGGCCGGTAATTGAGCTCGGCGATTGCCTTTTCGACACGTTCGCGCGTCGACGCCCGCACGTTGGGTTCGCGGTTGACGACGCGCGAAACCGTCTTGATCGATACCCCGGCGAGCTCGGCGACGTCGAAGATCGTGGACCTAGACATCGGCGAGAATCTTGTACTTGTCCGTTTTGCGCGTTCTCATTCGGAAACAGACTACAGTCGAAATGACAACGCTGTCAAATGGGTTCTCCTACGAAAACAAGAAGGGAATAATCAGAAGGTTGGCACCTATTCGCCGGAACCCGATCAGGGCAGCATGTGAGCGTAGCGCTCCTGCATGACGAGTTTCGGTGTTCGGTCCAGCTTGAAAAGGCCCCAGTGTTTCTCGGGTTCCAGAGGGTCGGGAGAACCTTTCCAGGGCTCGTCGAATGCCTCGAAAACGAAGGTGAGTATTTTCTCGTCCGTCGTCCACTCCAGCAATTCAGCGTAGTACTTGGCCTGTAACTCTTCGGAGGCATTCCACGGCTCGATGCCGCGACCATTCGACGCAGTTGTCCACCCGGCCTCGGTAATCACGACGGGTTTGCCCGGATAGTGATCGACGACCGAGTGAAAATTCTGCTTGGTGTACTCGAGCGCGTCTTCGACCGTTCGGTATTCCCAGGCCGGGTAAGTATGAATCGAAATGAAATCGAGCACCTCTGCCAGCGGCTCCAGCTTGTAGGTCCACGGCACGTAATTCTCGCAGAAAGTGACGGGCTGTCTGATCGCGCTCTTCAGTTTGAGTACATAAGCAATCAGGCTATCCACCGGCACCATGTGGTCGGTCCATTCGACGCTGGCCTCATTGCCCACCGAAACTGAAAACACGATGCCCGGGTAACGGTTCGCGAGGGCAATCGCTTTTTCGATCTGCTTGTTATTCGTCTTGCGGTTGGCCTCGAGCGTCGCAGCGCTGAAGTCGGCTCCCCAGGGGCAATGCGGGTTACTCATTTCGGCCGCCATGTCCATACCCAGCATCACCTTGAAATCCAACGCTTCGTCGGCAATGACGCGCAACACCGTTTCAGCGTGGGGAGTGCAATCGTAAAGCCTGAGGTACTTCCAGTTGCTTGCCAGTATGAGGAGATCTTCCCTGATCTCGTCGTATGACGGATAGGTGCCGCCGGGGTACTGGCCTTCGCGATAGCCGGAATAGCAGATCGCATTGTCGTAGTCCAAGTGCATATTGAGTTCTTCAAACATATTTCGGCTTTCCATCCTTGTCCCAGAGGCCCCAATAAGCTCCCACGTCGCCCTCGGCGTCGACTTTCCACGCTTCGTCGAAGGACGAGAAGTAGAAGATCTCGATACCGTCTTGCTCCGCCCATTGGTACGCATCGACGAAATACTTGATGGCGTTCTCGAACGAAGGCACGGCGCCTTCTTCGGCGGTGCCGACATTCGGCCAGCCGGTTTCACTGATAATCACCTTCTTCCCCTTCCCGGCAAAGACTGCACGTCGATACATCTCTTTCATGTAGAGCAGGGCATGTTCGGCCGGGCAGCCTTCCCAGAAGGGGTAGCAATTCGCCAGGATGACATCGCAGGCGTCCGCCGTACGCGGGTAGTCGACGAACTTGAAATACGCGTCCACGTAGCC
>Ga0209456_10000481_pt1 | contig 21456 bp, 19 predicted proteins | sample COG_11_FD_184755 | JGI IMG/M metagenome (GOLD analysis project Ga0209456, IMG submission 184755) | Pelagic marine sediment microbial communities from the LTER site Helgoland, North Sea, for post-phytoplankton bloom and carbon turnover... | ecosystem: Environmental > Aquatic > Marine > Neritic...
GATCACAACGCCCTGCGCGTCGCTACCTTCACGACTTCGCCCCTAACTGTTTGAAATAATTGGCTTCACCTCGCCGATTCGTGGGGAGCCCTCAGGGACAGTCCCCTTTTTTGAAGGGTTAATTCTTGCGTGGACGGCCACGCGGTCGGAGCGTGCTCTCCAGTCCGAGCGCTTGTGCCGCGTCGTGCTGCCAGCGAGCAGAACCGAACGGCGCGCCGCGCGAAACGCTCCGTCTCAGTGCCGCGATTTCAGTGGCAGTTTGTGGAGCATCGACGTATGTGCTCCAATCATTGCCCAATTCCACCGGGCTTTCGTCTAACACGTCGTTGGGTTTGCCTCGCCAACGACGGCTGGACCAGCGCCAATCCAGCGCACTATCAACCAGATTGGCGCGCACCGGATTTCTCTCCACGTATCGCATGACCGTGAGCAGGTGCTCATCGTCTTGAATTGGAAACGACCTAAAGCGCCCCTGGAAGATGTGTCCTGTGCTTCCGTACCTAACGCGAAACCGTGAAACGTAGGACGTTTGAGCCCACTGCATCGCTTCGCTGACTGCTCCGGTTTCATCTGCCCGGAGCACCAAGTGGAAGTGATTAGGCATAAGGCAGTACGCGAGCAGACGAACCTCGTAGCCTGCCCTCATTCCCGCGAGCAGTTTCATGAACGCCGAGTAGTCGTACCGATCCAGGAACAGGCGTGCTCTGCCGTTGCCTCTATTGAGAAGGTGGTAGCAGTAACCTTTCTCTAGTTGCCTTGCGACTCGCGGCATCGACATCGATATCGGTCCGAAGCGATCCGCGTTGCCTGAAATTAACCCTTTCAAAAAGGGGACTGTCCCCTTTTTGGGGCTGCGTGTTGACGTGGGGGGGGGTTGGGGGGTAGCGGAAGGGGGTGACGGTTCTCGGGCTGCCGGATGTTCGCACTGTGCTCGATGAGCGGGCGCCTCGGGAGCTTGCCGAGCACGAGAAGTGGGCGGCGGTGGCGATGTTGTTGCGCGAAGGGGGGGCAGGGCCGGAGGTGTTCTTGATTCGGAGAGCCGAGCATCCGCGTGACCCCTGGTCGGGGCACATGGCGTTTCCCGGCGGCCGGCAGGACGCGGGCGACGCGACCTTGTTGCAGACGGCGATGCGCGAGACCCTCGAAGAGGTCGGCTTGGATCTGTCCCGCGAAGCCGAGCACATCGGGCAGCTCGATGACCTCCAGGCCATCGCGCGCGGCAAGCCACAAGAGACCGTCATCCGTCCGTTCGTCTTTGAGGTCCACCGCGAATCGCCGATCCAAGTCGATGAAAGCGAAGTCGCCGAGGCCCTTTGGACACCGCTCCTGCCGCTCTACCGAGGCGAGGTCGACACCGTCCGCCCCTATCAGTGGCACGGCACGCAGATCGACTTCCCCGCGTACGACGTCGACGGCCGCGTCGTCTGGGGGCTCACCTATCAGATGCTACGCTCTTTCTTCCGGATTCTGGGCTAGCCAGCCGGGGCCCCGGTGCTAGGTTCCCCGGAAGCCATGCCTGAAGCCGATCCCAACCGCCTCGTCCACTGCATCAAGCTCGAACGAGAGCTTCCGGGCCTCATCAAGCCGCCTTTCCCGAACGAAATAGGCCAGTTCGTCTTCGAGAAGGTCTCCAAAGAGGGCTGGGACCTCTGGCTCGAGGAGAGCGTTCGCTACATCAACACCTACCGGGTCGACCTTTCCTCACGCGAGGGCACCGAGTTCATGTTGAAACAACTGCGAATTTGGCTCGGCCTCGAGGAAGGCGAGCTGGCGGCGACCGCCTGGACCCCCCCAACCGAATAGGCGAGCGGGGCCACCCCTTTGGCTGGAAAATTGGCCGTGGTCCGGGTTCTGGGCGACCCTGTTAGCGATTACTTCCAGCGGGGGAAGACGTGATGACGCATCGAGTACTGGCACTTGGCTTTGGCCTCTTTTTTCTTCTTATTCAGGCAGGCTGCAACGACATCGTGACACCGCCCCCCTCGACGGGGCCTGGTGGTGGCGGAGGCGGCAATCCGCTTTGCTCCGATGAGGGCGGGCCCGTGATTGAGATTCTGCTTCCGCGGGCGGCCTCTGACCCGAACACCGAGACGATCGTCACCGACCCCAACCTCACTGTCGAGTGCGAGGTCACCGCCAGTGGCGCGCTGGTGGACGACTCTTCCGTCCAGATCTTGGTGCGCGACGACGCCGGGACCACGACGACCCCGTCGGTGGTCAACAATGGCGACGGAACGTATTCGGCGTCCGTTGACCTCGGGTCCTTTCCAAACGGAACCCTTTCCGTGGACTGCGAGGCCTCCGATGCTTCCCCACTCGCACTCTGCTCGAGCGCGAACGTGACAACGTTTCTCGACTTGGGACCAAGCGTCGCGATCCTCTCACCCCCGGATGGGTCGGTTCAGTCTGGAGGCATGGTCGTCGAGTTCACGGTCGCAGCGGACCCGGTGAGCGATTCGGACGCCTTGGCTGCGCCAGACCTGGCGAGCGGTAGCCTGGTCGTCGCGGGTGCGCAGATCGGAAATGTGACCGAAGAAGATGGCGTTTTCATCGGAACGGTGGATTTCGACGACCCGGCCCTGTACCAGACGCCGCTCAACGGCGAATACGAGTTCTCCGTAAGCGTCCCCAATGACCGCGGTGTCACCCGCCGCGTGACCCGCAGCTTCACCGTAGACGCAGGAGGCCCAACCATCGACATCATCGAGCCTGCGCTCGCCTCGATTATCGCCGGTGCTACCGATGTCGTCGCCGAAATCACGGACCCGTCGGGCGTCGACGCCACAACCGTGCGCTTTCGAATCGATGCGCAGGAGTTCAGCATGACGCAGGTCGGCGCGACAAGCAGTTTTACGGGCTCGTTCGACGCGAATCAGTATCCGGAGACCATCGGCCAGATCACAATCAACGTCACGGCCGCCGATCTGTCGGGCAACGACCGAACCCAGTCGGTCTCCGTACAACTCGATTCGCGCCCGCCAATCATCGACATGGACCCGCCCACGGTTCGAGAGGCCGTGGAGGAGACGGCCGCGCAAATCTGCTCAACTGAGTTCGATCCAGTCGGAGGGGAGGCCGCCAATGACGCAACGGTTCTCGGGCCCGTGCCATCCTTCCGAGCGCGCATCGAAGACCGTACCAATCGTGTCTCCGCAATCTCCGGCGTGAACGACAACGACGTTCAAGTCTATATCTTGGACGACGAGACGCAGTTCCTCTTGATCGATACGGATGGCAACGGGATTTGTGACTCGATCAATCCGAACTTCCTGCCAAACAACCCCTTGGGCAATCAGCCTGCCGTCGTGATCGACATGACCCCGGTGGCCGCGACCGGGGCGGCATTTTTCCCCCCGCTGCCGGCTACCGAGTCCCTCCCCGATCCGTATGGTGGGTTCCCATTTTGTTACGGTGGCGACAACGACAACGGCACCGGCAAGGACACCGAGCCGCCTGACGAGGTCTGCATTGGGACGACCCTGACTCGGGTTATCCCCGACAACACGGACCCGAACGGCGTGCGTCCCGGGATCTATGGACGCGCTCCGCTCACCAGTCTCCGGTGCATTGGCGACCGATTCGATTTCCCAGGCGCCGGCATCAACCCGGGCTTTGCGTGCGTTGCAGCACGGGCCACGGACAACGGTGGAAACGAAAGCGTCTCCTCGCCCCTTCGCGTGTGCCTGGATGATGCGCTTCTCTCGAATGGAACCTTCGGGTATGACGATTGCTTCGGACAGCAGCCCGGCGCCACGTTCACGTCGGCGTTCACCTGCACCGACGGTTGCAGCACCGACGCGTTGGACTTCGACGAAGGCAGCGCTAACAGTCGCCTGATCGGCCCGTTCCTATAGAGGACCGGGCTCCGGCGTCACTGGAAGTTCTGTACCGACCAGACGTCGCCGTTGGCGGTTTCGTAGAATCCGCAGGCGACCATGCTGTACGACGGGTTGGTCATGTTGATGTAGTGGCCGTGCACCGAGAACGGCTCGCCGGGGCCTTCATCCCACATCGCTTGGAGGCAGCCGGTGACGACCTGCTCGGTCGAGCGCCAGCCGGGGCATTCGTTTTGGGCCCAGCCTCCCAGTGAGCAGATGTTGTCCCGGAACCCCGCGTGGGCACTTCGCGTGCTGTCGTACTCGGCGTGTTGGTCCGCGCAGCTTTCGGCTTCGGTCCAGCGCTGAAGCGGTGCGAGGCACTGGCACTCCCAGCGAAGCTGATTGATACGCGTCACGCAGTCGGCGTAGGGATCGCCCGTGCTCGCAAGAGGCTCCGGCTGGCAGTTCGCCAAGGGTGCCGCGAGCGCCCCGTTGCTGCAGTCTGCGAGAAAGCGGGGATCGCCCGACGTTCCAGCGGTTCCGCCGCCCGTGGCGCCACCGCCCGATCCTCCGGCACCGGGAGCTTCGAAGAAGTCACCGCATCCGAACAGAGTCAGGCAAAGCGTGAGTAGAGTGATCGTTGCACCGCGCATATGCGCCCCCTTTAGTGGAAGTTCTGAACGCCCCAGACACTGCCGGAGGGCGTCGTGAAGAATCCGCAGGCGACCTGCGTGTAAGACGGGTTGGTCATGTTGATGTAGTGACCATGGGCCGAGAACGGCTCGCCCGGGCCCTCATTCCACATCGCTTGCAGGCAACTGGTGATGATGTGCCCGGTCGAGTTCCAGCCGGGGCATTCGTTTTGAGCCCAGCCTCCGGGTGAGCAGATGCCGTCGCGGAAACCGGCGTGCGCGGTTCGCGTGCTGTCGTACTCGGCGTGCTGGTCGGCGCAGCTCTCGGCCTCGGTCCAGCGCTGAAGCGGAGGCAGGCACTGGCATTCCCAGCGGAGCTGGTTGATGCGCGCGACGCAGTCGGAGTAGATGTCTCCGGTGTTCGGAGCGGGAGCCGGGCTGCAGTTGGGGATCGGCGCGGCGAGTGGGCCGCCAGCGCACTGTCCGGGGTCGCCTGCGGCTCCGGCGCTGCCTCCGGTTCCGGCGCTGCCTCCGGTCCCGGCGCTGCCTCCGGCTCCGGCGCTGCCTCCGGCTCCGGCGCTGCCTGCGGTTCCGGCGCTGCCACCGGCTCCGCCGCTGCCCGCGGTTCCGGCGCTGCCGCCAGTCCCCCCGCTGCCACCCGTGCCAGCGTCGATTCCAGCGTCAGCGTCAGTGCCCGCGTCAGTGCCAGCGTCGGTGTCCGTCCCCGCGTCCAGCACGCGGGGCGGTTCGGTGCCGATGGCGCCTTCACACCCCAGCGCCAGCGCGAGAAGCGCGACGAGCCGAACACGAGTCTCCATGCTGGCTTCAACCTAGCAATCCATCGGGCTTCGCCCAAATGGGTGAGACATCTGCTTACATCGAGTTGCGCCTGGCGACTCAGGGCAGGAACCGCTCGCGGTGTTCTGCGGGAGGGAGCGGGCAGTGCTCGTACTTGCCGAATACGCGGTATCGAATGCGGGCAACGATTCCGTAGAAGAAATCGGTGAACCAGGCGGGCAGGAATCGAAACCAGGAGAGCGCCTTGGCCGGGTAGGGCATCTCCTGCATGGCGCGAGCGGCTGCGCGCGAACGCAAGAAAAGCTCGCCACGTCGCACGTAGACCAGGGTTTCTATTTCAATAGGGAAGCTGGGATGCAGCTTCCGCGCGAGCTCGGCGGTTTCGCCCTGCAGCGGAGCGAAATGAAATACGCGCCCTTGATCGACGCGGAGCATCCGCTTGACGATGCCGTTACACATCGCGCACACACCGTCGTAGAACAGCAGGTGCGGTGGGAGCTCGGTCATCGTGGCTTTAATAGCAGAAGCCCTGCCTTTGGCGGGCCGGCGACTTGAAGTCGCTCCGGCAGGATTCGATTGACCATGTAGTAGAAGATCGACGTGATCGCGCCCGAGGTGGTGATCATGACCTTGCCGTTTGGCAGCGGTGTCACGAAGCCTTCGCTCGTTTCTGGCAGCACCAGGGGTTCGGCCACGGGATCGCCTGTCGCGAGGTCGAATGTGACGAAGAGCGACTCCTGCGGGACCGGCACCCGGGTTCGCTCGCTTCGGGAAAGGAACTTCGGCAGGTGGTAGCCGCAGACGACGTTCATCCAACCGCGCCGCAGGCCCACCGTGAGGATGCTGTCGACGAAGGCGACGGGCTCGGACAACACATAGCTCCATACCCCGCCCGGATCGGGCAGCCGCTCCTTGCAAAGGCCATCGTATGATTTCTCCCAACGAACCTCGCCGCGCTTTGTGTATGCCGTGATGCGGTCCTGGAAGGGCGTGTAGATCGTTTCGTCGGGCCCGATGCTCGGTGACGCGGAGCCACCGCCGCCTTCGTTGCTCTGCCAGAGCCGCTTGCCCGTGTGGGCATCGATCGAGATCATCCGCCCGAATTCGTCGACGGCGTAGACGGCGGTTCCGTCGTGCGAAATCGCGGGGCTCGTGCCGCTGCCGCCGCCCATTGGGGCTTGAAACACGATGCGGAGCTCCTCATCGCTGATGTCGATTCCGTAGAGCACGCCCGTGTCAGGCGTGGCGCCCGCCGCGGTGATGTAGAGGCGGCCGGTTTCCGGATGCAACGCCGGGGTGTTGGCGACTTCGAGCTTCCAGCCCTGAATCAAGTTGAAGAGGAACGGAATCAAGTCCGGGTCCATCAAGTCCTTCCACAAGGACTCCGGTGGCTCGTCTTCAGGTGCAGGCCCGGCGCCACCTGGCAGCTCGAGCGGAGGCATCGCGAGCTCGCCGTTGTGCGACCAGAAGAACAGGACTTTCCCATCGGTCGTCACGCCGCCGACATAGCGCTGACGGCTGAGCACCACGGTCATGAAGCCCCAGTCGACGCCATACTGCGTCAGATCGACGACCCATTTCACATCGCCGTTGGGCTTGAATGCCCAGAGCTGGTCGCGGTCTCCGACGTAGAGATCGCCTTCCGCATCGATCGTCGGCGCGTTCATGATCGCAAACGAGTCGAGGTCAGCGAGGGACTGCTGCGGCTTCGCAGACCAGAGCATCTCGCCGTCAGGCGAGACCGCAAAGAGGTGGCTATTGCCCGGTGGCGCGCCAGTCACCACGTACGACGTGCCATCGCGCCCCACGGTGGGCGGCCAGAAGATCGGGTGGCCCTGCAGCACGTGCTTCTCGAGCTCGAATGAGACGCCAAGCTCGATCGGGACGAAGTCGGTGTTGGAGCTGTCCCGATGTCCCGCAGGCCAGATGCTGTCGAAGTACTGCGGGCTCAGGTTCGACTCGGTCTTGCTCTGTCTGAACGCCGGTGGTCCGTCGGCGAGCATCGGTGCTGGAAGCGGTGCCGCCGCCTTCTTTTTGCTGCCGCGCGTGCTCACCAGCCATATCGCGATGACGGCCAGTCCTAAGGGCACGCCCCAACGAATCCATCGGCTCCTTCCCGTACCCATGGCCGCGTGCTAACACGCCGGCGCGCTGTTTCGTCAAGCGCGAACTCGCGGCCCGTTCATGTCTCTTCCCGCAGCACACCGCCCCTTTGGCATCAAAGCGCTCAATACCGCGGGCGCAGGCCTTCGCCGCCTGGGCTGGAACCGCCCGTCACTCGATCCGCAAAACCTGATCGACACTGCGATCCGGCGGGCGGGCTCGAGCGATTTCGGAGGTGATGAATTTCGCGAAGGGTTGGAGGTGTTTGTCGAGTCGGTGGAGCGGGAGGGGGAACTAAGCACCCTTGGCCGCATGAGCTGCCGCGAAACGCTGCTCCGCTACCTGACCAACCGCCTGCGTTTGCAGGAGTACCGGGCCGCGCATCCCGAGGTTGCGGACGAAGTGATCGAGCGGCCGATCTTCATCGTCGGGCTGCCGCGCACCGGAACCACGATCCTGTTCAACGTGCTTTCCCAGGATCCGGGGAACCGTCCGCCTTTGAGCTGGGAAATCGAATGGCCAGTGCCGCCGCCCGAGCCGGAGACCTACGACAGCGACCCCCGGATCAAAGACGCCGAAAAGCTCTTCAGCAATCTAGATCGGGTCATCCCGACGCTTCCAGCGATCCACGAGTTCGGTGCGCTTCTTCCGCAGGAGTGTGTGCCGATCAATGCGCACGAGCTTCTCACCGTCCAGTTTCACATCACGTTCCATGTGCCGAGCTATCAAGCCTGGCTGAATCAGCAGAGCATGTTGCGCTCGTACGAGCTTCACAAGAAGTTCCTGCAGCACCTGCAGAGCAAGTACATGAAGGACCGCTGGGTGTTGAAGAGCCCGGCTCACCTGCCTGCGATCGATGAGTTGCTGGAGGTCTACCCCGACGCGCTCATCATCCACACGCACCGCGACCCTGCGCGAGTGATGCCATCCCTATCGAGCCTTCACTATGCATTCCGGTCCATGAACTCCGACTCGGTCGACCCGGCTCGCATTGGCCGCAACGTCATGGATGTCTGGTCGCTCTACTTGCAGCGCGCGGTCGAGGCGCGGAGGAGGCATCGTGATAAGCCCGATCAGTTTTTCGATGCGCACTTCGAGGACACCCTGGACGATCCGGTCGATCTCTTGCGCCGCGCCTACGCGCATTTCGGACTCGATTTCACCGACACTGCGCGGGACCGAATGGCCGCCTTCCTCGCCGCCAATCCGCGTGGCAGCCGCGGGGTTCATCAGTATAACCGGGAAGATTTCCACCTCGACCTGGGCGAGATTCGAGAGCGCTTTTCGGAGTACTGCAGCGAATTCGACGTGACGCTCTCGCCCTGAGCACCCGCAGCCCCTGCGGACGAATCGCAGGCTTACGCGCGAGAGCCGCTGGGACTAGGATGACTTGGTCAGCGTCATCGGCGGAAGAGCGAGGTCCAGTCATGTCCGGGTCCTGGGAAAAGACAGCGTGCATTCTCTGTGAGTGCAATTGCGGCCTCGAAGTTCAGATCGGTGGAGAGGGCAACCGGCATTTCACCCGAATCCGCGGCGACAAGGCCCACCCCGCGTCCAAGGGTTATGCTTGCGAGAAGCCCCATCGGCTGGACTACTACCAAAACGGGCCCGACCGGATCACCTCACCGCTTCGACGCAAAGCCGACGGAACCTTCGAAGAGATCGACTGGGACACGGCGATTCGCGAGGTTGCCGAACGCCTCGCCGCCGTACGTGATGAGCACGGCGGCGAAACGATTTTCTACTATGGCGGTGGCGGCCAGGGTAACCACCTTCCCGGGGCGTATTCGACGGCGACCCGCCGCGCGCTGGGATCGCGATATCGGTCGAGTGCGTTGGCGCAAGAGAAGACCGGCGAGTTTTGGGTTGGCGGGCGTTTGATGGGGAGCATGACGCGGGCGGACTTCGAGCATTGCGAGGTCGGCCTCTTCATCGGCAAGAACCCGTGGCAGTCCCACGGCATCCCGCGTGCGCGCGTCACGCTCAAGGAGATGGCCAAGGACCCCACGCGAACCATGATCGTCATCGACCCGCGTCGAACGGAAACCGCCGAAATAGCGGACATTCACCTTCAGGTTAAGCCGGGAACCGACGCATGGTTGCTTGCCGCGCTGGGAGGAGCGCTCGTTCAGGAAGATCTGGTCGCCCACGCTTGGATCGAAGAGCATGTCGACGGCGCCGAAGAGGTGGTGGCCGCGTTACGCGAGATCCCTGTCGCGCAGTATTGCGAGGTTTCCGGCGTGTCCGGGGAGCTCGTCCGCAAAACCGCCCGCCGCATCGGAGCCGCAGAGAGCGTGGCGATCTTCGAGGACCTCGGCATCCAGATGAACCGTCACTCGACCCTCAATAGCTATTTGAACAAGCTGCTCTGGGTGCTCACGGGCAATTTCGCGAAACGCGGAGCGCAATACGTTCCGGCGCACATCGTGGCCATCACCGGCAAGCTCGACAAGCTGGCCGCCGGGGCCGAATGCAAGCGCAGTCCGGTCGCCGGCGAGCGGATCATCTCCGGGCTGACCCCCTGCAATTCGATCCCGGACGAGATCCTCACCGACCATCCGAAGCGCTACCGAGCGATGATCGTGGAAAGCGGCAATCCCGCGCACTCGTTGGCCGACAGCCAGCGGACCCGCGAGGCACTGAGCGCACTCGACACGCTCGTCGTCATCGACATCGCCATGACCGAAACCGCTCGCCTGGCGGACTACATCCTTCCCGCTTCCACGCAGTACGAGAAGGCGGAGGCGACGTTCTTCAACTTTGAGTTCCCGGAAAACTATTTCCATGTTCGACACCCGTTGTTCGAAGCGCCCGATGGAGTCCTCCCCGAAGCAGAGATTCACGCTCGGCTCTGCGAGGCGCTAGGCGCGTACACGGACGAGGATCTCGCCCCGTTGCATGCAGCAGCCGCGCAGGGGCGCGCCGCACTCCTCCCGGTGTTTTTCGGGAACGTCCTCAGCAATCCCAAGCTCGCACCGCTTGCGCCGGTGATCTTGTATCGGACGCTGGGCCCGCACCTGCCGGCCGGTCTCGAATCGGCGGCGGTGGTTTGGGGCCTGGCGCATCAGACCGCGAGGGCGAACCCGGGCTCGCTTCGTCGCGCCGGCTTCGACGGCAATGGCTTCGAGCCCGCAGAAAAGCTCTTCGATGCGATCCTCGGGAGTCCATCGGGCGTGGTATTTGCGGTCGACGAGCAAGAAGAGAGCTGGGCCCGGGTGAAGTCTCCGAATGGCAAGATCCAGGCTTTGATCCCCGAGCTGCTGGAGGAGCTCGAGAGCCTGAGGGACGCCAGCACTGGCACGGGCGACCGCGCATTCCCGTTCGTATTGTCGGCAGGCGAACGGCGCTCGTTCACGGCCAACACGATCCTCCGCAACCCCGAATGGCGGAAGAAGGACCCGCAAGGTCAGCTTCGCATCAATCCTGACGATGCATCGCAGCTGGGCGTCGGGAACGGCGATCGGGTTCGCCTGACGACCAAACGAGGGTCAGTGGAGGTTCCGGTCGAGGTTTCCGCGATGATGCAACCAGGGCACGTGTCCCTGCCAAACGGCCTCGGGCTCGACCACACAACGGAGGATGGCCAACGCGTTCAGACCGGGATTGCGCCGAACGAGCTAACTGCCACCGAAGACCGCGACTGGCTCGCCGGCACTCCATGGCACAAGCATGTCGCGGCGCGCCTGGAAGCCCTCGCGTAGCTCAGAGCTGATCTTTGGCGTTCTGCAGAAGTCGCCGCGCTTCGGTGGCGACTTCTTCGATGGGCGCGTCAGGTACGAGCTCGAACATCGCCTTCGGGTCGGCGAACGAAACCAGCGCGCCCCCCTCCGACTCCTGCACGACCACGTTGCACGGCAAGAGCAAGCCGATGAACGAGTCTCCTTGCAGTGCCTTGTGCGCGAGCTTCGGGTTGCAGGCACCGAGAATCACGTACGGGCGGAAGTCGACGTCGATCTTCTTCTTCAGCGTTTCTTTCACGTCGATTTTCGTCAGCACGCCGAAGCCATTCGCCTTGAGCGCTTCGGCTACCTTCTCGAGCGCTTCGTCCACGGAAACCCCGTCGAGTTGTTTGGAAAACGCATAGCTCGGATCGCTCATCGTCTGCCTCCTGGTGGTTCTATACGACCCGCTTGTCGAGAAGCCAATGGTGCCGCAAAATATGCGCCCAAACGCCCCTTTGAGAGGTTCGACACCCCGGAGTGCTCGCCGTGTACAAGACCCTCACCGCCCAGACGCTCCACTACTTCGCGCGACCGCAGGAGCGTGTGCTTCGTGAGCCGTTGAACATCGCAGCAGCCTGGAAGGGGCGCGAGCTCCGGCACCGGGACGACTGGCGCGAGACGCTGACCGACGCCGACGTCGCCGAGCTCGAACGTGGGATCGCCACCGCCAAGCGGACCGGCAAGCGAATGGGAGACCTGACCAAGAAGGACTTTCCTTTGCCAACGTTTTCGAAGAAGATCGGCCGCTGGAGAGAGGAAGTTCGCTCCGGCCGCGGATTTCAGGTGTTTCGTGGCGTGCCCGTGGAGCGATGGTTGCAGCGCGACACCGAGCTCTTCTTCTGGTGCTTTGGCCAGCACTTCGGAATCCCGGGCGCCCAGAACCCCCAGGCCGATCTCCTGGGGCACGTGCGCGACACCGGCGAAAGCCCGGACGAAGTGCGCCACTATCGCACGAACGTGAACATCAACTTCCACTGCGATGCAGCGGACGTGGTGGGTCTTCTCTGTCTCCGCAAAGCCAAGCGCGGTGGCCTCAGCCGAATCGCAAGCTCGATCTCCGTGTACAACGAGCTCCTGGCGCGGCGACCCGACTTGGTCGACCGCTTGTACGAGCCTTTCATGATGGACACCAAAGGCGAGGGCGGTGTGCAGTATCTTCCCGTGGCTCCGTGCTGTTTCGATGACGGCCGACTGTGCACCTTCTATCACACCGACTACTTCCGTTCGGCGGTCGGCTTCGACGGAAGGTTGGTGCTCTCGGCCAAGGACCACGCGGTGCTCGATCTCTACAACGAGATCGCGGATTCCCCGGACTTCTACCTCGACATGGAATTGGAGCCGGGCGATGTGCAGCTCCTTTCGAACCACACGGTGCTCCATGCGCGGACCGACTACGAAGACCATTCAAAGCCGGAGCTCAAGCGTCATCTCTTGCGGCTCTGGATCTCGCTTCCGGCAAGGGCGCCCCTGGCGTCGCAGCTCCGGCGGCAGCGTAGCCGCGCCGGGATGGTCGCCACCGTGGCGAGGTCCAAGCTCCGCTACGTGCTGCACCGCGCGGTCAACTGAGCTAAGGCACGCGGCCGGCGACCACGTACTGATACGGAAGTGACTCCTCGACGACCTCCGCCCTGAACCTGGCCGCTTCGAGCTCCTGCACCACCGTATCGTACGTGAGCCGCATCCGCGGAGGAGGGCCCTCCGGGCTCGCGATCGTGAAGTCGACGATCAATAGCAGGCCACCGGGGCGCAGGGCGGCGAGCAGCTTTTGGGCGTACCGCACCCGCTCCGAGATGTGATGCCAGGTGTTGACGATCAGGATCCGGTCCACCGAGCGGGGCGGGAGGGCAGGCTCGTCCGGGCCGACCAGGTCAGGTCTCACGTTTCGAAGCTTCTCCTGCTCGATCCGCTCAACCAGGGCGTCCACCATCGAACGCTCGGTATCGAGCGCTAGCACGTAACCCTCGGGCCCAACCGCTTCCGACAAGGCGCCGATGAAGTATCCGGTCCCTGCCCCCAGATCGACTGCCGTCATTCCAGGCCGGCATTCGAGGAGCGCCAGGACCTCTTGGGGACGCTGCCATTGGTCTCGCGCCGGGTCATCGAGCCGATGGGCATAGGTCTGGGGATCGGGAAAGTGGTGCTCAGAGCCGCTTGAGTGCTCATGAGTCGCCGTGGGGGCCGCCGCTTTGGGCTGGTTTTTGGCCGATCTCCCGTTGCATCCTGCGCTGAGGACTGTCACAAGCGCGACTAGGGGAATTGCGTTCGGGGTCACTCAAATTCCTCGATCTCGAGCCCCTACAATTAGCGACATCTTTGACCCAAGCAAATGACTTCGCGTATTTAGACCACGAAAAAGTGCGCTGCTTAACCCTTCGCAGGTACGAGAAAAATTGCGCCTAACTACCCTGCGATTATGCTGGCGCTGTGCTCTCTGAGTTCAGAGGGGGAAAGAAAAGGAACTCCATGAAGAGACATCTCAACTCATCGCTCACGGTCCTCGTGTGCGTCACGCTATTCGCGACCATGTTGGTTGGCTGCAAGAAGGACGCCGAGGAGCCAGAACCCGAAGTCACCACGGGTTCCGAGGTTCCCGAGCCGGAACCCGATTTCGGCGTTGAACCGTCCGAAGGGCCCTGTGTGATCGAGACCGTGTACTTCGCATTCGACTCGTCTGAGCTCGATAGCAGCGCGCGCGCCGCGCTTCAGGAAGCGGTGGAGTGCTACCGCGGCCAGGCGGACCCAGGGCTTTCGCTTCTTCTAACCGGTGCTTGTGACCCTCGCGGTACCGAGGAGTACAACATCGCCCTGGGCGAGCGCCGCGCGCGGTCGGTTCGCAGCTACCTGACTTCGCTCGGATTGGATGGCAGCCGCGTCTCAATCACGTCTGTGGGCGAGGAGATGGCCACGGGTCGCGACGAAGCCGGTTGGGCTCGCGACCGTAACGTCAGCGGTTCCGAGAACTGACGCGCATGGGGGGTGCGCTCGTGGGGGCTAGCCATTGATGCTGTCGGTCTTCCTTCAGACGAGCGCACCTCAACAACTCAATCCTTGGGAACTGGTGGTCGGCGCTTCGCCGGTCGTGCAGTTCGTCCTGCTGATCCTCGTTTTCATGATGGTGATGTGTCTGTACATCATCGGCGCAAAGTGGATCCGTTTGAAGCAGGTCACGGACCAAAGCCGGGGCTTTCTCAATCTATTCTGGTCCGAGGAGAGGGCTCGCACTTGGAACGCCAAGGCGATGAACGACATCCACGGCCAGTCGGCCAGTTACGACCGTTCGCCGATCGCGACGGTATTCCGTGCCGGCTATCGGGAGCTCGCACGCATTGCCCGAACCGGGCGTCCGACGAAAGCGGACGTCGAGAATGTGGAGCGCGCGCTTCGAAGAGCGCAAAGCGCGGAGCTGACCCGCCTCGAAAACAAGGTGTCGTTCTTGGCGACTACCGCTTCGACCGCGCCGTTCATCGGGCTATTTGGTACGGTTTGGGGCATCATGAACTCGTTCATCGCGATCCACGGTGAGAAGAGCGCGGGGCTCGATGTCGTAGCGCCGGGTATTGCTGAAGCGCTCATCGCCACGGCGCTCGGTCTCGCAGCCGCGATTCCTGCGGTGATGGCCTACAACTACTTCGTCCGGCGCATCCGGGTCGTCGATAGCGAGACAGCTGCGTTTGCGAGCGACTATTTGAATATCATTCGCCGTCACTTGTTGGTGGAGTAGTCGATGGGGTTTTCGAGCGGCAGCGGCGGCGGGGGGAGCCCGCTCAGCGAAATCAACGTCACGCCGCTGGTGGACGTGATGCTGGTGTTGCTGATCATCTTCATGATTGCCGCTCCGATGCTCACGACGGGCGTCAACGTCGACCTTCCCAAAGCCGATGCGCCGCGGATGGACATCAATGAAGACCAGCCGCTGATCACCGTGCAGCGCGACCAGCGGATCTTTCTCTTCGACGAAGAAGTTTCACTCGACGTGCTGAGGCAGCGCCTGGTGACCGACGAGCGGATTCGCGACGTGGATGAGGTGTTCGTGCAAGCGGACGAGCAGGTTCCCTATGGTGCGGTGGCACAGGTCCTCGCGCTCGTGCGGCAGGCTGGCATCGGAAAGATGGGGCTGGTCACCGATCCGCTCACGCGAGAGCCGAGATAAGCCATGGCCGAGGCGAGCGACTGGCGGGCACTCTCTCTATTGGAGACGGAGCAGCCGACGCTGACCGAGATCGCGGGAGGCGTCGGGTTCACTTTCGCAGCCCTCGTTCTGACTCCTACGCTAGCCTTGTTGAGCGCGCTCGCGTTCGGAGGAATGGAAGCCCTCTTTGGAGGCGGCGACGATGGGTTGCCGCCTGCGCCCGTCGAAGTGATCGAAACGCGGTTCGTGCGGCTCGGTAAGCGCAAGCAGCCCCGGAAACTGCCGAGCAAGGAAATCCCGCACGCGCAGCAAACAGCCCCGGTGCCGCAAGCCCCCGACTCCGAGCCAGTGGCCGCCGTGCCGACGGGAAAGAACGAGAAAGGCCTCGCGAAGCCCAAGGAGAAGCGCAAGGAGCGTGACCAGGACCTTCTCTCCCAGCTCGGCGAGCGGGCCGGCGCGATTTCCGATCTTACCAAAGGGCCGGAGCTCGAAGGCGATCCAGATGGAATCGTCGAAGGCACCAAGGCCAGCGGGGACGAGATGGAAATCTATCTCGGCAAGCTCTACTCGTATTTTAGAAGAGGTTGGCAGGTGCCCACGCTGATCTCGGACGACGAGCTGCAGAAACTCACCTGCGTGATCGAGCTGTCGATCACCGAGGATGGGCGCGTGGGTGCCTACGAGGTGAAGCGCCCGAGCGGGAATGAAGCATTCGACGAATCTGTTCGTCGGAGGATGAGCCAAGCAGAGGGGGCGGAGCTTCCGGGGCCGCCGGAGTCGGTAGCGCAGCGAATCTTCGGAGATACGATTTCTCTACGTTTCTTTGGGCGTCATGCCCGGTGAGGTTGCACATGACTTTGATTGAAATTGCACATCAGTGGCTTCGGAGGACGTTGGTTCTGGGGCTCGTGCTCGGGCCGGCAGTCTTGTCGACATTGCCCGCCGTGGGTCAAGAGGACGCCCCGCCACTACCCGAGGACAAGATCGTCGTCGACATCGACGCTCCGGATGATGAAGTTTTTCGCATTGGCATTCCGAACCTGATCGGCCAGGCAGAGCAATACGGCGTGAGTGGGGGGGCCGTTCTGCAAAACGACTTTCGCCTGATGCCCGGGTTCCGTGTCATCGGGCCGAGCTCGGTCCGCCACGATTACGCGAGCTTAGGTCTCGTCGTCGACCTCGGCGCCTGGGCGATGTTGGGCGCGAACGGCGTCATCAAAGGCCAAGTCTTCGGGAGCGACACCGGGCTGAGCGTCGAGCTTCGCTTCTACCAGTCGAGCGGAGGTGAAGTCCCTGCGCTTCGTCGCACATACCGCGGACCTGCAACCGAGCTTCGCAGGTGGATGCATGACTTTGCCAACCGCGTGATCGGCGTCATCACAGGCACGTACGGGCCGTTTGGCACCGAAATCGCCTTCGCTCGCAAACATGGGCCTGGCCGCAAGAGCGTCTATGCAGCCTCGATGGACGGCTACGGGGTTCGAAGGGTGTCGAGCGGTGGTGGTGTGTCGATGCTTCCGGCCTTTGGGCAGGGCTCGATTTGGTACACGCGAATGACCAAGCAAGGCATGTTCATCACCAACGGGCGTGTCGGAGGCAAGCGGATCATCGGCGGCAAAGGCATCACGATGTCGCCTTCGATCTGTGGCAACCGCGTCTACTTTTCGTCGTCGCGCACCGGGAACTACGAGATCCATAGCTCGAACCTCGATGGTACGGGCGTGCGGCGTCTGACCCGTAGCCGGGGGATCGATGTGAGCCCGACCTGTGGACCGGGTGGCAAGCTTGCTTTCGTGTCAGACCGTCACGGGAGCCCGCAGGTGTTCACCATGAACAGCGACGGGACGAACGTAAAGCGCGTGACGTTCCGCGGCAGCCACAATCAAACGCCGGTTTGGTGTCCCGACGCGAAGCAACCACTCATCGCATTCAGCGGTCGCGATGGCAACTTCGACATCTTCACCGTCAACATCGAGACCCAGGAGTACACGCGGCTCACGCAAGGTCAGGGCGACAATAAGGACCCTGCTTTTTCGCCGGACTGCCGCCTGATCGCCTTTTCGTCGAACCGTCGCGGTTCTCCGGGCGTCTATCTCTCGGGGCAAGACGGGCTCGATCAGAATCAAGTGATCAACGGCGTGGCTGAAACCGTTCGCTGGGCGCGCTGAGCTTACGATTCTTCCTTGCTGACTGGGGAGCGGCCTCTATGCTGCGTCCCCATGGCGATTTGGAAGCTGGGCTGCTTTGCGACGGCTGTGGTCCTCGCATTGGCTACCGTTGGGGCTTGGATCGTGTTTGGCGGCGGAAACCTTCACGAGGACGGCGAAGTTGCCGTGAGCCCGCTCGACCGCGGCATCTTGACCGCACGCGAGGAATCTCAGCGTGCCGTTGCCGTTGATTCCGATGCCCGCGTGCTCTTTGGCGACCTTCACGTGCACTCGACCCTGTCCGTCGACGCGTTTCAATGGAGCCTGCCGTTGATGGGCGGGGAGGGCGTGCATCCGCCTGCCGATGCTTGTGACTTCGCGCGCTTCTGCTCGCAGCTCGATTTCTATTCGCTCACCGACCACGCCGAAGCATTGACGCCACGCACTTGGGAGATGGTGCGGGAGTCGGTTCGGCAGTGCAACGCCGTCGACGCGCAGAGCCCGCAGCCGGATCTCGTCGCGTTCACCGGCTTCGAATGGACGCAGATCGGAACCACCCCGGAGACCCATTTCGGCCATCGCAACGTGATCTTCAAAGAGACCGCCGACGCGGAGCTGCCCAGCCGGCCAATTGCAGCGCCAGGTCTCGCCTCTCAAGCCTTCCGTGACCGCGAGACGCTCCGAGCGAACTGGAAGATCCCCCTCAAGTCCTTTCCGAACCAACAGCCTTACAGCGATGCTGCACGACACGTCCGCGAGATCGCCCGCCTATCACAGTGTGCGGAAGACCAAGCGTCGCCCGACCTGCCGGCGGATTGCCGCGAGCTTGCGAAAACTCCCGAGTCGCTTTTTCGGAAGCTCGATGAATGGGGCTTCGACGCCATGGTGATTCCTCACGGTACCACTTGGGGTTTCTACACGCCGCCCGGCTACGCCTACGACAAGCAGATCCGCGCCAAGCACGACAATCCGCAATGGCAGCCAGTGATCGAAGTGTTCTCCGGGCACGGAAACTCGGAGGAGTACCGAACCTCCCGAGCCGTCGAGCAGACCGAGGACGGCTTGGTTTGTCCGGAGCCTCGCGACGACTTCGAGCCTTGCTGCTGGCGTGCCGGCGAGATCATCCGCAGCCGGTGCGACGACCCGCTTTCCGAGGAATGCGACGAGCGAGTCGAGGCTGCGCGCGAGAACTTCCTTCGAGTTGGAGTCGCGGGGCACCTCACGCTTCCAGGCACCGAACTCACGGAATGGGGCAACTGCGGTCAGTGTACCGATTGCTTTCAGCCGAGTTTTTTGTATCGCCCCGGCGGCTCGGTGCAATACATCCTGGCTCGCGGGAGCTTTGACGCCGGCGAGATGCCACGGCATTCGACTCTCGGCTTCATCGCATCGAGCGACAACCACTCGGCTCGCCCGGGCACCGGCTACAAGGAGTACGAGCGCCGGAAGATGACCGAGGCGCGCGGCGTGGTGAACGAAGAATGGCGAGAGCTCTTGTTCGGTGATCGCGGCAAGACCAACGAGTCGGTGCAGCTCACTCCCGAAGCCGTCTTTGCTAGGCCGCCCTTTCGGCGCGTCTGGCTGGAGCGACAGGCTTCTTTCTTTCTCACCGGTGGTCTGGTTGCCGTTCACGCAAAGGAGCGAACGCGCGATGCGATCTGGCAAGCACTGTTCGACCGTGAGGTCTATGGGACCTCCGGCCATCGCATCCTGCTTTGGTTCGATCTCGTCAATGCAGGTGAGAGTCGCGTGCCGATGGGCAGTCAGTTAGCGTTCGACGGCAACCCGAAGTTCCGGGTTCGTGCCGCCGGTGCATTTGCTCAGCTTCCAGGCTGTCCCGACGCGGTGACCACAGCTCTGGGTTCCGAGCGCATCGATCGCATCTGCGCCGGCGAGTGCTACCACCCCTCGGACGACCGCCGGCAAATCAGCCGCATCGAGGTCGTCCGCATCCGGCGACAAATGAACGAGACCGAGGCAGTCGAAGACCTCATCGAAGATCCCTGGCTCACGATACCCTGCCCCGCCGATGCCGAGGTCTGCGAGGTGGAATTCGAGGATCCCTGGTATGCGTCGGCCGACCGTGAGGTTCTCTATTACGTTCGCGCGATTCAGGAGCCGACGCCCGCGGTCAACGCAGGCTTGCTGCGCTGCGAAGGCGACCACTGTGATCCCTGCTACGGCGACTACCGGATGCCGTTCGATGAAGACTGCCTGTCGATGACGCAAGAGCGCGCCTGGTCTTCGCCGATCTATCTAAGCTCGCCAGCCAAGTCAGCGGGCCCCTAGCGGTCGTCGCAGTCCGCGGGGCCGAGCTCGCGGACTTTGCGAAGCTCTTTCTTGGCTTGTGGAACGAGCTTTGAGCTTTTGTGGTTCTTCACCAGGGCCTTGAGAGCAGTGCCTGCATCATTGCACGAACGCACTTCCAAGAACGCTTGCGACATGTCGAAGAGCGTTTCGTCGAGGGCATCTCCCCTCCGGTAGGTCGACAGCACCTTTTGGAACTCGCCCAGCGCGGCGGCGGCTTGCCCTTGCTTCAAGTAGCTCGAGCCGATCATGTACTGCGCGTTGTCCGCATGCTCGTCCTTCGAGTACCGCTCCACGTAAGCTCGCGCGAGCGCGCGTGTGTACGAATACTTGTTGATGCGATACGCCTTCGTGAGCGCGTCCCAGTGCGCCTTCTTCTTCTGCGGAATCTCGGACGAGTCGATCGGGACATCCATTCCCGCAGCGCGAGCGACCTCGCTCAGCCTGCGCTGAAGCTCGAGGCTTTGTTCGGCCTGTGCTTTGGTCGTTCCGCTGCTCTCGTGGCGGAGCTCGGCGATTTCGCCTTCCATCGTCGCGAGCCGTTGTTGAATCCGTTCGATCTGCAGCCCTTGGTCCGCGCTGTTGCGGCGAAGGACGCGGCTTGCTTCGGCCAGCGCTTCTTCGAGCTCTTTTCGTTTGGCCTCCAAGTCCTCTTCGAGTGAGTCGAGGCGCTTCTGGTTGGCCGCGATGTCGGTTTGCATTTGACTGATGCAGGCCGGCGCCGAGACGAGCGTGAGCGACAGTGCGACCAGCTTCGCAGCGAGGCCCGGGCGCGTGCCGCTGAACATTGGATACATCCCCATCATCCCCCCATCTAGTATAGATGGGTTAGTCAGGCCATTTTATGAGTCGGGCCGAAGGAGGCCGTTCTCGTCGACGATGCGCTGAAGCTGCCCAAGACCGTCCTGAAGCTTTGCGAAAAACGACGTCGAATGGGGGACGAAGTGGAAATTCGGGTGTTTAGACCAGAGCTCCCGGAGGCGCATATCGAGGTCCCGGGCTTCTTCGTTGCTCTCGGTTGCTGGCTTGAGGTAATCGACATCTCTGCATGAGCGCTTCCACACCGAACCGGAAAACACTTCTACGAGGCGGGCTCATCGTCGACGGCACGGGTGGGCCGTCGCGCCCGGGCAGTGTCTTGCTCGACCGCGGACGCATCGCGGCCTTGGGCGACCTTCCCGACGACGCGGGGACGCCGATCGATTGCGCTGGGAAGATTGTTGCGCCGGGTTTCATCGATGCACACTCGCACATGGATTTCTTCGCTGCGAGCGAGGAACCGCATCACTTCGATCCGTTTACTGCGCAGGGGGTCACCACGTTCGTTGCGGGCAACTGCGGGTTCAGCCCGTTTGGGTTTGCGCCCGACACCAAGCACCGAAGCCTGCTCGAGAACTCACTCTTCAAGGCTGCGAGAGAGACTCTCGATTGGAATAGCTTCGCGGAGTATCGTGAAGTGGTTGGCGGGTTAGGGTTAAGCCACAACTTCGTCTATTTGGTCGGCCATGGCGCGGCACGCACCTCGTTGTCCGGGTTCGAGGCACGTTCTTTGAACCCAACCGAATACGCTGAGATGCTGGCGATCCTCGAACGCGCTTTGGACGAGGGCGCCTCAGGTGTCTCGCTTGGTTTGCAATACAAGCCCGGTGTCTTTGCAAAGCTCGACGAGCTAGACGACGTCGCCCGGTTGGTGAAGCGGCACGACAAGCTGTTGACGGTACACGCCAAGGCGTACTCATCCTTTTCGGGGACATATCCGATGATCCCGTTTGGCCGCGCGCACAACCTCAAGGCGATCGA
>Ga0209456_10000482_pt1 | contig 21425 bp, 16 predicted proteins | sample COG_11_FD_184755 | JGI IMG/M metagenome (GOLD analysis project Ga0209456, IMG submission 184755) | Pelagic marine sediment microbial communities from the LTER site Helgoland, North Sea, for post-phytoplankton bloom and carbon turnover... | ecosystem: Environmental > Aquatic > Marine > Neritic...
CTCGCGACGCGCAGTGGCGCGGAACGCCATGCGACACGCTTCGGCGATTATTTTGCCACCGCGCTCGGCGACCCCAGCGCCGACATCGACAAGAACGAAAGAATTTCGGTCGAGGAGGCATTTCGCTTCGCCGAGCGGCAGGTCAGCGATTACTTCGAGCGTAACGATCAGCTGGAGACTGAACACGCGCGCCTCGAGGGTCAGGGTGCCGGGCGTATGGCGCTGGCAAGACTTGGCGGCGCACAGCCGAACGTCGTCGATACGGCGCTGGGTGAACTGATCGCCGACCGTGATGCGCTGAATGCCGATATTGAAACTTTGCGGCTTGCCCGTGACGCTATGCCACCAGCGAACTACCAATCTGCATTGCTGGAGAGAATGCTTGAACTCGCGCGCGTCGAGGATGCCATTGAGGCAAGACAGGAAGAGCTGGGTGCGAATGAGTAACCGCATAGTCAGCATCCTGGCTGTCGCCTGTATGGTGTTGCCGGCCAGTGCGCCTGCGCGAGGGATTCATTACGGGGCTGTGACGGACCCGGCGATACTCGATTGCGACCATATGCAGTGGCGCGGTGAGATAGAGCAGTCTCGATTCTGTTACGCCGAACTGCTGCGCAGCACAACACCGGCAGCGGCCAAGGCCGAAGCTGCGTGGGCGCTGAGTAACCTCAAGCAGGCCAACGACTGGTTTCGCGTTGCGATGGCGGAGTTCCCCGATGATCACGCCACCAAAGTCCGCTGGGGCGACCTGTTTGCGGCGTCACACCAGAATGGCGAGGCCATGAACATCTATCGCGAAGTTCTCGACGAAGACCCGGCCAATGCGTTCGCGATGCTGGGTGCTGCACGAGTACTCGTCGATAGCTTTGAGGACGCCGCCAATTCGTTTCTCGAGCCGCTAATGACGGGCGCTGCTTTGGACGATGGCGCCCTGCTGGGTGCGTGGTTGCTCGTGGCCCGCGTATCGCTTGAGAATGGAAATTACGATGAGGCTGCCGCCGCCCTGCTCGAAGCTGACGAACTCATAGCACAGTCCGACTGGCCGCCACTGGAAGTCTACGCACTGCGCGCCTCCATGGACCTCCTCAATGATAGCGACAGCAACCGCTGGACAGAGTTGTCGCTACAGTACAACCCGCATTTTGGCGGTATCTATGCAACGCCGGCACATTTCTACATGATCACGCGCCGCTACCGTGCTGCCATCGACATGTACCAGAAGGCCGTGGACATTGAGCCTGGCCTCGCAACAGCGCACGAAGAACTCGGCATCAACCTGCTGCGCGATAACCAGATGACACGCGCACGACAGCATCTCGAGACCGCCTACGGACTGGACCCGTTCAGTCCGCGCGCCGTCAATTCGCTACGACTCATGGATTCGTACGGCGATTTTCGCCTTGTAGACGACACGCCCGTTGTGGAGGGTGAGGTTCCAATTGTCCTGCGTCTGCATAAGGATGAGTCGGCAGCCATTGCGCCCTATGCCACCAAACTCACGAGAGACAGTATCGACGTGTTCGCCAAACGCTATGGATTCGATCTGCGCGAGCCCGTTGTTATCGAGATGTACCCCGATCATGAGGACTTCGCGGTACGCACCGCCGGCATGCCGGGCCTCGGCATCCTCGGCGCAACATTTGGTTACGTCATAGCAATGGACTCGCCGTCAGGGCGACCTTCACAGCAGTTTCAGTGGGGCACAACGTTGTGGCACGAGATGGCACACGTATTCACGCTCGAGGCAACCAACCACCTGGTGCCGCGCTGGTATAGCGAAGGTATCTCAGTGTTCGAAGAATGGCGCACCGGACCGAACCCGGGCGTTCGTATCCCGATGTCGGTCTACAACGCGATGAAAGACGATCGATTCCTGCCAATCGCAGATCTGGATGAGGGGTTTTTGCGGCCGACCTATGAAGAACAGGTCATCGTGTCGTACATGCAGGCCGGCCTGGTGTGTGACTTCATTGACCGGCACCTTGGCGCGGATAAACTTCGTGAACTTTTGGTCGCGTACCGCGAAGGACTGACTACAGAGGAAGCAATCACGTCAATACTGGAGCTGGAACCGGCCGAGTTCGACAAGCTTTTCGCGGATTTCATCGAGACAGAACACGGTGCTGTTCTCAACAAGCTCGAGGAATGGCACCACAAACAGAGCGAAATAAATGACGAGCTTGCTGAGGACAACTGGAGCGGCGCCATTGAACTCGCAAACGGCCTGGTCGACATCATTCCGCAATACATCGAGCCCGACAGCCCTTACCTTGCGCTCGCCAGGGCGCATAATGAACTTGGTAACCGCCAAGACGCGCTGAACACACTCATGACGTTCTGGAAAAACGGCGGCTACGACCCGTCATCGTTGAAGCGGCTTGCACACTGGCTCGCCGATGCTGGTCGCGAAGACGACGCCATCGACGTGATGATGAGCGTCAACCTCGTCGACCCGCTGGATCGCGACCTGCACGGCGAGCTGGGCGACATGTTGCTCGCTGCCGACCGTGCCGCCGAGGCATTGCAGGAATACGAGATCGCGTTGGCGCTTAAGCCGCACGACATGGCGACAGCCTGGTACCGCATGGCACAGGCACAACACAAACTCGGCAACATTGAGCGGACGCAGGACTACCTGTTGCAGGCGCTCGATATTGCACCCAATTTCAGACCCGCCCAACGGCTCTTGTTACAGCTGTCAAGCGGTGAAGCAAACTAACAACACATCAATACGGAAATAACGGCATGACGAATAAGAAAATGGAAGGGGTATTCGAGTCTGACGAGGTACGCGAACTCATCGTCGCGTTCAAAAAATCCACCAATGGTCTTCGCGAAGAGGTCGGCAAGGTCATCATCGGCCAGGAGAATGTCGTCGAACATCTGCTCGTAACGCTGCTGGTCGGCGGGCACTGTCTGATAACAGGCATGCCGGGCACGGCCAAGACCTTACTGGTACGCACGCTTGCCGATGCGCTCGGGCTGACGTTCAAGCGTATTCAGTTCACGCCGGACCTGATGCCGACCGACGTTACCGGAACCGACATCATCGAGGAGGACGCAGCTACGGGACACCGTTCATGGACCTTCGTCAAAGGTCCGATATTCACCAACGTTTTGCTGGCCGACGAGATCAATCGAACACCACCCAAGACGCAGGCTGCGTTGCTCGAAGCGATGCAGGAATGCAGTGTCACGGTGCGCGGTGAAAACCACCAGCTGGAACCACCGTTCTTCGTCCTCGCGACGCAAAATCCAATCGAACTCGAGGGCACGTATCCCCTGCCCGAGGCGCAGCTCGACCGTTTCCTGTTCAACGTGCTGCTGGACTACCTCAGTGACGATGACGAACTCGCTGTCGTCGACCGCTTCACGACTCGCGTCGATATCCCGCCGGTAACCGCCGTCACTAACGCGGATGAAATCGTGAAGTTCCAGTGGTTGGTCAGACAGGTCCCTGTTTCAGAAGCAGTGAATCGCTACGCCGTCAACCTGGTGCGGGCTACGCGACCCGCCGAAGATAATGCACCGGATGTTATCAAGCGCTACGTGAATTTCGGCGCGAGCGTTCGAGCGACGATGTTCCTGAACCTGGCTGCCAAGGCGAGCGCCCTGCTCGAAGGCCGTTACCACGTGACGCAGGAGGACGTTCGCAAGATGGCGTTGCCTGTGCTGAGGCACCGGGTACTGGTGAATTATTTTGCTGAGTCAGACGGCATGACAGTCGATGACATCCTCACGCAGATGCTCGACTCGGTGGATAGCTGAGGCGATGGCCGCACTGGGTACCAGACAGTCCACGGCACGGACGCTACTGCGACCAGAGGTTCTGTCGCGCCTGAAGAATCTCGATCTCGTAGCTCGCTCCGTGGTCGAGGGCTTTCTGATCGGCCTGCATCGTTCTCCGAAGTTTGGCTTCAGTCAGGAGTTTGCCGAGTACCGCAGCTATAACGAGGGCGACGATCCGCGCTTCATCGACTGGAACGTCTTTGCCCGTTCCGAAAAGATGTACATCAAGCGTTTTTTGGGTGAAACGAATTCACACCTGATGCTGTTGATCGACGCCAGCGCATCGATGGGCTTCGGTGGACCGCCCGTCACAAAACTACGCTACGCCCAATTTCTCGCTGCAAGCCTCGCATTCCTGGCATCCAAACAGCACGACGCAGTTGGCTGCATGGTTTTCGACGAAGAGGTTCGGGACTACCGTGCCCCGTCATCGCGCTCAGGCGAAATGCAAAGTGTCCTGCATTGCATCGACTCGGCCGAAGCCCGCACTGGCACCAAGTTCGACAAACCGTTCGACAAGTTCAGGGAACAGATAAATCGCCGCGGTCTCGTCGCCGTGATTTCCGATTTTTATTGCGACATCGACAAGCTGCTGGACGGTGTCCGGCCGCTCGCCTGGCAAGGCCAGGACGTTGTGTTGTTCCAGATTCTCGATGAGCAGGAACTCGACCCGGAATTTCAGTCGAACGTCCTCCTCGAGGATCTGGAAACCGGAGAAGCTGTCGAAGTAGCGCCCGAGTTCATGCGCGATACCTATCCACAGCGCATTCGTGCGCACATCGAGTCACTCTCCAGGGCCGCCAGGGGCGTCGGGGCCGATCATGTGCTCGTGAAGACAGGCGACTCACTGGACCAGGCGCTGCGCAACTACCTGCTATTCCGTCAGAGGCGGCAATAACGATGAGCTTCATCGCGCCACTGTTCCTTCTGGGTGTGCTCGCGGTCGCGGTACCCTTCTGGCTGCACCGATTGCAGACACAAAGTTCGGACCGCAAACCATTCAGTTCTGCGATGTTGCTGGAGACGACCGAACAACGGGTGCACGTACAAAAGAAACTCAAGTACCTTGCGCTACTGGCACTGCGCGTTGCGTTGCTTGTCTTCATTGCACTCGCCTTCGCGAAGCCTCTGTGGATGAACCCCGAAACGTTACCCGGGCCTGGCCCCGATGGCACGCACCTGGTGCTTGTCGACACATCGGCATCGATGAGCCGCGACGGGGCCTTCGAACAGGCCATCTCGCTCGCGAAGCAGGCCATCGACGCGGCGCCCGGCGGCGCCATGTTGCAGGTGTTTTCAGCTAGCGCGGTCGTGCGGGAAGAGTCTGAACTCTCAGCTGATCGCAGCGTTCATGTCGCGGCGCTGCAAGGCCTTGTCCCCGACCCGTCACGACTCGAATTCGGCCACGTAATGACGGCCATCGACCGTCTCGCCGAAACGATGCCGTCCCCGGTGACGCTGCATATCGTCAGTGATTTCCAGGACAGCGGTTTGCCAGCACGATTTGCAGACATGGTGTCGTCGCGAATCACGACGCTGCATGTGCACGCACCGCCCACGCGGCCGGCAGTCAACTGGTCGGTCGACGCCATCCGTGAAACGACTGACGGCGTTGACGTGGTGGTGTCCGGTATCGGCAGTGATGATATGGCTACCGGCGTCGAGTTGTCGTTGGGCGGCACGACGGTCGGCACCCGGGAGATATCGGGATCCGGGACCAGGACACTCAGTTTCACAGGACTGGTTCTCGAACCCGGCGATAACCAGGCGCAGGTTGAGGTTACAGCGGGCGATGATCTCGGCATGGACGATCGCCGCTATCATGTGATTCGCAATACACCACCTGCTCCTATCCCTCTGCTGACACTTAGCCGCAGCGGTTTGCCGGTCACCTACCTCTCGGCTGCCCTGCACTCGGACCCCGACAACGCGTTTCGCATCGAAACTGCCGTGATTGGAGAGTTCGACACGCGCACCATGTCGCGCTACAGCTGGCTGATTGTTGACGACGTCGGAGCGGTTGGGCCAGAACTCGAAGCCGCGTTGCTGGAGTTCGTGCAAAACGGCGGTGGCCTGCTCGCCTTTGCAGGCCAGCGCAGCGCCACCACAACGCGCATTCCGGTGAGCGGTCACTCTATTCGACCTGCCAGCACCGGCCCTGGCGACGATCAATTTCTTTCCATTGGCCAGGTCGACTCAGGCCATCCACTGTTGTCCGCAACGGATGGCTGGTATGCGGTCAACCTGTCGCAGACAATTCCTGTCGAAACACATCCTGACGACGATGTGCTGGTGCGGCTGGAGAACGACGAGGCATTCTTGATCGAACGCAGGCTCGGCCAGGGTCGGATGTTGCTGGTTACCGGCGGCCTCGAGAACCAGTGGAATGACCTGCCGATTCGACCGGTATTTGTCAGCTTGATGATTGAAGCGGCACGCTACCTCTCGGGGACCGAACAGGTCGCAACAGCGTTTGATGCGGGAGCCACATTGCCGCTTTCGCTGGTCGGCGGCGTATCTGGCCAGCTTGTCGATCCGGACGGCCGGACTGTACTGTCCCTCGCCGATACAACGCGGGCGCAACGAATCGAATTGCACAAAACAGGCTTCTACGAGGTCTATACCTCGCTAGGGGACTATGTAGTGGCCGTGAACACCGACCCTCGCGAGTCTGAGCTCGCGGCTATCGCACCCGAAACGATGCAGCGCTGGGTTGCGGCGATGAGCGCTGCGGCCGAGCCCGGCGAGACCCTGGCCTACGAACAGGAGACTGAGCCATCTGAGCTTTGGCATGCGTTGCTCCTTATACTGGCACTGGTGCTGATCGGGGAGTCCATTCTCGCAAACGCGCACCTGACGCTTCGAACCAGCGGTGGATCGAACTGATGACATTCTCGAAACAGTTTGAAGAATACCTGGACTCGTTTACACAGCGACTGAAAAAACTTGTGGTCGCGCGTGGCGTCGCTGCGATGGCTGTCGCGGCTCTTGCCGTTTCGCTGCTTGCTGTGACGGCGGCGATCCGTTCAGGATTTCCTAGCGACTTCATGATTACAGCGCGCATCGTGCTTGCAGCCTGCATCGGTGGGCTCGCGTATTACTTCTTCGTTTTGCAGCGCCGACGTATCGACGCCGAGTCGGCACACGACATCGAAACAAAGACGCCCGAATTTGGCGGCAGGGTCGAGGCCTACGTGGATACCAGGGATGCGGCGAATCCAATGCGCGAACTGCTCGCAGAAGAGTCGCTCGACATCGCAGCGCATCATTTGCCCGCCAAACAGGTCGCATCACGCGAGTTTCATTTCGCCTGGGCGTCCGCTGGCGTAGCGCTGGGCGTTCTGCTGCTGGTGGCCATTGCCGGCCCCGGTAACTACAGCTACGGTATTCGTGATCTCTGGGTCGGTTGGGCATTCCCGGGGCTTTTGCCACCACAAAGTATCGAAGTATCACCGGGCGATGATGGTATCCGCCTGGGTGGAACCGTGCGGGTAGAGGCCAGCATGCAGGGGTTCGACCCGGCGGACGCATTCGTGCATGCGAGCTTTGGTGACGGCGAGTGGCAACAGGTCCCAATGTCTGAAGACGAGGATGGCTTCGAATTTACGTTCTTCTCGGTGCGCCAACCGCTCGAATATTTTGTGTCGGCGAACAACGTGCGCAGTCCGACTTTCCAGGTGCACGTCGTCGATTTGCCCAATGTCGAGAACCTCTCGCTGACCTATCGGTACCCCGACTGGACCGGACGCGACCCTGAAGTACACGACCCGGGCGGCGATATTCGCGCGATCGCGGAAACCGAAGTCGAACTTCGAATCACAACCGACAGACCGATGACGCCGGGGTCGGTCATCCTGGACGACGATGCTGTAACACTCGACGTTGACGGAACAACCGCCACGACAACATTTGCAGTCAATGAAGATGGTCAGTATTTCGTCGCCGCCACGGTTGGTGGTGAACGAATCCGGCTGACAGACGACTATTTCATCACGATTCTCGACGACCGGGCACCCGAAATTGCGTTTGCCCGTCCAGGGCGCGACTGGAGTGCCAGCCGCATCGAGGAAGTGACCACGAGAGTCACCGCCGAAGACGACTTCCGTGTCGATGAGCTCGAGTTGCGCTACTCGGTCAATGGCGGCGACTGGGAGTCGATCGAACTCGACTCTGACCTCGAGACCATCGAGGTCGATCATGTGTTCTTCCTCGAGTCCCTTGCCGAGAACGGCGAGGAGGCGCTCGTTCCCGGAGACCTGATTTCCTACTACGCGGTTGCCGAAGATCGTGAGAATTCTGCGCGTACGGATATGTTCTTCATCGACGTGCAACCATTTGATCGGCGCTACTCGCAATCGCAGCAGGCCGGTGGCGGACAACAGGGCGGACCTCAGAACGAGGTGTCGGAGCGACAGCGCGAGATCATCATCTCGACCTGGAACCTGATTCGGGAACAGAGCGACCATCGTCGCGGCGATGACGCTTATGTCGCCGACAACGCGGCGTTGTTGTCGCGACTGCAACAAACGCTCAAGGAACAGGTGGAAACACTGGCCGAGCGCGCCGAAGCAAGGCAGTTGACGGCGTCGGACGAAGAAATCGCAGAGTTCGTCGAGCATCTGTACAAGGCAGCAGAGGCGATGACGCCCGCCGCCGAACGACTCGCTGAAATTGACCTCGAAGAGGCCCTGTTCCCTGAGCAGGAGGCACTGCAACACTTGCTGGCAGCCGAAGCCGTCTTCACCGACATCAATGTGTCGATGCAGGCGAACAATGGTGGTGGCGGCGGCCAGGCAGGACGCGACCTCACTGAGATGTTCGAACTCGAAATGGACCTCGAAAAAAACCAGTACGAAACCGGCAGCAACGCGACGCCGAATCCGCCGGAGCAGCAAATGGAAGAGGCGGCCAACGAGCTTGAAGAGCTGGCCCGGCGCCAGGAACAGCTGGCACGCAATCAGAACCGCTCGCAAACACCGACACCCGAGCAGCGCTGGCAACAGGAGATGTTGCGTCGCGAGGTCGAAGAGCTGCAACGGCAACTCGAAGAACTTTCACGGGGGCAACAACAAGCACAATCGCAATCGAGCCGGGGCCAGTCAGGCAGTGAGTCGTCCGAGTCGCAGTCGTCTGAATCGGAATCGTCCGATCGCGAACCATCCGAACGTGAGATAGATGAGCTGCAACGCCGGCTGTCGAGCGCATTGCGCGCCATGAACGAAGCAGATGAAACGATGCGCGATAGTGGCAATCCTGAGTCGTTGCAGCGCGCCATGGACGAGGCGCAACGCCAGCTCGAGGGTGCGCGCGACAGCGCCAGCGATGCACAGCAACGCGCAATGCAGGCTGCCGTAGACGAGTTGGCAAATCGTGCCGAAGAGTTACACGATACGCAGGCTGATCTCGAAGAACGTATACAGGATGCAGTACGCGAGATTCTGAACGAAGACGGCGAAAGCGATCCGTTCAACAGCGGCCTGAGCTATGACGAAGAGGCCGAGATGGCCGCTGAGAAACGAGCGCTGCTTGCAGACATTCAGCGACTGCAGAGCGATGCCCAGGGTGCTGCACAGACGATCGAGGACGATCAGCCGCGAGTTGCCGACGAGATTCGCGATGGCGTCAGTAAACTGCAGGACATGGAGATCGAAGCCCGTATCGCTGTCGCAGCTGCGTATATCGAGCAGGGTGAGGCCGTGTACGTCGCCGCGAGCGAGAGTGCCGTTACCGAAGCCTTGCGGCAACTGCGCGAGGACCTGCGACGCGCCGAGGGGATGATCTCATCCGCTGCCGACGGCGAACAGGGTCCTGGCGAACGCATGCAGGAAACGCTTGCTGACGCCCGCGAATTGCGCAGGGCACTGCAACAGGCCGGCGCGGAAAGGGGTGGCGGCGTAGCCGGTATCAGGGCCGGTGGGCCCGATGACCGCGTCGAATCCACGGGCGAGCGTATCGACGACCTTGAGGTCGCCCCTGTCCTGCAACAACAGGCACAGGACGTGTCTCAGGATGTCACAGCCCTGTTGCGGGCGCTCTCGGGAGCGGGAATGGAAGCGCGCGATGTTGATCAGCTAAGGCGGCTCGCCGCCGACATCCAGGCGTCGGAGTTCAGCGGCAACCCCGACGTGCTGGCGCGTGAGGCGCGTGAGGCGCTGGCACTGGTCGAACAATTGGAACTGCAACTGGCGAAAGCAGTTAACGGCGACGACCGAGGCATTCGCAGCGCGGTCGACGAGGAGATTCCGGAACAGCACCGCGAAATCGTTGCGGACTACTACCGAAAACTCGGACAGACCAGCGAAGAGGAATAGCAGGACAGCGATCAGGCAAATGCACGCAGCCCCATGCGTACCGCGACGATAAACAGAAACAGCCCGAACAATATGCTCAATTGCCGCCGTGAAAGAGCATGCGCGATTTTCGCGCCCAATGGCGCGAACAACACCGTGGCCGGCGAAATCACCGCAAAACCGAGCAGGTTTACGTAGCCAAGGCTCGCCGCCGGCAGCAATGCATTGTCCCAGCCGCTGATGATGTAGCCGAGCGTCGCCGGCAACGCGATCACCAGACCGAACAAGGACGCTGTACCCACAGCGAGGTGAATAGGTTTGTTGGACAAGGTCATCGCTGTGACGCTCAGGGTACCGCCACCGATTCCCATCAGTGTCGACACGGTGCCAATACCGACCGGTATTGCAGGCCCGAAGAGCCCACGTGGAACGTCGTTCGAAAGATTTTTGTCGTCAAACGGCAAGGCCATCTTGATCGCCACGGCCAGGGCGACAATGGCAAACACCGCGGCGAGGAACTCGGCACCCACATTTGCGGCAATTACAATTCCGATAACGGCACCAACAACAATCCACGGCGACCAGTAGCGAATAATCGCGAAGTCGATCGCATTCCGACGGTGATGTGCGCGTGCTGATGAAATTGACGTCGGGATGATTGTCGCAAGCGAGGTCGCCACCGCAATGTGCATGCGCACCGACGGATCGACGCCGACGAACGCCAGTGCTGCTTCGAGCATCGGCACGATGACGATGCCGCCACCGATGCCCAGCAGACCGGCAAGAATGCCGCCAACCGCGCCAGTCAGCAGCATGGCCACCACGAGACTCGCTATTTCCATCAACGGAGCCCCCTCCTCGCAAACGCAGGATCATATATCGATGCGGCTAACAGTCCCAGAACCATCGGGATATACTGTCATTATTCACCCGCAAAAATAACAATAATTCAGGGTTCGCCATGGCAGACATCTCGATTCTCAGGCCTCTCACCGGGTTTGATCGCTTCGACCAGCACATTGCAGATTTTTCGGATATTGCGGACGCAGACGAGCAGGAAGCTGCACGCGGCAGGATCTGGAAGGAATTTGGCGTTGAGGGCGCTGTATTTATTTCCGATATGGCGAGTTTCTCGAGCACGTCGAGGAAAGTCGGTGTGTGTCACTTCCTCAAACTGATCCACCGGGCACGCCAGATTATTGCTCCCCTGATAGCGCACAACAACGGCACGCTTTTGAAGTGCGATGCGGACAATTGCTACGCGTTCTTCGAGAAAACTGACGATGCCATCCAGGCCGGTTTCGACATCAATGCAGCGTTGTTCAAGTCGAACGCCGACTACCGATTGGAAGAGCAGATTTACCTTTCGGTCGGTATCGACTACGGGCGCGTTCTTCTCATCGACGACATCGACTTTTTTGGCGACCCTGTCAATACGGCATCGAAACTCGGCGAGGATCTCGCGGTCAAGTCGGAAACACTCGTCACCAAACGTGCGCTCGAGCAATCCAGCTTCGACATTCCCGAACGCGCCGAGCGCATGACCGCGCGAATCTCCGAGATCAAGATCAAGTATGTGCGCATACCAATGACAGAGCCTTCAAAGGACTAATTGACATGGTCGCCGAAGCCAAAGCACTGCGGCGCGTACTGGAAGTTACCCGTAAGCTGGCGGCCCCGTTTGACCTCGACACGATGCTGACCGAGGTTGTGGACGTCTCACGGAATATTCTCGACGCAGATCGCGGTACGGTCTTTCTCTACGATGAGCTTACAGACGAGCTCGTCGTTCGCGTCGCAACTGAACTTGGCACAATCCGTATACCGGCAAATAAAGGTATCGTTGGTGAGAGCGCACAAACGCACAAGCTGATCAACGTCCCGGACTGCTACGCCGACGATCGATTCAATCGCGACATCGACAAGCAAACGGGTTATCGCTCGCGTTGCATGCTCACGATACCGCTGCTTGGCTTCGAAAATTCGCTCGTTGGTGTGTTGCAAATACTCAATAAAAACGACGGCGTTTTTGACGAACAGGACGAGTTCATTGCTACCGCGCTTGCGGCACAGGCGGCTGTCGTGTTGCACCGCGCCAAAATCACTGAGCAGATCATAGAATCGGAGAAACTGGATCGCGAAATAGCGGTGGCACGCGACGTGCAAATCGGCACGTTGCCCAAGGAAATGCCGAGTATTGACGGTTACGGGTTCGCCGGCGCGTTCGCACCGACAGACCAGACCGGTGGAGATCTGTACGACTTCGTGCAACTCGATGAGCATCGCCTGTTTCTGCTGATGGGCGACGCGACGGGTCATGGTATCGGCCCGGCACTCAGCGCAACCCAGGTGCGTGCCATGTTGCGTGTGGCTTTGCGACTGGAATCCAGCCTCGACGACGCCTTCATGCACATAAACGACCAACTGTGCGACGACCTTCCCGACGATCGATTTGTGACCGGCTTCTTCGGACTACTCGATGCAGAGCAACACAAAGTGAGTTTTCACTCGGGCGGACAAGGGCCGATCATGCATTACCACGCGGCAAGTGGTGAGTACGACTGGCACCCGGCCACTACATTTCCGCTCGGTTACCTGCCGCAGAGTGACCTGGCGACAGCGCTGGAAATCGACCTCGCACCTGGCGATATTCTCGGGCTTATATCCGACGGCATATACGAGTACGAAAACGAACAAGGCGTGCAGTTCGGCCAGCAAGGTGTCGCCGGTGTCATTGACCAACTCCCCGACGGCGACGCCGACGCGGTGGTCGCCGAGATCATGCGTGCCGTCCGGCAACACGGCGGCAGCGTGCCGCAGGCCGATGACATCACTATAGTGCTGGCACGGCGATCCGGATAGGCGGCCACTCCCATGCAGAGGAAATTCACACGAAGTTTCGATGCATTGGCAGATATCTATGAGTTCGCCGAGGGAATCTTCGTCGCAGAGAACGTGGAAGATTCAGTTCGATTCCCCGTGCACCTCGCGCTCGAGGAACTCTACGTCAACATGGTCAAGTATTACCCCGACAACGATAACGACATACTGCTGGATGTTACGGCAGCTGACGGCGAGGTCAGTGTCACGATGACCGACTACGACGTTGATCCGTTCGATGTCACGGCGCCGAGAAACGTGGATACGGACCTGCCGCTGGACGGACGGGTTCCCGGTGGTCTTGGCCTGCATCTCGTGCAGCAGATGGTCGACAACCTTGAATACGAGCACCACGACCGGCAGAGTACGGTAAGATTTACCAAGGAATCAGGTTAACTCTATGTTTAATATCGAATTTGGGGACAATGGCGAGATCCTTTGCAGCGGTCGGCTGGACGCCGCCCAGTGCGCCAAGGCAGAGGAATTCCTGGGTTCGGTCGAGGGACCGAGCACACTCGATTTCGCCCAATTGGAATACATCTCCAGCGCTGGGCTGGGTATACTGTTGAAAACGCAAAAGCGCCTCGTTGCTAACAGTGCGGGGCTCAAAATAATAAATGTTAACAATCACATACATGACGTTTTCCGATACTCGGGGTTCCACTCGATCTTTGAGATAGAAGCGCAATAAAGGTCGATCCGAGATCGCGTCAGGGAGGGGCGCTATCCACATGGACGCCAGCGAAATCTCTATCAACGTTGATGGCAGTCCTGCCACCAACTTTTTCGGCTGCCGGTTGTAAGTATGAACAGGACAGACGACAGAAAGTTAGTGGAGCGTTGTTTGAAAGGCGACCGGCAAGCGTTCGAAGCATTGCTGGTCACGTATCAAAATCCCGTCTACAACGCCGCGTACCGGATGCTCAATAACCCGGAAGATGCGCGGGACGTCACACAGACGGTGTTTCTAAAGGTCTATGAAAATCTCGACCAATACGATCCTTCGCAGCGCTTCTTCAGCTGGATTTATCGCATCGCGATGAACGAATCGATCAACTGGCTAAAGAAGTCGAGTCGCCTGGAGGCACTTGAACATGAGGCAGCAGATCAAGGGGATGGCCCGGAGCAACTGGCCGGTGACGCACAACTCGGTGAGGGCATGGAGGCCGCTCTGATGATGATCAAATCCGAGTACAGGGCCGTCATTATCCTCAAGCATGTGCTGGGATGCAGTTATATCGAGATTAGTGAAGTGCTTGATATTCCTGAGAAAAAAGTGAAATCGCGTCTCTATACTGGCAGGCAGTTGCTGCAGGAGAGACTTACACGACAAGGTTTGCACTAATGGCTATTGATCCGAACATTGTCGAGCTCATCAACGCCGAACTCGATGGCGAGATTAGTCCGGCGGACAAGGACACGCTTGAGGCTATGATGGCTGAGAGCCCGGAGACACGAGCGATGCATGCCGAACTGTCGGGGCTCAGTTCATCACTGGACGAGCTCCCGGACCTGGATGCGCCACCGTATCTCATACACACCATAATGGCCGAGATACCAAAAGCCGAATCACAAGACCGTCGCGGCAATTTCCTGCAAGGGCTGTTTGCGGCACCAGCGTTGCGATACGCAGCGATGTTTGTGGCCGGTTCCGTGCTGACATTGGCCCTAGTCAATTCCGATCAGGTCTCGGAGCGTGCGTTCAGCGACGTGACAGGGCTGGTTGGGACGATTTCATCCGAGGTGCCAGTTGGCCCAGGCATCCAGACCCTGCGGATCGACCGTACAGAGGTTGCCGGGCATATAACGCTACGCAGCAGCGGGCCGCTACTCATCTTGGATTTCGACCTGGTTTCGAACGGTCCCATCGATATCGTGGCGTCGTATTCGGATCAATCCGTCTGGTTCAACGGATTCGCGCAGCTCCAAAGCCCTGGAGCCAGCATTTCCGCTGAATCCGGGCGTATCTCAATGAAAATAGACGGCAAACGCCGCTACGCGCTGTATCTGCATAACGCCGGGGATCGTGACGTCTCTATCAATTTGCGCTTCATGTCAGACGGCGAAGTCGTCTACGACACGGACATTCAATACGCTCAACCCGGACAGCCAGGATGAAAAACCAACATTCTCGCGCCTGCTCGGTACTTAACATACAAGCTCAACCTATATTGGGGGCCCTGACGGGCACAGGAGGAAGGAAAAATGGCTAACAAGACGATCCCCGCATTTGTTATCGGTGCGGTATTCGGAGGAGCGATTGCTTACTTCGGATTGACCAATCCGCCAGGTGACGCCCTGACCGGCGCCGTTGCACCCGCAGAGCGCTATCGGGCCGAACAGATTTCTGGTGACGACATCCAGCTGGGCGACCAGACGTTGCAGGATTTCATGCAGACGGACGTGTTTACATCGTTGACCAGCGACGCTGCATTCAGCGCTGCAATCAGTAGTGAAGCATTCCGGGCAAACCTGAATAGCGAAGCATTTCGCAAGGCGATGAACAGCGAAGCATTTCGTAAGGCGCTAAACAGCGAGCAGTTCCGTGCTGCAATGAACAGTGAACAGTTCCGTGCCGCAATCAACAGTGAACAGTTCCGTGCCGCGATGAACAGTGAACAGTTCCGCGCCGCAATGAACAGCGAACAGTTCCGTGCCGCGCTCAACAGTGAGCAGTTTCGTGCCGCAATGAACAGTGAGCAGTTCCGTGCCGCGCTCAACAGCGAGCAGTTCCGCGCCGCGCTCAACAGCGAGCAGTTCCGCGCCGCGATGAACAGCGAACAGTTCCGGTCGGCAATGAACAGCGAACAGTTCCGGGCCGCACTTAATAGTGAGCAGCTCCGCGCAGCGATAAACAGTGAGCAGTTCCGAGCCGCACTAAATAGCGAACAGTTCCGTGCTGCACTCAACAGTGACCAGTTCCGGGCCGCAATGAACAGTGAGCAGTTCCGCGCCACTCTGAACAGCGAACAGTTTCGGGCTGCAATGAACTCGGAGGCCTTCCGCGGCGCTATGAACTCAGAAGCCTTCCGCGGTGCTATGAACTCAGAGGCCTTCCGCGGCGCTATGAACTCAGAGGCTTTCCGCGGTGCTATTAATTCGGAAGCTTTCCGCGGCGCTATGAACTCAGAGGCCTTCCGCGGTGCTATTAATTCGGAGGCCTTCCGCGGCGCTATGAACTCAGAGGCCTTCCGCGGCGCGATTAACAGCGAAGCTTTTCGCTCGGCGCTTGCAAGCGAAGCCTTCCGCAACACGCTGCAACGCGAGGCGATGAATCGCAACGCACGACAATGAACAAAGGCCCTTTGGGCTGAAGCAACACGCCAAAGCGCTCGCCGAGAAATCGGCGAGCGCTTGTTTACAGAAATAATAGCCGCTCTTTAGAAAGCGGAATCGGGGGCAGCACGACAATGAAGGCTGTTATTCGGATAGCTCTGTTGCTGTGGGCGGCACCGACCCTGCTTGCGGCCGAACTGAGCTCGATCGAGACTGACGACCTGCGGCTCCTGTATTTCGACCCGTCAGAGACTTACCTCACTCCGTACGTCGTCAGGAATTTCACGAATTCCATGGCGCACCAGCGCAAGATCTTCGATTACGAGCCCAGCGAAGAAGTTTCGGTACTATTGACCGACTTCACCGACTGGGGCAATGCCGGTGCCATCGCTGTGCCGCGTAACGCGTTGCTCATCGATATCGCACCTACGCCTTACACGTTCGAGACCAGCGACACGGCCGAGCGCATGTACTCGCTGATGAATCACGAACTCGTGCACGTCGTGTCGATGGAACAAGCAGCGACCGTCGACGAAAAATACCGTAGGTTCTTTGGCGGCAAAGTAGAAACCGACGCTGATCACCCCGGAACAATTCTCTACAGCTACCTGACCAATCCGCGACGCGCCAGTCCGCGCTGGTACAAGGAGGGCATTGCCGTCTTCATGGAAACGTGGATGGCAGGCGGCCTTGGCCGTGCCCAGGGCCCTTACAATGAAATGGTCTTTCGTTCCAAAGTTCGGGATGGCGCAGAGTTCTACGACCCGCTCGGACTGGTTGCCGAAGGAACCAGGATCGACTTCCAGGTCGGCGCCAACGCGTACCTTTACGGTACGCGATTTATCAACTACCTGGCGTACACATACTCACCCGAGCATGTCATCGACTGGATCAAGCGAACTGATGGCACGGAGCGATTCTACTCGGCGCAGTTCGAGAAGGTCTTTGAGACTACGATTGACGAAGCCTGGCAGAGCTGGATCGAGTTTGAGCACGAACACCAGCAGGCCAATCTCGACACCATCCGAAGATTTCCGATCACCCCTTACGAGAACCTGTCTGACGAGCCGCTGGGCTCAGTGTCGCGTTCATTCCTCGACGAATCGACAAACACGCTCTATATGGGCGTCCGCAGGCCCGGTGCTGTTGCGCATATCACCTCCCTGTCGCTGGACGACGGCACCCTGGAACCACTCGAAGACATCAAGGGGCCGATGCTGTACACGGTGACGTCGCCGGCGTTTGATCCTGACTCGAGGACGTTTTTCTATACGACCGACAACACCAACTACCGTGACATTGCGGCGCTGGATGTCGATACGGGCAAGACGAGAATTCTGCTCAAGGACGCCCGCATCGGGCATCTCACACTCAATCCCGTCGACAAGTCGATCTGGGGCGTGCGCCACTTTAATGGCATCTCGACATTGGTGAGGATTCCGGCGCCGTACACGGAGTGGAGCCAGGTGCAGTCGCTACCTTACGGCGAAGGCTATTACGACCTCGATATTTCACCCGACGGCCTGCTGTTGTCGACATCTTTCGGCGAGATCAATGGCGACCAGTCGCTGCGCGTTTTCTCGATTGACTCACTGCTCGAAGGCAACACCGAGCCAGTCACATCGTTCGATTTCGGTCTTGCTGTACCCGAGAGTTTCGTGTTTTCGCCCGATGGTCGATACCTGTTCGGAAGCGCCTACTACACCGGTGTCTCCAACATATTCCGATATGAACTCGAGACCGGCGAACTCGAGGCTGTCAGCAACGCTGAAACCGGGTTCTTCCGGCCCATCCCGCGCAAGGACGGCTCGTTGATCGTGTTTCACTACACGGGTAACGGATTTGTACCGGCACTGATCGACCCGAAGCCACTTGAGGATGTGAATCCAATCGAGTTCCTGGGCACACGGGTCGTACGCAAGCATCCACAGCTCAAGGATTGGCAGGTCGCCTCACCGGCCAGCGTCGATCTTGATGCAGTCATTAAATCACAAGGAGTGTACTCGCCAGGTTCAAGCATAGGCTTTGAATCGATGCACCCGATTATCCAGGGCTACAAAGACGAGTGGGCAATCGGAATGAACTTCAATTTCTCCGATCCGATCATGCTCAATAAACTCAGCTTGTCCGCCGGCTACAGCCCGGCAAGTGACCTGCCGTCGAGCGAGCATACGCATGTGAGTCTCGACTACCAGCGCATCGTCGTGAGCAACACACCACTTGCCGGTGTCTGGAACGCCGGTGCGAGCCTGAACCGGGCTGACTTCTATGACCTGTTTGGGCCAACCAAGAAGAGTCGCAAAGGTCAACGCTACTACGTCGGCTACGAGAAGACACTGATCTACGATGTGCCGCGTCATCTTGGTTTCTCCACGGAACTGAGTCACTACCGTGATATGGATGCACTGCCGCGCTACCAGAATATACCGGTGACATTCGACCAGTTGACGACCTGGTACGCTGACTTACAGTATGAACACCTGCGCCGGTCACTCGGCGCCGTCGACGACGAAAAGGGCTTCCGCTGGAGCCTGGCCGCGACAGCAAATCGCGTTGACGGTGACAACATCCCCAAGATCGGCGCCGAATTTGATTTCGGCTTCGCGTTGCCCTGGCGGCATTCATCCATCTGGTTCCGCAATGCGGCCGGTGGCGCGTTTGGTGAGCCAGACGACGAATTTGCAAACTTTTACTTTGGTGGTTTCGGCAATAACTACGTGGACAGTGGCGAGATTAAGCGCTACCGCGAGTACTACGCGTTTCCCGGTTTCGAGCTGAATGCCATTTTCGGCCGCAACTTCTACCGCAACATGATCGAGTGGAACCTGCCGCCGATCCGATTCGAACGCGCCGGGCATGCGAACTTCTATATGGCTTATGCGCGCCCCGCCATTTTTGCGAGTGCTATCACGACTAATTTCGACGACGACCTGCTGGAGTACAGTGCTCAGAACATAGGTATGCAGGTCGACTTTCACATCGAGTTTATGTCGAGATTGTCGATGACCTTGTCGCTTGGCTATGCCAAAGGTTACGGTGAAGGCGACTTCGAAGACGACGAATTCATGATCTCGCTGAAAATAATGTGACGACCGATTTTGTGATTCACCTGCTGCTCGGGCTACTGCCCGTTTGCTGCTTCCTCGCTGCGCTGGTTTACCTGGACAGTTACAAGCTTGTCCCGATTCGCCTGGTATTGACTGTCATCGCACTCGGCTGCGGCGCAGCAGCTTTGAGCTACCCGGTCAGCCTGGTGTGGCTGGACCTGGTTGGTATCGACTTCACCGCGTATACGCGGTACGTCGCACCGGCATTCGAGGAAGCCTTCAAAGCGGCGGTCATCATCGTTTTGTTGCGTCATAACCGCGTCGGTTTTCTCGTCGACTCCGCCATTCTGGGCTTCGCTGTCGGCGCGGGCTTTGCAATTCTCGAGAATCTTTATTTTCTGCGTATCGTCCCTGATACGCAGCTCGGCACCTGGATCGTTCGCGGTTTCGGCACGGCCCTGATGCACGGTGGTACAACTGCGATATTCGCTGTTACGACACACACGATCGTCGGCCAGAACCAAACGCTTGGCAGAGCGGCATTTTTGCCAGGCTACATCATCGCCGTGATCGTTCACTCAGTGTTCAATCATTTTTTCTTCGCGCCAATCATCAACACACTCGCCGTGTTACTCACCCTGCCGCTGCTGTTGACCGCTGTCTTCGATCGCAGCGAAAAGGCGGTCTCAGATTGGCTCGGCATGGGTTTTGATGCGGATACAGAATTGCTGGAGCTGATCAACTCGGGCGAGTTCTCCACGTCCAAAGTGGGCATGTACCTGAATTCGTTAAAGGAGAAATTCGAAGGGCCGATCGTCGCCGACGTTCTCTGCTACCTCAGGCTCCACACAGAACTATCGATTCGTGCGAAAGGCCTGTTGATGCTGCGAGAGTCCGGTTTTGAGAACAAGACCGGCGACGAGACCAAGGCGAAACTCAAGGAACTGACGTATCTCGAGGGCAGCATCGGCACAACCGGCAAGCTCGCGATCAAGCCGTTCATGGCGATGAGCCAAAAGGACCTGTGGAAGTTCTATATGTTGTCAGACTAATACCGAAGTCATGATGATGTAACCTTCAATCCCAGGCACCGCTCAGGCATTGAGCAGTGCCTGGCCAAATGACACTCATGGACTCCCGCCTCAGGTTTTTTCAGAAAAACTGAAGCGCAGCGGCAGGTTGTCGCCATTCACGACACAAGTTGCCGCGTAGGCCCGTATTGCCTTGCCTTCCGCCGCACCATAAACGGATGTTCTGATCTTCAACGTATAGCCCACTGTGCGACGCTCTATCGCGGTCACGTCATGGCGAATACGTGTCGCATCCGAATAGTCCAGGCGCTCACGAACTTCGGCGACGCAGGACTCCACCTCGTTGGCAACACCGGACTCTTCGACCGTCGCCGCGCCTGCTGGTACTGCGAGAATAAACAGGCCCGTCAGGACCAGGCTTAGGATTGCTTTGTTTGAATTGAACATGATTCTTACTCCTCGTGATTATTTATCAGAACGTTTGTTCTGTTTGTGACAAAAAAATATCCTTACCAGTGCTTCCTCAAATCAGAATAGTCATTCTGTTTGTGCCAAAAAAAACCTCAGGGTGCGAACGATGCCAGGGTGCTGTCGACGATGGTGCTCAGCGCCTCCTGGCCGAACCCGGTCCGGCCGAGCACGGCAAGTCCGAACATGGTGCTGGTTAATAGTTCTCCTGCCACCTCGGAATCAAGATCGGCTTTGACCTCACCAGTCTCCTTCGCCGTCTCCAGGCCAACCGCAAATGCTTTTGACATCCGCTTCATGAACTTCTTCAGCACGCCCTGCAGCTCCTCGTCCTCCGGCGCCAGTTGCATGGCCGTATGAATGAACAGGCAGCCTTTATGCTCTTCCGCGCAGCACATGTCGGCAATGCGCTCATCAAAAATCGTACGAATGTGGGCAAGCGACGCATCGGGCTCAAGCAAGCGCAGGAACGACTGCTTGCCCATGCTCTCCGCGAAACGCTCCAGTGCCTGCTCGAACAGTTCGCGTTTGTTGCCGAACGTACTGTAAAGGCCGTAGCGGCTGACGCCCGTCGCACGCACGATGTCGTCCATCGAGGTATCCGAATACCCTTTTGAGGCAAACAGATCCATCGCTGTGGACAG
>Ga0209456_10000484_pt1 | contig 21344 bp, 9 predicted proteins | sample COG_11_FD_184755 | JGI IMG/M metagenome (GOLD analysis project Ga0209456, IMG submission 184755) | Pelagic marine sediment microbial communities from the LTER site Helgoland, North Sea, for post-phytoplankton bloom and carbon turnover... | ecosystem: Environmental > Aquatic > Marine > Neritic...
CCACTGGGTTGAGCAGGAATAACACAGCAACAATCCACCGAAATGAGGGCGCCCCTGGCAACAGGGGCGCCTTTTTTTTCTGCCGATGTCGCGATACGTGTGGCCAGTTGCCGTACCGTCGCACCCGCAATGGCTGCAGAGTGTGAAGCAGTTCGCAGTCCGGGCATGTGCATATGACGCGCGGTTACTGTCAGCATATATTCGGACAAATAATTAACCGGACGGGCAATACAAGGATGGTGGACCCAGTCGCAATTGAAGCGCGCCACGATTCGACCATTGCGGGCGGAATGGTCCTCGTGGTCTCTCCGAGTGGTTCAGTTTGCAGTGTCCTCGAGGCACCCGCGCGTTATTGCGAAAAGGGCCCGGACACTGCGACCCTTCGGCTTGGCGATATCTGGCCGAAAACGCTTGCACGAAACATCCGCAGCAACATTCGGCGCACGATTCGCAGTCGCCGGTTCCACAGCGAAGATGCCGAGAATCCTGCTGACGGCAGAAGCTACGAATTCATGTATGTGCCCCAGGGGCACGATCGTGTGCTGCTGGTTGTGCGGGACATATCTGAAATCAAGCACGCCCTGTCGAGGGTTACCGAAATCGCCTACACCGATGAAGTTACGGAACTGCCGAACCGTGAATTTCTTCTGAGCGAGTTAACCAGAATAACGGACATGCGGCGCCTGAAAGAAGGTCGGGCAGCGGTACTGTGCCTGCATGTCGAACAGTTCGATGCTGCCGGCCATACGCTGATTGCAGGTCATGAAGACGATCTGTTCAGGGAACTGGCGTCGCGACTCACGATGCAGCTCCGAGGTATGAACGATGCGACACAGAGAAATTTCGAGCGCTATTCGGTAGTCGCGCGCACCGACTTTCGGCAGTTCGCGATCGTGCTGCCGAGTATCGAAAGCGGCGAAGACGCGGAGTCGGTGATAATGCGTCTGATTGGCGCGTTGAAGCAACCTCTGACAATTGGCGGTCGTTCCATTGTCGCCACAGTGCACGGCGGAGTCGCACTCTTCCCACAGGACGGTACGAGGTCGGACGATCTCTACGCGAACGCGATCTCGGCTATGGATGACGCGAGGAATAGCACTGCGACCCCGTTCCGCTTCCACTCGGGTACCGTGAGATTGCGGAACCTGCAGCGCCAGGACATCGCGGCCGATCTCAAGGCCGCGCTCGACAACGATGGCTTCATATTGAAATACCTCCCGGTCGTCGATGCGCACATGGGTGCCGTGACATCCGTCGAGGCGCTGCTGCGCTGGCCTGACACTATTCTCGGATCGCGCTCCACGCAAAAGATCATAACGATCGCCGACTTTACGGGCTTGATCGTACCGATAGGTGGATGGGTATTGCGCCGCGCTTGCGAGGATCTGTGTCGCTGGCAGGAGGCGGGGCACAAGGATATCCGCATGGCGATCAATCTTTCGGGGCAGGAATTCTCGAATGCAGAACTCGCAGACCGTATCCAGGCCGTTCTGGATGAGATGTACCTGGAGCCAGGCAGCCTTGATCTGGAGATCAAGGAGCACATGGTGTTCAGGGATGCGCTGCAACAACACGCAACCTGCGAACGGCTCAGTTCGATCGGCGTCGGTATCGTGATTGATGACTACGGTACCGGTGCATGTACGCTTGCTCACCTGTCGCAGAGCCCGATCGACATGATCAAGATCGACAGGTCGTTCGTCGCCAATATCGCGTCCAGCGAGTGCGATCGGGCCGCCTGTACAGCCGCCATTGCGCTGGCCCATGGCCTCGGAATGCGGGTCATCGCAGAGGGTGTTGAAACCGAGCAGCAGGCCGAGTTCCTGCGGCAGCAGGGCTGCGATTTATTGCAGGGCTTTCTGTTTAGTGAGCCACTCGCGGATGATGATCTTCTCACCTATCTTGATAGCCAGGCGCCAGCCGCGGTGGATAAGGCGCGCGCACAATGACGGATCCGAAACACAAGCCGGGATTCGGGCCGGACGACAATATCGACCTGACGCAGACCATCCGGCGGCTGTCGATGCCGACGACGCCCGCCAACGATTCGTTCGAGACCGGAACAGGCAAGGCATTGCTTCTCTGTCGTGACAGTGCAGCAAAGAAATGGGGCAGACGGTGGCTGACGCAAGCGGGGCTGCAAACCGAAGTGGCGGAAGACCCGGCGGATGGGATGGCGATCGCCCGCGAGGTGAGGCCGGATGTCGTCGTCGTCGAGGCAGGACTGCAGGATGGCGCGGCGCTTCCCGTCTTCCAGGCATTTGTGGAAGCCGCGGACCTCGACGTGCCGGTCATCGTATTGTGCTCCAGCTCCAGGGAGGTCAGTACAGCTCTCGAGGCTGAAGTTTTCGATGTCGCGCGCAAGCCATACCAGTGGCAACTGATTAGCCGGCGTGCCCGACACGCGTCACGCCTGGCGGAACTGGAGGCGAAGCTCAGCGAAAGCCGAGACTCACTCGCCAAGGCGGTGACGATCGCCGAGGCGGCTCGACGGCGACTAAGAAGCAGGGAATCCTTCGAGCCGCTTACGGGCCTGCCGAACAAGGGTAAGTTCATGGATCTGTTGAAGCGGGGCATGGCTGCCGTCAAGCGCGATCAGACCGAGCTTGCCGTCCTGGTGATCGGCTTCACGCGTTTTCGACTCGTCATCGAAGCGATGGGCCAGGAACAGGCTGACCTGGTACTCACGAAAATTGGCAGTAACCTCGCAGGCTGCCTGCGCCAGTCCGCCGCGCCGCGAGGCATGGGGCGCGGCCTGAGAACAGCGGCTGCGGGCAGCCTCGACCAGTTTCGCTTCGCGTTGATGCTTACCTGTACGAGTGGCGAGGAAGAGCTCAGTCTGTTCCGGCAACAGCTGCTGGACACACTATCACAACCGATCCAGATCTCGGGCCAGACCGTGTACCCGTCCGCGTGTCTCGGTGTAGCGCTTTATCCGCAGGATGCAGATGATGCAGACAGCCTCCTGCAGCGAGCCGACAATGCCATGCGTGATGCGCAGAGTCGGGGTGGCGGATTCAAGTACTATTGTTCGGAAACCGACGCAGCGGCCGCGCGCAAGCTCAGGATCGAGCACATGTTGCATGAGGCGCTCGATCGCAATGACCTCAGGCTCGCGTATCAGCCCATTACGACGGCAGACGGCGGCCACGTCCTTGCCGGCGAGGCATTGTTGCGCTGGCCGCAGGAGGACGGGAGTTTTATATCGCCCGCCGAATTCGTGCCGATCGCAGAGGAATCCGGACTGATGCTTCGGATCGGCGAGTTCGCGCTCGACGAAGCCTGCCGACAACTCAAGGCATGGCGTCAGGCCGGCATCAATCTGCCCCACGTATGCGTAAACGTTTCAAGGGTGCAGCTGATCAGCACAGGCTACGCACAATCGGTTGGACGAATACTTGATAAGCATGGCCTGGAGCCTGGGCACCTCGAACTCGAAATCAGCGAACGCGGTGTTCTCTCGGGCGATTACGACGTGATCAGTCAATTGCACGAGCTGAAGGATCTCGGCATTCGCCTGTCTGTCGACGATTTCGGGACAGGTGATTCAGCCATCGCGTATCTCAAGGAACTGCCTGTTGACGTATTGAAGATCGACCAGTCATACGTCGCCGGCCTCACAGTTGACCACAAGGATGAAGCGATCGCTTCGGCGATGGTCGCTCTCGGTCAAAGACTCGATCTCCAGGTGATCGCTGAAGGCGTCGAGACGGCGGAGCAACTTGCCATTCTGCAGAAGTTCGGCTGCGACGGGATACAGGGATTTCTCGTATCCAGACCGGTCTTCCCTGACGCATTCGCCGCGATGTTGACCAGGTCTTCCAAGGCTTAGATTCGTTCCACCTTCTTAACCACCACATTATGTGACGCATGTCACACTTCGCTGCCCTCGCCGCGGGCAGCAATCACCGCCGATCCGGCCGAAATCGTCCCTAATAGTCACCACAAGAATTGGGGAGGATTGCTCATGGATATACGACCGATCATAGGTGATCTATGAGGCAGCGATTAATACGGAAGCTGAATGCCCGACTGCTGGCCTGCCTGCTGCTCGTGGCGTTCACTGGTACGTCGACTGTTGCTCTCGCCGATTCCAATAAGCATCATCCGATGCGCTTCGACCACATCACGCTCGATGATGGACTCTCACAAAGTAACGTCCTTACCGTTCTTCAGGACTCGCAGGGATTCCTGTGGATCGGGACAGAGAACGGGCTCAATCGCTACGACGGCTACGAGATCGAGACTTTCACGCGTGACCGGGGGAACAAGGATTCGCTAAGCAGCGACTTCGTATTCGATATCGAGGAAGACCGAGACGGAAATCTCTGGATTGCGACCAATGGTGGTGGCCTCGTCAAATTCGATCGCGCCAGCAATCGTTTCGCCGCGTTCCGCCACGATCCCGCGAACAGCAACAGTATCTCCAGCAATATCGTTCGTCGCCTGCTGATAGACGATACCGGCATTATCTGGATCGGCACGCGAGATGCCGGACTCGATCGCCTGGATCCGGGCAGCGGCGTCTTCCGGAACTACCAGTTCGGCGATGGCGCGCATACGCCCGACAACATCTACGCGTTGTTCCAGGATTCCACGGGCATTCTGTGGGTTGGCGGCGATCATGGGCTGACGCAACTTGATACCGAGACAGATGAGCTGTCTACGTTACGCCATAGTCAAGATGATGCCAGCTCGCTCCCGGAATTTAGCGTACGAGCGATCGCCGAGGATGGTAATGGTCGCATCTGGATCGGCACGGACGGCGGTGGCCTTTCGCGACTGAACGCGAGCCATGCAGCGTTCGAGCACTTCACGCATGTTGCCGAAGATGCAGCGACAGTCGCGAGCGACCGGGTGTCGACGCTCTACAAGGACAGTGCGGACCGTCTCTGGGCCGGCACGACACGTGGCCTCAACCTTGTCGATGTGGACACAGGCTCCGTGGTCCGCTACGCGCATGACAGTAGCGACGCGTCGAGCCTTGGCGGCAATGACGTAACAACCATCTACGAAGATCGCGGCGGCCTGCTCTGGGTCGGGACGAAGACCCGCGGCCTCAATAAATGGAATCCACGCACGTGGGCGTACGGACTCGAACCTGCCAAGAAAATTACCGCCAGTGCTGAGCGTCAACCCAATGTCACATCTTTCGTCGAAGATGACGCTGGCACGCTGTGGGTTGGCACGTTCGGCGATGGGTTGAACGCAATGGACAGGTCGAGCGGCGAAATCGTTCGCTATCGTAACGATGCGGACAGCGCCTACCGGATTTCCGACGACCGGGTGATGAGCCTGATGCGGGACAGCAAAGGCCGGATCTGGGTTGGAACAATGACCAAGGGTATCGACCGGCTCGATCCCGAGACCGGTAACATGCGCTCATTCCGCTTCAATCCTGACAATTCGTCAAGCCTGAGCGCCAACGGCATCATGACGATGTTCGAGGACAGCTTGGGGTATGTGTGGGTGGGGACCTTCGGCGGCGGCGTCAGCCGATTCGATCCCGAAACAGAGCAGTTCACGCGCTTCAAGCTTGATTCGGAAGACCCGAATTCCCTGAGCAGTGACCGGGTTACGAGCATCGCGGAAGACAGGAGCGGGCGAATCTGGATCGGTACTGAGGGCGGCGGACTGAACCTGTTTGATCGGACCGATAATACGTTTCATCACTTCCGTCACGATCCCGAGGACCCCAGGACACTCGCTGCCGATACGGTCTATGCGATCAACATAGACGCCGCAGGCACGGTCTGGGTCGGCACGCATGGTGGCGGCCTCGACCGGGTGGCGGGCGATGCGCGAAGGCCCGCAGCGATCTACTTCGAAAACTTCTCGCAAAAGGACGGGTTGACGAACGACGTTATCTACGGCGTGCAAATCGATGCCAGGGGCTGGCTGTGGATAAGCACTAACTACGGCATTACGCGGCTGGATCCGGAGTCCGGGGAGGTCAAGAACCTGCATCGGAAGGATGGCCTGCAATCGGAAGAATTCAACTTCGGCGCCCATTATCAGAGTACCAGCGGTGAGTTGTTTTTCGGCGGGCACAACGGCTTCAACGCGTTTCAGCCTGAGGCCATTGAGGCCAGCATTGTGGTTCCCGCAGTTGCGCTGACCGGGTTTTTCAACCTGAATGACCCGACCAAATCGCAGCTGCCCGAAGCTGGTGAAGGCGTTGAGCTGAGCTGGAAAGACGGCAGCGTGGCTTTCGAATTCGCGGCGCTCGACTTCGCGGCACCCGAATCGAATCGATACATGTACAAGCTCGAGGGATTCGACAAGGACTGGATTGACCTCGGCAATCGCCGTCGCGTGACGTACACGGATCTGGACGACGGCAACTACCTGTTGCGAGTTCGGGCCGCCAGCAGCGAGGGCGTATGGAACGAGGCGGGATTCGCAATCCCCGTATCGGTATCGGCAGCGCCATGGGACACGTGGTGGGCCTATGCCGGCTACGCGGCGCTGTTCGTCCAGCTCGTCGTATTCCTTTGGCTTGGTCATCGTCGCAAGGTCCAGCGCGAGGAAGAGTACAGCCGACGTCTCGAGAACGAGGTAAACCTGCGCACCGAGAAGCTGCTTGATACAAACAAGCAGCTCAACCACCTGAACAAGGCACTGCAGGAAAGCAGTCTTAGCGATCCATTGACGGGCTTGCGCAACCGTCGATTCGTATTCGAAGAGGTGTCCCGAGACCTCGATGTTATCCGGCGCCGCATCGAAGACGAGCGCGACGGCATGACCTCGGACGATACTAACGAGCTCGTGTTCATGATGATCGACATGGACAATTTCAAGCCAATCAACGACACCTACGGCCATGCAGCAGGCGACCAGGTGCTACTCGATTTCCGTGATCTGCTGCTGAATATCTGCCGACGCTCCGACTTTGTAATCCGCTGGGGCGGTGACGAGTTTGTCGTTATCGCGAAACAGGCGCGCGCCGGCGAGACAGAGGCGCTCGCAGAGCGCATCCGTTCGACGGTTGCAAATCATAACTTCACGCTCGGCGATGGCCAGATCGTACGCACAACCTGTTCGATCGGCTTCGCCGCGTATCCATTGTTCCGCAACAAGGTCGACGATTCCGGACTGGATCAGATTATCGGCCTTGCCGACAGCCTCATGTACGAAGCAAAGAAAACGCGCGACGCCTGGGTGGGAATGATGGGGCCAAGCGCGGCAGCCACGAGTTTCGACTTCGACCACGAGTCAATCGAACCCACGTCATTGCTGTTTCGCGCTCGCCATGCCGGAAACCTCGTTCGTCACAACCCGATAGAGGACGAGCAGGAATATCGGCAGCTTGGGAGTGTGAGCTGATGATTAACCGATTGGATAGGACGACACACATAGACTGTTACTTCAGTCCGGCATTCATCCTGCCGGCCGATTGGTGCAATACACCTGGAAATCTACTCAACGGACGAGAGCTATGAATATCATCAACCTCATCAAGATCGGAATGGTCGTGCTGGTGCTGACATTAGCGCCGTTCGCGTATGCGGCGAAGGCCGACAAGGTCGACGTCATCGTCGGATACGACGCCAAGCCCGGTAAGGCGGAGAATGACCGCGTCAAAGGTCTCGGCGGTGAGAACAAACGCGAATTCGAAAACTTCAACATGCGTGTCATCAGCATCTCCGAGAATGCGCTGAAGGCGCTCGAGAAAGGCAAGGGCGTGCGATTCGTGGCCAAGGACACGGCCATCGAGAGTTTCTCGGCCGCGGCTCGACAGACGGCCAGGCAGCCTGCAGCCGGTTCGGCGAACGCATTTGCCGTGGACTCGAACATCGGTATCGCGGTCCTGGATTCGGGCGTGGCGGAACACAAGGACCTGAACGTTGCCGCGCGCATGAATTGCACGGCATCGGCCGCGGCGTCGAGCGGCACGTTCGCCGATTCTTTCGGCTCGGCCTCTTACTCGAACAACGATGGCTCAGGTAACTTCAGCGGTAGCTGGATCGAAGGCGATGTGGCGGGCGCCGGGCCGAACTCGGGCAACGTTACTATCAGTGGTGGAGAGCTTCTGCTTAATGACCAACCGGACACGGGAACCGAGCCGAGTGCGGCACGTTCGATGGACCTCTCCCAAGCCGATTCGGCGACATTCAGCTTTGACTTTCGAACCACATCGGGCGTGGATACGAGCGACCAGATCATTCTCGATGTATCAGACGACGGTGGCAACAGCTACGTGACCCTCGAGGTCTTCGAATCATATGCAGGGGCGAACTCTGGATCAAGAAGCTATGATATTTCGCCTTACGCCTCGTCCGACACGTTGATCCGCTTTCGCGTGACCAATCTGTACGGTGGGTCTGATGAGTCCTTCGCCGTCGATAACGTGCAGATCACCTCCGAAACCTTGAGTGCCACCTGCGTAACCGAGACCGGCATGGCCAGCGGCGGCGAGTACCGCGACAGCTTCAGCACTGCTGACTACAGCAATGATGACGGCGATGCCAACTGGAGCGGCGCCTGGATCGAGGAGAACGACGACGGTTCGGCCACCTCGAGCAGCGGCGACATGTTCATCGCCAATGGCGAGCTAAACCTGGACAACCAGAACGGTGGCTCATCACCGGCCATTCGGCGCACCGCCGATCTTGGTGGCGTAACGTCAGCTACACTGGAATTTGACTATGCGGGTTACGGAACCGGCGGGCTCGACATCGTGGCTTTCGAAGTCTCGACTGACGGCGGCGCCAGCTACACCACGCTCGAGTCGATGGAAGTCATCGGAAATGTGAGCGGCTCACGTTCGTTCGAGCTCGAAGACTTTGTCAGCCTCGACACACAGGCAACGATTCGCTTCCGCCTGGCACAAGGCCTCGCCGCATCCGGCCAGCATATTCGCTTCGACAATATTGCGATCACCGCGGCTGGCGGCGACCCGAATGACGCATTCGGTCACGGCACACACGTGGCCGGCATCCTCGGTGGCAACGGCAGTGTTTCCGCCGGTGCTTACCCGGGCGTGGCACCGGGTGCCAAGATCCACTCCATTCGCGTGTTCGATGAGGAAGGCAAGGGTGTTGCATCGGATGCCATCGCGGCTCTCGACTGGGTCCTGAGCAATGCCACTGCGAACGGCATCCGCGTGGTCAACATGTCGCTCGGCAAGGCTGTCGAGGAATCCAACGACACCGATCCGCTGGTGCTGGCCGTTGAGCAGGTCTGGGATGCCGGGATTGTTGTCGTCGTCTCAGCCGGTAACTACGGCCGTGACGGCCACATGACGATCTCCAGCCCGGGCAACTCGCGCAAGGTCATCACGGTCGGTTCGCTTACGGACAAGGGCACGGGCAACGACTTTTCAGACGACTTCGTCTCGACGTTCTCCTCAATGGGACCGACGCTCGGCGATTACGTGTTGAAACCGGACCTGATTGCACCGGGTAATCGCCTCATCGCACCGATGCCTGGCAAGGGCAAGCTCAAGAAGGACTTGCCGGATCGTGTAACGGCCTGTGGCAATGGCTGCACGGGCAATTACCTCGAACTCTCGGGTACCAGCATGGCCACGGCTATGGTCTCGGGCACGGCAGCGCTGATGTTGACCCAGGATCCGTCACTGTCGCCATCGACCATCAAGGCACGCCTGATGCGCTCGGCGCGCAAGATCGACGCCGATCCGACCGCATCGGGTGCTGGAGTCCTCGACATCGACGCGGCCCTCAGTGAGACGGGCGTGCTGTCGGGCCAGGCGCTTTCGCCGCTCATGGGACGCACGGACGAAGGTCCGGCGATCCATGTGCAGGACACGGCGGACCTCTGGGGTGATGTCACCTTCGGGGCCGGTTACCTCTGGACCGATGGTTACCTGTGGACGGACGGTTATCTCTGGACAGATGGTTATCTCTGGACCGACGGTTACCTCTGGACCGATGGCTACCTCTGGACGGATGGTTACCTGTGGACCGACGGGTACCTCTGGACCGACGGGTACCTCTGGACCGATGGCTACCTCTGGACGGACGCGGTAACCGATTACAACCCGTTGTTCGATACCCAGAATCAGACCATCGGACTCAATGACGACGAATAGTTTAACCAGGGCTCATTAACGACGACTCGTATCGATCCGCCTGAGCCCACCTGAGGGGCATGTTGCTTGTTCTGTCCGCAAAGCAGCATGCCCCTTTGTTTTGCCTGATAGTTTCAGCGGAATTTAACGCCCGCATTATGTGATGCAGGTCACACTTTTCCAGCAGCTGCCACCCGGCCCCGCACCTCCCCAAAGTCCCGTTATTTGGTGCAATAGGCTTAGAAATTTACTCAACGGACGAGAGCAATGAACAACACAAACATCTTCAAGATCGGACTGATTGCGCTGGCGATGATGATTGCCCCGGTCAGCTTCGCGGCCAAGGCTGGCAAGGTCGACGTCATCGTGGGTTACGACGCGAAGCCGGATCATATCGAGGCGAAACGAATCGAGAATCTCGGCGGCAAGTCGAAGCGCGAGTTCAGAAACTTCAATATGAAGGTTATAAGCATTTCCGAAAACGCGCTCAAGAACGTCGGTGAGGGCAAGGGTGTAAAGTTCGTCGTTAAGGACAGTGAAGTCTTTGGTATGGCCGTGACGTCGCTCGCGCCTTCGGCACCCGAAGACTCTCCGGCACACAAGACGGCCAACGTGCCGGCTGATGGCACGGCCAATGCCACTTACAAGGGCAACAACGTCGGTATCGCGATCATCGATTCGGGCCTCGGCCAGCATATCGACCTCGACCAGCTCGCCTGCCAGTACGACTTCCTGAACGGCGCCACTCCGGGTAACGATATCGAAAACGCAGAAGATGCGGCTGAATGTGAGCAGGGCAGCACGCGGAGCGATCCGCTCGGTCACGGTACGCACGTCGCTGGTGTCCTGACAGGCAGTGGCGCTGGTTCCAACAACGAACACAAAGGTGTCGCGACTAGTTCGAAGCTTCTGTCGCTTCGCACGCTCGACGGTGATGGCCGTGGTGTTGCGTCTGACACGATCGCCGCCCTCGACTTCCTGCTTAGCTATGGTGATGACTTCGGCATCGAGGTCGTCAACCTCTCGATCGGCAAGGCCGTTGAAGAGTCGAATACGACGGATCCGCTCGTACTCGCCGTTGAGCAGGTCTGGGACGCGGGGATGGTCGTCGTCGTTGCTGCCGGTAATTATGGTCGCGACGGTCACATGACGATTACGAGCCCGGGCAACTCTCGTAAGATCATTACGGTCGGTTCGCTGACGGATAAAGAAACCGGCGGTGATTTCAGCGACGACTTCGTGTCGACCTATTCGTCCGTAGGTCCGACGCTCGGCGACCACGTATTGAAGCCTGACCTCGTGGCCCCGGGCAACAAGGTCACAGCGACGATTTCCCTCAATTCAACGCTGTTCACAGGACTGACGACGCGTGTTGGCAAGTGCCGCACGATCGAGACCTACTGCAGCGCAAACTATCTCGAGCTCTCGGGCACCAGCATGGCGACACCGATGGTTGCCGCCACGGCTGCACTGATGTTGCAGAAAGACCCGAGCCTGACGCCCGCAACGATCAAGGCTCGCCTGATGCGCTCTGCTCGCAAGATTGATGCAGAGCCCACGTTCGTAGGCGCAGGCGTATTGAACGTGGATGCGGCGCTTAACCAGACGGGCACGGTTGCCGGCCAGGCGCTGTCGCCGCTCATGGCCCGCTCCGAGGAAGGTCCTGTGATCCTCGTTGAGGATACGGCCACGCTTTGGGGCGACGCCTCCTGGGATGCCGGCTACCTCTGGACCGATGGCTACCTGTGGACGGATGGTTATCTCTGGACCGACGGTTACCTCTGGACCGACGGTTACCTCTGGACTGACGGCTATCTCTGGACGGACGGTTACCTCTGGACGGATGGCTACCTCTGGACCGACGGTTATCTCTGGACCGATGGTTACCTCTGGACCGACGCTGTCACAAACTACAACTCGCTCTATGAAACTTCTACCGGATCTGTAGACCTGCAAGACGACTAATCCGGAATTGTGAGACTAAGGGAGGAGTTTCATGAGAGCAGCAATTAGAAAAGTTATTTCGCTCGATTTCGCACGGTCCACCGGCTCGTGTCTGCTGGAGAAGGTGCCAGTCGGTGAGCCAACGGCGGAGCTCGAGGGCGTCGCGCTGCTGGTGACGCGCGATAGTCTGTCGGTGCAGTGGGCGCCACGTTGGCTCCAGCAGGTCGGGCTGCATGTAGAGATCGCAAGTGATGCGAAAGAGGCGCTCGAGATCGCCGCCGCAAAGCGTCCGACAGTGTTCATCATCGACGCGGCCGAGAAGGATGATGAGACCAGGCCGCTGCTGCAGCGCTTGCGCCGGGCACATGGCGCACATGTTCCAACGATCGCACTGTGTACGAGCGACGAGGATGTCACGGTCGCTGCAACGCTGGATGCGACGGACATCGTGCGCAGACCCTACCAGTGGGACCTGATCACACGACGCGTCGTCAAGGCTGTGAATGCCAGCGACACGCTCAGGGAATTGCGCAAGGCCAACGCGAAGCTCGACAAGATTAACTCGCGAGTCACCGAAGCCGAGGTGGCGCGTGCGAAGAGCATCGGCATGGATGCTCTGACCTGCCTGCCGAGCATCGAGAAATTCCGCAGTCTGTTGCACAAGGCCACTACGGGCAGGGGTGCTGGGGACAGGGACCTTTGCCTGCTCGCAATCGGCCTTGACCGTTTCCGCGTAATTAACGAGGCGATAGGGTACGAAAATGCAAATGCATTGCTCAGCCAGTTTGCTGATCGACTCCGGAATTGTCTGCGCGACAGGAACGTTATCGGGGACGTCGACAGCGGTTCGGTGACGGCGATCGCCGCACGGCTGGGCGGCGCGCGTTTCGGCCTGCTGGTGTCTCACGGAGACGTCGAGCAGATACGACGCGTCAACCAGGCAATTATCCGCCAACTCAGCGAACCATTCGAGGTAGCGGGGCAGAGCATCTATCTTACAGCCAGCGTCGGTGCCGCGATTCATCCGCGCGATTGCAGGAATATGGATGATCTGTTGCATTTTGCTGAGAACGCGATGTTCAGGGCGCAGGACAATGGCAGTGGCTTCGAGTTTTATACTGATCTTGACGATACGGGGAGCCACAGGTTGTTCGCTCTCGATGGAATGCTGCGTGAGGCCATTCGCAACGGTGACCTGGAACTGGCGTACCAGCCAATTACCGATGTCGCCAGCGGCAAGGTGGTTGCAGCCGAAGCACTGCTGCGCTGGGAGCACGCGGAGCAGGGTCCGATTTCTCCGGCTGTTTTCGTGCCGGCTGCCGAGAGCAGCGGCCTCATGGCCGAAATCGGGGACTTCGTGATCGAGAAGGCCTGCCGCCAACTTGGCAACTGGATCGCGGCCGGTATGCAGCCTATCCGCATAGCCGTCAACCTGTCGCTGTGCCAGCTGCTGCGCGGCGACGTCGTCAAGACGGTGGACGACGCGCTGAACAAGAATGGTCTGACGCCGGAACTACTGGAACTCGAGCTCAGTGAGCGCGGCGTTCTCAACAGGAACCCGGAAGTCGTCGATGTGGTACGCAGGCTCAAGGCCCTCGGCGTTCGCATTTCGATCGATGATTTCGGCACCGGTAATGCCGCGATTGGCTACCTCAAGGACCTCCCGATCGACGTTATCAAGATCGACCGTTCCTACATCAGCGGTAAAGATCGAAACGAACGCGACGAAGCGATTGCGTCGGGCATAGTAGCCCTCGCACAGCGCCTCGACGCGACCGTAATTGCCGAAGGTGTTGAGACAGAAGCACAACTCGAAATGTTGCGTGACTGGGGCTCGCAGGAATGCCAGGGCTTCTATTTCTCCCCCGCGATTGACGGGGACGAGTTCCGGGCGCGATTCTCACACAAGGCCCGGTTTTGAGACGCGGGTCACACTCCGTGCTCAAGATCGGGGCCCGAAATGCCGATATTTCTGCATGAGGGCAATAAGATACGTGTACACGGGTGCGTCGCGACATGCACCGTTTCTTTCGCTCGAATACGAGCATACAGGCGTCGGGTAGGGATGAGATCGACGAATACCGCAGGTAAACAGCGATGGGCGCCGGCAGCAATGCTACTGGCGCTGCTGTTTCTTGTTGTCTCGACCGCGCATTCGTTGGAGACGCATACGATGCGTTTCCAACGCATCACAGTAGCCGACGGCCTCGCCCAGAGCCAGGTCACGGCCATCGAGCAGGACCAGTCCGGATTCCTCTGGTTTGCGACGGAAAGCGGCCTCGATCGCTACGATGGCTTCACGTTCAAGCACTATCGCCACGAACGTGGCAACCCCAATGCCCTGGCCAGCGATTTCGTGCGCGATCTCGACCTCGCGGATGATGGCAGTCTCTGGATCGCGACCGACGGCGGCGGAGTCTCGCGTTGGGATCCCGCGACGGACAAGATCACGACTTACCGCTACGTTGCCGATGATGAGACGTCGCTGGCAACGGACCTCATCCGCACGATCCTGGCGGGCGACGACGGGACAGTATGGATAGGTACGCGTGACTCAGGGCTCGACAGGCTCGACGTCGCGACCAATCACGTGACGCACTTCGTCAGCGACCCGGATAATCCGGGCTCGTTGAGCAGCAACGAGATTTACGCGCTGGCGCTCGACGGTGCGGGTTCCCTCTGGATTGGTGCGAAATCCGGGCTTAACCAACTCAATATCGCGAGTGGTGAGATTACGAGAATCCCACTCGATCCCGCGAACCCTGAACGACTAAGAGAGAGCAGTGCCCGAAGCCTGCTGTTCGGGAGCGATGGCGCGCTCTGGGTGGGTACCGACAATGCGGGTCTCGTCAGCTTTGATCTCGAATCCGGTATCGCCAGGCAGTATGGCCACGATCCCGACAACCCACACAGCATCAGCAGTAACCGGGTCGATACGATATTCGAGGACGATCGGAATCGTCTGTGGGTCGGCACCGACAAGGGCCTGAACCTGATGGATGCTGAACGCGGTGAATTCACAGTCTACAAGAACGATGCCACAGACTCTGCGAGCATTGGCGGCGACGGTATCATGTCGATCTATCAGGATCGGGGTGGACTACTCTGGATTGGAACGCTCGCATCCGGACTCAGCAAGTGGAACCCGCGCTCCTGGTCGTTCGGCCATTACAAACCCGAGACCAGTGACCGGGCAAGCTTCAGCAGCCCGAATATCACGGCGTTTACCGAGGACTACGACGGCAACGCGTGGATAGGTACCTTCGGCGGCGGCATCAACGTGCTCAGTCGCGAAGGGCAGGTGATTCGGCAATATCAACATGATCCCGACGACGGCGGGAGTATTGCCGGCAATCGCGTGATGGCGCTGATTACCGACCGGCATGGTCAGGTCTGGGCGGGCACGATGCGCGGGGGGCTGAGCCGCATCGACCCGGCGACGAACGAGGTGGTCACGTTCAAACACGACCCGTCCGATCCCGCAAGCCTGGCCGCAAACGGCGTCATGTCACTGCTGCAGAGCAGTTCCGGCGATATCTGGGTGGGTACGTTCGGCGGCGGTGTGAGCCGCCTCGATGCGCAAAGCGGCAAGTTCACGAACTTCTCGCACGATCCCGAGGACGATACGACGCTTTCGAGCCCGCGGGCGACCGCCATCGCGCAGGGCCGCGACGGTGTCATCTGGGTGGGTACCGACGGCGGTGGCCTCAACTACCTGAACACGCGAACCGGCAACTGGCACCAGCTGAAACACGATCCAGACGATCCGACGAGCCTCAGTGCGAACACGATCTATTCGCTGCATGTCGATCCGCGTGGTCGGCTGTGGGCCGGTTCGAGAGAAGGTCTGGACAGGGTGTCTGCCTGGCCACTGTCGGGGAACGGAGCGCGAGTACTCGACATCTCCACGCCTGAAGGTATGAATCGCAGCGCCGTCTTTGGCATCCAGTCGGATACACGCGGCAATCTCTGGATATCCTCGTCGCAGGGCCTGGCGAGTTTCAATCCCGATACGGGCGAGATCCGGAGTTTCCATGAGAGCCAGGGACTGCAGGGCGAGGAGTTCAACTTCGGCGCGTCCTACGCAAGCCCCGATGGCAGGCTGTATTTCGGTGGCGCCAACGGTTTTAATCGATTCAACCCGACCAAGCTGGAAATCAACAGGACCCCGCCGCCCGTGGTCCTTACCTCGCTGTCGATCATCAACGAGCCGGTCAAGTCCGAACAGCCTTATGAACTGATTCGTGGCCTGGACCTGGACTACAGTGACCACGTCGTCACTTTCGGTATCTCAGCCCTCGACTTCACGGCGCCCGAAGAGAACCGCTACGCTTACATGCTCGAAGGCTTCGACGACACCTGGGTCGATGCCGGCAATGAGCGGCGCATCACGTACACGAACCTCGACGGCGGCAACTACGTCCTGAAGGTACGTGCCGCCAATGGTGACGGAGTCTGGAACGAGACCGGCGTGGAGATCCCGCTAGCGGTCGCGCATCCACCCTGGAAAACCTGGTGGGCGTACACGCTGTACCTGTTTGCCTTCGTGGCCGCCATATTCATGTTCTGGCGTCACCAGGAGAAAAAGCTGCAGCGCGAATCCGAGTACAGCCGCCGCCTAGAGAGCGAGGTTCATGAAAGGACCCGGGAACTCAACAATCGCAACAAGGACCTCAAGATCGTCAATGCCAAGCTCGTGGAAGCCAGCACGACCGACGCGCTGACGGGCCTCAGAAACCGGCGCTACCTGTTCCAGCAGATCAACAAGGACGTCGACCTGGTGCTACGGCACTATCGCGACGGCACGGAGACGATGCGACCGGGCGGCAACAACGACCTGCTGTTCCTGATGGTCGATCTCGACAACTTCAAACCCGTCAATGACAATTGTGGCCACGAAGCCGGCGACCGCTTGCTGTTGCAGGTTCGGGACGTACTTCTCGACGCATGCCGCGCATCCGACGACGTGATTCGTTGGGGTGGCGACGAGTTTCTCATCGTCGCTCGCGAGGCAAACCGCAAGTACGCGGCAAGACTTGCCGAGCGCGTACGTACCAACCTCTCCGATCGCGTATTCCCGGTCGGGGATGGCCAGGTCGCCCGCATCACCTCGTCGATCGGCTACTCGTCCTACCCGTTCATCAAGGACCGGCCGGACCTGTTGTCCTGGGAAGAGGTGCTGGGCGTCGCCGATGCTGCTATGTACGAGGCCAAGCAGAACCGCAACGCATGGCTTGGCATCGAGGGTATTGAATGGCAAGGCAGCGGCGACGAGCTGTACCGGTCGATCAAGTCCGATCCGGGCCAGCTCGCTGAGGACGGCGTTATCCGTGCGGTCGAGTCGATCGAAGAGGCGGCTGAAGAGCTGGCCTAGGCGAAAACGCCAATAATTCGATGCGTGACCTGGGTCACAGCAGGGTCGCGTCGTTGACCGCAGTATTATGGTACATGTGGATTGATTAGAAGAGTATTGAGCTATGTGGTTACCCACACCTGTTTACAAGGCCCTGCCCACCGCGTACGCGGTGATCGGCGTCGCGTTCATCCTGGGCGTCCTGTACGTCGGGCCCAACGCGCCGCTGGGCCGGATGTACCTGGGCATCGGCATAGTATCGATACTCGCTTCCGTCACAGTATCGATCTGGCGCAGCAAGCACAAAGAAAACAGAACCAAGGTCGACACCGACGACGTGCCAACTGCCTGACCCCGCTATTCCCTGAGCTGATAGGTCCAGCGGCCGTAGACGTACATTCCGGCCGCCGCAACGATTCCCACTGAACCCATGATGTACCACGCGACGCCAACGTTGTTCGCGGCGTAAAGCTCGGCCGTCAATACCTCGGCGCTTTGTCCGCTAATCTCCATTAGCCGCTGGAACGCCTCGCCAACGGGTACCGCGTCGACATCGGTTTCCGACAGGCCGCCGTCGAGCAGCGCCTGCCGCGCCACGGTGTCCTTGGCGCCAAAGCGCGCGTAAAGCACCTGTCCCCAATAGCCTTCGAGCACCCAGCCGATGCCGAGCGGCAACTGGCTGAATCCCAGGTACATCGCTTTCTTTTGCGGCGGTGCGATGTTGCCCAGGTACTCGGAACACTTCGGGCTCGACAGCATCTCGCCGATCGAAAAGCACACGATGGCCAGTACCATGATCCATACGTAGTTGAAGCCGCCGAACAGCATCAGGGTGCCGGCCGCGAGGAATGTCCCCAGCGCCATCGAGTTCGTCGCTTTCATGAGCGCGCTCCAGCCCGCGACGATAAAGCAGACGAACATGATCAGCATGGCGTTGAGATTGACGAGTCCTTCGGGCTGGATGCGCTGGCCGTCCTGCGTCATGCCGAAGAAGAAGATCCAGAAACGGTTGCTCGTGCCGTCCTCGCCGAACATATGTCGCACCATGACCGAGGTGTCGACCCAGTCGCGGAAGTACAAGGGCGCGACGTCCCAGAACGCCATGAGCATGAACCAGAAGCCCGCGAACAGCACCATGTACCAGATCATGATCGGCCGCCCGAGCTCTTTGAGGCTGTCGAGCCACAGGCTCTGTTCCCTGATCTCGCCGGCCTTGACCTTGCGGCGGTGCTCGAGGCGCGCTTCCTTGTCCTGCTCCTTGTACGTCAGAAGCAGCAGGAAGTTGAGCGAGATGATGGCGGCGCAGGCGTAGAACACGTAGGCCCATTCGAGCTGCCTGAGTTGTGCCGCCAGCAGTGGTCCCAGGAAGCCGCCGATGTTCACGGTCTGGTAGAAGACGCCCCAGGCCATCGAGCTGTTCTCGCGACTTGTCGACTTGACGATCGTCGCCTGGATACCCGGTTTGAAGATACCCGTGCCGAACGCGAGGACGATGGCGCCCGCCATGAATCCCCAGTAGGTCGCGAACCAGGCCATGATCAGGTAGCCCAGGATCTTGAACACGGTCGACGCGAAAATGGTTTCCTTGTAACCGACCCGGTCCGAGATTCCGCCGGTCAGCACGGGCACGAAAGACTGCATGAGTGCCCAGACTGCGAAGATCGTACCGATCTCGGTGCCGGCGAGTCCGAGGCCGCCGTTGGATTTTGCGTCGGTCGCATACAGGCTGGAGACCTGGCGCACGCCGTAATAGGCGAGGCGCTCGACCATCTCCATGCCGCCGCAGACCCAGAACACATAACCCAGGGAGCCGAGCGCGGCCCAGATCCCGAGTTGTTTGACATCTCTTGCGGTTGTGGTACTGCTGCTGCCGAGATCGGAGTTGGCCATGGTCTTCTCTTGTTGTTAGTTGAATACGTCGAATATGTAGCTGTACTTCACGATGAACTCGCGGCCCGTCGGCTGGCCATCGTCAGCCTGTTCGTCGACCTCGTTGTAGACGATGTACAGACCGGAGCTTGCCGTACGCAGCCACGAGAAGCGCAGGTTGGTAGCGAACTCGTCATCGGTCTCACTATATTGCAAGAGAGACTCGATCTGCATCTTCGGCGTGAACGAATACGACAGCCTGACCCGCGCGAGGTTTGCCGTGAAGTCACCGTTCGGGAGGTCGAAGTCGTTGTAGCGATAGGATATCTCGGAACGGAAGGTATCGCCGATGCGATAGTTAAGCGTTGGCGACAGCGATACGCGGTCACCGCCGAAGCGCCCGCCGACCGTCACGCGAGTGCTGAAGCTGAGTGGCTGTGAGCGGTCCGTGAAGTAGACGAGCTGCACTTCGGAGTGGTCGTACGTGCCGGGGTCGACTGTGACGCCGTCGACGATTTCGAAAGCCTCTACGACACCGTCCTTGGTGAAGTTGTAGCCCGTGTGGAACTCTGTGCCCGTCCGGAACTCCCAGTGCGTATCGAGATGCAGGAAGCCGGTTTCCTGGAAGCCGTCGAATTTCCAGAAGCCGGTATACGACATGTGCGGCCGGATCTCGAGCAGGCCCCACATGTCGTCGGGACGTATGCGCCGCAGGAGGGAAAACCGGCCCTTGCGATACTCTTCGCGAGCGAGGAAACCCACTTCGGGATTGAAGTCCTCGCGGACCTCGGTGTAACTGCCGCCAATGCTCCACTCGGCCGAGCTGTAGTCGCCTTTTACCGATAAGGCATGGTCCTTGCCGTCACGGCCCGGTGTGTCGGTCCGGGCGAGCCAGCCCTGGAACAGCAGGTTGTCGCCGACCCCCCAGCGACCGTCGACGCCGTACGTGCGGTTGTAATCGTCGCTCTTCGCTAGCAGGTAGGAGCCGTCGCCATCGCGATTAATGAAGATCGCGCCGATCGCTGAGCGGTTCGGCAATTCCTGGTTGACGCGGGCGACCGCGAAGTCGTTTTGCGGCGCAGCGCCGTCGAACGCTTCGGTACTCATATACAGGAAGCCGACATTGGTGCGTTCGCCGACCTTGCCGGAGAGTCGTGCGCCGCCGTTGACGGGGATAATCTCGCCATCGTCGCCGATGCCGATGCGGCGGCTGAAGAAGAGCTCTACTTCCTGGCCATTGCCCACAGCGAATTGGCCGGCGTTCTCCAGGAAGAACGGCCGCTTCTCGGGAAAGAACAAGTTGAAGCGGTCGAGGTTCACTTGTACCTCGTCCGCCTCGACCTGGGCGAAGTCGGTGTTGTAGGTCAGGTCGAGTGTCAGGCTCGGTGTGATCGAGTACTTGATATCGAACCCGGTTTCGCCGTCGGACTCGCTGCTGTCGAGTTCCCCGCCGTCGCGCGTCTTGCCGAGTACATAGGGCGTAAATTTCAGGTTGCGCTGCGCCGGCGGCGTTATACCGTTGAGGGTGCCTGCCTCGGAGACGCGGTACAGGTTCCTGTTGAGTTCCAGCGGTGCCCAGTAGGCGATTTCGTTGTTGCGACGAATATTGCGCTGGAAGTTGATGCCCCACTGTGCGCCATCGCCGTAGCGGAGCGTCCGGAACGGGATCTCGAACTCCGCGCTCCAGCCGACATCGCTGATTTTCGAAGCCACTGACCACGTGCCGTCCCAGTTCAGGTTAAAAGCGCCGCCACCCGAGCCGAAATTGTCGCCCGAACCTTCCTTGGTGACCTGGCCATCGTATTCGATACCGGCGGCGTTGGTGCCGAAGACATAGCCGTTCTGCCTGTCCAGCAGTCCGTCGATGACCATGAGGAAAGCGTCGGTGTCATTGAGACTCGAGTCCCTGCGGCTGTCCGACACGATGATGCCTCCAGGGTTATCGTCATATGCGACGACTCCGACGTAGATCGCGGTGTCGGTATACCCGATAAACACCTCGGTCTTCTGCGAGGAGGGCATGCCATCGTTCGGCTGTACCTGCCAGAAGCTCGTGGCCGGTACGGTCGCAAGCCAGGCATCGTCGCCGAGAACCTGCCCGTCGATCACGGGCGCGGTGCTGAGCGGGCTCGCGTTCATCTGTGG
>Ga0209456_10000485_pt1 | contig 21312 bp, 15 predicted proteins | sample COG_11_FD_184755 | JGI IMG/M metagenome (GOLD analysis project Ga0209456, IMG submission 184755) | Pelagic marine sediment microbial communities from the LTER site Helgoland, North Sea, for post-phytoplankton bloom and carbon turnover... | ecosystem: Environmental > Aquatic > Marine > Neritic...
AGCGTTTTTCGACGAAGCGACATTCACGGTTTCCTATGTCGTCAGCGATCCAGCGAGCGGCCGTGCCGCGATCATCGATCCGGTACTCGACTATGACCCGACTTCGGGACGTACGTCGACCTCGTCCGCCGACGAACTCGTTGCCTACGTCGGGGACAAGGACCTGGCCGTAGACTGGATTCTCGAAACTCATGTTCATGCCGATCATATAAGCGGTGCGCCTTACCTGAAGGAGAAACTGGGCGGCCAGACGGCCATCGGCAGTGACGTTACCGCGGTCCAGGAGACGTTCAAGGGCGTCTTCAATTTGCCGGAACTTGCCACCGATGGCAGCCAGTTCGATCGCCTGTTTTCCGACGGCGACACGTTCGATGTCGGAGAGATAAGCGGCCACGTGATCGCAACGCCCGGACACACACCCGCGTGCGTCACTTACGTTATCGGTGACTCGGCTTATGTTGGCGACACCTTGTTCATGCCCGACTTCGGCACGTCACGAACAGACTTCCCGGGTGGCAGTGCGCTGCAGCTTTATGAGTCCATCCAGAAAATTCTCGCGCTGCCGGACGACACGCGGCTTTTCATGTGCCACGACTACAAAGCGCCGGGCCGTGATGAATACGCCTGGGAAACGACGGTAGCCGCGCAGCGCGACGGCAACGTGCACATCAATAAGGACGTATCCAAGGAAGACTTTGTGGCAACGCGTGAGGGCCGTGACAGCCAGCTCGGCATGCCCAAACTGCTGCTGCCGGCCATCCAGGTGAATATTCGTGCCGGAGTATTTCCGGACCCCGAAGATAACGGCGTTCGATTCCTCAAGATTCCGCTCGACGCGATTTAGAAGATTACATTCTAAAGCAACTTTTTCCGGAAACGCTGCATCCCGCCGATCCAGCGGTCGTGATCGCTCGCCTTGCGTTGCACGTAGGTTGCAACTTGCGGGTGCGTCAGAATAAGGAAACGCCCCGCCAACGCTTCGTCGACGATGATGTCGGCGACGGCTTCCGGCCTCATGACTCCGTCGACGTCGTTACCCGCAAACCCGCCGTCCATCGAATCCGAATCGTCTTCAATCCCGACCATGCGCGTCGCAACTGCCTGCGGACACACAACGGATACGACGATTCCGGTATCACCGTATTCGATCGCCAGCGACTCGGCGAAAGCGACTGCCGCGTGTTTGGTCGCGGTATATGCTGCGTCGCCGATCTGGCTCAGCAGCCCGGCTGCCGACGCGACATTGACCAGGTGGCCGCCGCCCCGCTCCAGCATGCGCGGCACCAACGCTCTCGCCGCGTAAACATGGGCCATGACATTGACTTTCCAGCACGCATCCCAGCGATCGTCGATCGGGTGCATTCCGCCCTCGGCGGAGATAGCTCCGCTGCTACCGTCGCCGTAGCCGACGCCCGCGTTTGAAATGAACATATCGATCGGGCCGTGGGCGATTTCAATATCTTCAACGAGCGAGGCTACTGCCTGTTCGTCGCTGACATCGAGCGCTTTGGCGACGCCGTCAAGTTCGTTGGCAACGATCGACGCTGCAGATTCGTCGATATCGGCGACCACGACCATCGTGCCATCCTTCGCCAGTCGCCGGCACAGTGCGCGGCCGATACCATGCCCGCCGCCAGTGACGACTGCCACTTTGATCTTCGGTTCATTCAATATTCGTTACTCCGTTGCCATCTCGTAGACGATGTCGCCATCCATCATTGTCAGAACCACTTCGGTCTTGTGAATATCATACGCATCGACCTCGAAAATGTTCTGGTTCAGAATGACGAGATCCGCTTTCTTGCCAACCTCAATGGATCCTATCTCATCTTCCATATGCATCTGGTAAGCCGCATCGATCGTAAACCCACGGACCAGGGCCTCGACATCGAGCCGCTCTGTCTCGCGAGGCTGTACCAGGGAATCGGGATCGCCCGGGTCCTGTCGCGTGTGGCCGATTTCTATTTGCACGATAGGCGACATGCCCAAAGTGCCTGCACCGCTGGCGGGAAAATCGCTGCCGAAAGACAGCCGGACGCCGAGGTCCTTGAGGCTGTTGAACCGCCAATACCGACTGAACTGATCCTCGCTGACGAACTGTTCACCATAAGTATCGTACGACGCCCACAGCGGCGTGCTCTGGGCAACCACGTCGAGTTCGGCAAATCGTGGCAGGTCCTGATCTGTTATGACCTGGATGTGACAGATCGCATATCGGGTCGAGCTGTCAGGCGCCGCCTCACGAGCTGCCTCGATCGCATTCAGCGCCTCGTGTATCGCGCGCTCACCCAGTGCGTGAATGTGCACGTCGATGTTCTCCCTGGCCGCACCCGTGACCATCGCTGTCATCTCTGCCTCGGTGAACACCGTTTCGCCGCTGTTGCCGGGCTCGCCCTGGTAGTCCTCGAACATGGCGGCGGTGCGTCCTTCGACAGTACCGTCATCCATGATTTTCAGGACGTTGTAGTGGTAGCGCTCTCCTTTTATCGTTCGGCCCCACTCCAGCGCTTTGTCGACAGCGATCATGGCGTCCTCGGGCCCGCGCGGCCGGTACGAACCGACCAGCCGGATCGTCATGTCGCCGCTTTCTTCGGTGCTAGCCAATGCCGAAGCAACGAAGCTCTCGTAACCAACAGCTCCGGCATCGTAGGCCGCCGTGACACCATACGCGTTCATGATGTCGATAATGATGCCGATACCCTCGACCACCACGTCACTGGTGATGACGTCCAGGCCATCCATAGCCAGTCCGGCCGTGCCCTCCAACAGGTAGCCGGTTGCATCACCATTCTCGTCCCGCTTGTAATAGCTGAAGCCCGGAACCGGGTCGGGCGTGTCCTGCGTAATATTCAGCGCTTCGAGCGCGGCCGTATTGACCCAGGCGGCGTGGAGACCTTCATCCATAATCAATACGGGCCGATCAGGGACGACGTCGTCGATAAGCTGCCGAGTCGGCCCGACGGGCCCGAACGTCGTAGCAAGAAACCCGTACCCGAACAGGACCGGTGCGTTTTCATTTTCGGCCGCGTAATCCGCGATCGCCTGAGTCCAGTCGTCGACCGTGCCAAACGTATCCAGCGACAGCGCCGTTGCGTAGGCGCCAGCCGTGATCGGATGCATGTGCGAGTCGATGAATCCGGGCAACAGCAACTGCCCACCCACGTCATTACGCAGCGTAGCCGCTCCGACCAGCGATTCGACTCCTACCGCGCCACCCACGTAGACGATCTCATTACCCTTTACCGCGACCGCTTCAGCCCAGGGCTGCGCCGCGTCCAGGGTGTAGACCTTTGCGTTCGTGAACACGACGTCGGCTGCGTTGTCCTCACTGGTTTTGTCGCCACACGCGGCGAGCAAGACGCTGCACAACGATGTGGCAATGATCCGGCTATTCAAGTCCTGATCCATCCTCCGAATAGATGACCCATATCTTCGTGTAGCCTTCCGTATCCCAGACGCCCGTCCACTCTTTTGGAATTGTGACGCCCTCACCCGCGTTGATGACTTGCACTTCACCATCGCTGGATGTCAACGTCACGCTGCCTTCGAGGAAGTACATGAATTCATCGACACCATAAGGTTCGGTGATTTCGAAGCGCACGGCTCCGGACTTGTACATGCCGGAGCCGAATTTCTTGTCGCTCGAAAGGAACGAAGTCACGTCGAGCGTCGTGTTGCCGTTTTCCGTGAGCTCCAACATATCCGGTCGATCGAAAACGTCCCCTGCGATATCAGCCTTCGATAATTTCGCCGGGCGCACCGGCTCATTTGCCAGCACCACAGCGATCGTACCCGCCAGGACAAGCAACCCCATGTCGAACAGGTAGATTTTCCTCATGAATCCCCCAATGCGCGTTCATGCCGCGTCTTCTTCTTCGGGCTACCTAGATTAGCGTTGCCAGCGGACTTAATCCAGAATACGCACAAAATCAAAGGTTCGTTATGGAAAACCAGACGCAGCGTGGCCGCATTCTGTCCCTGATACTCTTCCTTTGGCTATCGTCCTCGGCCGCTTTGTCGCACGCGGCCGGTGACGTCACCGAAGAGCGCGTGCTGGCCGAGGCCGGCGACGGCAACAACTGGTTCCTGAAAGGCGGCAACTTCCGCGGCGAGCATTTCAGCCCGCTCACTGGCATCAACGACAAAACCGTCACTGATCTGGGACTCGAGTGGGTCAGCAACCTGCCGGTGCCGGACGGGATTTCCGCTACACCTATCGTTGTTGATGGCGTTATCTACCTATCGGGCGCCTACTCGCTGGTGTTCGCGATCGATGCCGCGAGCGGTCATATCATCTGGCAATACGATCCCGACGTGCGCTCCAGGCTCGCAGAAGACCCCGGTATGTCGTGGACTGCGCGCGTAAACCGGGGGGTCGCCGTATGGCAAGGCAAAGTTCTGGCAACGACCGCGGACTGCAGACTCATCGCGCTCGATGCGAAAACCGGCGAGAAGATCTGGTCAAAGCAGACCTGCGATTGGGCCCTTGGCTACAGGATCACCGATTCGCCCTACGTCGGCGGCGATACGGTATTCGTCGGTAACGCTGGCTCAGAATCGTACAAAAAGAACCGCGGCTATATCTCGGCTTATGACATCGATACCGGCGATCTCAAGTGGCGTTTTTATACGGTCCCCAGCGACGAGCCCGAAGAAAATACATCGGCGGCAATGAAAATGGCGGCCAGGACCTGGTCGGGAACAGCGCTCGAGAAATACGGCGGGGGTGGCAGCAACTGGAACGAGATGACTTATGACCCGGTTTCCGGACTGCTTTTCTTTGGTACCGCGGGCGCTCTTCCCTACACCTACGAGGTACGCAGCCCGGACGGCGGCGACAACCTGTTTCTGTCGTCGGTAATCGCCGTCAACGCCAGAACGGGCGAGTATGTCTGGCATTACCAGACCGTTCCCGAGGACAGCTGGGAATACAACGCGACGATGAACATCGTTCTCGCCGACCTCGAGATTGACGCTGAAATTCGCCAGACAGTGCTGATCGCGCCCAAGAACGGGTTTCACTACGTGCTCGACCGACTGACCGGCGAACTGATTGCTGCCGACAAGTATGCAAAGGTCAACTGGGCAACCCATATTAACCTCGAAACAGGCAAGCCCGTGTACGATCCGGCGGCCAGGTACTGGGAACGGCCGGACGAGGCGGTCGCTATCTGGCCCAACATGTGGGGAGCACATAGCTGGAACGCGATGGCGTATCACCCGCAACTCGAGCTTGTTTATATTCCCGTCATCGACGTGCCAAACATTGTTACCGGTTATAAAGACGGAAATTTCGACGACACACTCGAGATACTCACAGAAGTTGACGGCAAACCGTTCAGTCCGGGCAAGCTCGTCGCCTGGGACCCGGTAGACAACGAGCCACGCTGGACGGTGGGCCACGATCTGCCATTCAATGGCGGCGTACTGGCAACCGCCGGTAACCTCGTGTTTCAGGGAGACGCTTACGGCCGTTTCAATGCTTATACGGCGGACACCGGAAAAGCCCTGTGGTCAGTTGCGACCGGCTCCAATATTACGGCCGCCCCCGTCAGCTATTCGCTGGAGGGTAAACAGTACGTCCTGATCCCCGTCGGCGCAGGCGGCGGCATTCAGTTCGTCTATCCCGAAATGCATGCGGGTGACAACGTTCGGGGGCCAACACGCCTCATGGCTTTCGCACTGGACTCGGACATGGCCATTCCACGAGTTGAAGTGGCACCGCGCAAACTACCCTCGCAACCCGAATTGGAGGCAAGCGGAGAAGAACTCGAAGCGGGTCGGCAAATATTCAGCCTGCAGTGCAAAGGCTGTCATGGCAAGAACGCCGTCGCTCGTTACGGAGGGTCAGTGCCTGACCTTCGCTACGCGACCGCCGAGACCCATAAGATGTGGCATGGAATCGTCATCGGTGGCGCACTTCAGACCAATGGTATGCCGCGCTTCGAACTAGGCTTTGATGAATCGGAGTCCGTTCGAAAATACGTCTTGTCGCTGTCAAATCAGTTGCGCGAATCGAGATAGTCGATGGCTGCCGCCAAATAACTCGTGCCTGGCAGTTCCTGGCGCGTATTCGGAAGGATAAGTGGTGCTATCGGCAGATTATCAGAAGCGGTCCTTGAGTGAAAAATACATCATGCCCAGCACCATTCCCGGATAACGAAACAAGGTACCGCCGGGAAACATATGCGTCGGCATGTCCGCGAAAACATCGAATCGTGCCGCCATACCGCCGATGGCTTCGGCGATGACTTTGCCAGCGAAGTTCGCCGTCGAAATCCCGTGCCCCGAATATCCTTGTCCGAAGAAAACGTTGGGCTTGAGCCGGCCGATGTGCGGCATGCGATTGACGGTGACCGACAGAGTTCCGCCCCACGCGTAGTCAATTCTTACGCCTTCCAGTTGCGGAAAAAGCTTGATCATGTAGGGACGGACAAACTTCTCGATGTCTCGCGGAAACCCGCGACGATAATTTTCTCCGCCGCCGAATAACAAGCGATGATCGTCGGAAAGGCGGAAGTAGTCGACAACGAACCGAGTATCGTGAATACCGAAACGCCCGCTTATGAGTGCGCCCGCCCGCTTCTCGCCCAGCGGCTCGGTCGCGATCATGAAATTGTTGATGGGCATGATCTTGCGTGCGGCCCGGCGATCCAGTTTCTCCAGGTATCCGTTGCACGCAAGCACGACAAAAGATGCCGTAACCGAGCCCTGCGCTGTCTCGATCAGCGCCGGATCGGATCGCGAATAGTCCGTTACCCGTGAGCGCTCGAAGATACGGACTCCGGCGTCTGCTGCGGCCTTCGCAAGACCAAGCGCAAAATTCAACGGATGCAGGGTCAGCGCTTCTGCGTCATACAGACTTTCGAGAAACCCGTCCGTGGCGACATAGCTTCTTGTTTGTTCGGCGTCGAGAACTTTGCAGTGCGGGTAACCGTAGCGCTCCGCCAGAACGTCGGTCAGTTCCCGGGGCCAACCCTGGTAGCTTTTTTTGTGAACCCCAACCAGTTGTCCTTTCTGCAGATCACAAGGAATGTCGTGCTTCGTAGCGCGTTGCCGGATTTCGTCTTTCGCCAGCTCGGCGAATTCCCAGAGCCGCTTCGACAGATCGACGCCGTAGAGGCCCTCCAGTTCGAGCACATCCTTGCGCTGGCCGCTACCGACGAGACCACCACAGCGACCGGACGCACCGAAACCGATGCGCTCCGCCTCGAGCAAGACCACGTCGAATCCCTGCTCGGCAAGGTTCAGCGCCGCTGACAGTCCCGTGAAGCCGCCGCCAATGACACAAACGTCGGCTCGCTGCGGGCCGACCAGCGACGGGCGGTGCTCTTCACCGATGGCCGTTGCAGCGTAATAGCTATCCGGGTATCCCGATGGCAGTTTGTTTTCTTTTTGCACAATGCGCCTCGGCAATCAGATGGACGCCTGCGGCCGGATCGGACTGCCGTCGAAGAAACGGCCCAGACGAAAGGCCGAGATGTCAATGCCCGAGTCCTTGCCCGTGAGCATGCCCGCGATGGCCGTACCGGCACCCGGACCGATGCCGAAACCGTGTCCGCTGAAGCCGGTAGCAATATGAAACCCGGGCAGACTGTCCACCGCATCGATCACTGGCACGACATCGGGCGAAGACTCGATCATCCCTGCCCAGCTCTCGACGATCGGTATATTCGCCAACTGCGGAAAAATCGTGTCGAGGTTGCGACGAATACCTTTGAGTACTCTTGGGTTCGGAGCCGGGTTCAGCACTCGTGTCGCCTCGAATGGTGACGGCTTGTCGAGCGCCCACGACCTGGGGGTCTGCCACTCATCGAGAAATTCACGACCAAACGAGAGGCGAACGACTTTCAATTCCTGCATGAGCGCAGGGATGAATTTGACGAAGTACCGGAACGACGAAGGTGTCACAGGATGCTCGAGTACCGAGCCATGTGCGATTGAGTAGCCACCGTCCTCTCGTCGCCGTATGCCAAGCCTGTCATCGAAGACATTACCATTGAGTACTTGTTCCGCCGGCGCGGTGCGCGCCACAGTCCCACGAACCTTCAGCTGCGGCACGTTGATATCCAATGAACCACAGAACAGCGACGTCCAGGCTCCGGCTGCGCACAGGACAACGGCGGTCTTTATCGTTCCGTGTTCGGTGACCACCGCCGATACCCGCCCCCCTGACGTTTCTACGCCGCGCACCGCGCAGGAGGTCAGCACCGCGGCGCCCGACCGTGCCGCGGCGCGCGCAATCGCCGGCGCGGCTTTATGCGGTTCCGCGCGCCCGTCAGTCTCTGTGTATAGAGCACCTGCCCATTCGACGGCCGCTCCCCTGACGTGCTGCCGCAACTCAGCCGCAGACAACAAGCGCGTGCCAATGGCGAATTCTTTTGCGGTATTCACCCAGGTACCGAACGCTTCGAGCTGCTTCTCCGAGCTTGCGGTAAAGAAACACCCGCCACGCGTGAAGCCGACGTCTTCTCCGATCTCGTCCCTGAGCCCGGACCAGATCCTGAGACTCTCCTGCATCATCGGAATCTCGCGTGCATCCCGACCCTGAATTCTCACCCAGCCCCAGTTGCGTCCGGACTGTTCGCCGGCAATATGCCCTTTCTCGCAGAGAACGACGCTCACGCCTTGTTTGGCAAGAAACCAGGCCGTCGAAACGCCGACAATGCCCCCACCAATAACGACGACATCGGCCATGGCTGGCGCCCGGGGCGGCGGCTCGAGAGGGCCGCTCCAGGTCGATGCGACGATGTTCTCCGCTGCTCGCGCTGTCATGTTTGAATAGTACCGGATTCCCTACAGACGCACGCGTGGAAGCGATGATGCGCCGCTCAAAGGCGCCAAACTCCCTGCGGTCAGCTAGCATAGGAGGTATGTCAGCACACATATACTTTGATCTCGACGGCACACTGACCGATCCCTACGAAGGTATTACCAAATGCATACTCTACGCACTAGACGAGCTGGGATTTCCGCACCCCGGCGACGAATACCTTCACGGCTGCATCGGCCCGCCTTTGTATGACACGTTCCCGGATATGGTCGGCAAAGAGCTGACGCTCAAGGCCATCGATCTGTATCGTGAGCGCTTCGTCGAGGTCGGCTGGAAAGAGAATGAACCGTACGAGGGAATTCTCGATGCGCTCGAGACGATAACCGCGGCGGGCCACACGCTTTTCGTAGCAACCAGCAAACCACGAGTGCATGCAAAGAAGATCATCGACCATTTCGGCATGGGGCAATTCATCGCGAAAGTCTACGGTTGCGAACTGGACGGCACACGCTCCAACAAAGCGGAGTTGCTGCAATATGCTATTGCCGAGAACCCTGGTGCCATCGTGCGAACGATGGTGGGTGACCGCATGCACGATCTCATTGGTGCCATCGCCAACGATATGCGGCCGATCGGTGTCGCGTACGGTTACGGGTCAATAGTGGAACTCGAGACCGCCGGCGCTATCAGGATTGCCAGCACGCCTGCGAACCTGCCTGAGACCATCCAGGGATGACATGATCCACTATGACTTGTGCAGAAGGACGTCCTCGTCAAGCAAATTCAGATCGGCCTTCGACGTAGTACCATGTCAACATGACAAACTCCGGCAACGTCGAGATTCGCTTGCAAGACCTCAGTCGTGACTTTGCCGAGGGTCGAAGGTCCCACCGTGTTCTCGACAGCGTCAGTGCCGACTTTATCCGCGGCGAATCGGTCGCAATCCGGGGGCGCAGCGGGTCCGGGAAGTCCACATTGCTCAACCTTATTGGTGGTATCGATGCGCCCGACACAGGGCGGGTAACAGTCTCAGGCATCGACATTACGGAACTCTCCGAACGAGACCGCACAATATTCCGGCGCGAACACATCGGTTTCGTCTACCAGGCCTTCAACCTCCTACCAACGCTGACCGTAGCCGACAACATTCGGCTGGTACTCGAACTCAATGCCGTCGCCGAGACCGAGTCGAAACAACGAATAAAAGATTTACTCGACGCTGTAGGGCTCGCCGACCGTGCCAACAGCTATCCCGACGTTCTTTCCGGCGGGGAGCAGCAGCGCGTCGCCATCGCCCGGGCGCTCAGCCACAAGCCTTCAGTGTTGCTGGCCGATGAGCCGACGGGCAACCTGGATGACGCGACTGCCGAAACGGTGCTCGGCCTCCTCGGCAAACTCGTGCAGCAAAACGGCGGCACGATGCTGATCGCGACGCACAGCACGCAGATCGCGTCATTCTGTGATCGGACCCTCGAACTTCACAACGGCAGGCTCGAAATTTCGACGAAAGACCCTGCCCTGGCATGATTCCGGCTTTCTATCGCGCCAATTTGAACTACCTTCTGCGCCATCCGTGGCAACTGGCGCTAGCAGTATTGGGTATCAGCATTGGCGTCGCGGTAATTATCGCCGTCGATCTTGCCAACGAAAGTTCCAGGCGGGCTTTCCTGCTGTCGATGGATGCCGTAACCGGCGAGGCAACGCACCAGATCATCGGCGGCCCCCGCGGTATCGACGAGGACCTGTATGTCGAGCTCCGCGTCAGGCATGGCATTCGCAGCATCGCCCCCGTCGTTGAAGGTTATGCAGCGATCGACGAAAACCCTCTGCAGGTACTCGGCGTTGATCTGTTTGCGGAGCAGGAAATGCGTGCTTTCAGCCGTCGCCTGGCGGCGGCCTCGTCGGATGTCGCGACGGCGCGATCTGTCTTTCGGGACATGCTCATAAAACCCGGCGCGGTCATCATGTCGGAGAACACGGCTTCTGCCCTGGGAATATCACGTGGCGATCGTTTTGACGTCATAGCGGCAGGCAGAACGCACTCTGCCCTGCTGCTCGAGACTTATTCCAGCGGCACTGCGACAGGCCTCGACAACTTCATAACTACCGATATCGCAACTGCACAGGCCTGGTTCGGCCGGCCGGGGCGGCTTTCGCGCATCGATGTACGGATTGCCGACGGCGACATCGAGTTGCACCAGAGACTCGAGGGACTATTGCCCATTGAAGTCGCCCTGTTATCCGCCGCAGCGCGTACGCGTACGACGGCCGAGATGAGCACTGCTTTCATGACCAATCTGACGGCCATGAGTCTGCTGGCACTGCTTGTCGGCCTGTTCCTGATCTATAACAGCGTCAGCTTTTCGGTGCTGCAGCGGCGACGACTCATTGGAATCCTGCGCGCACTTGGCGTAACAAGGCGGCAAGTGTTCATACTGGTCCTGGCCGAAACGGCGGGCATCGGACTCATATCCGCTATTCTCGGTGTGTTGGCTGGCATCTCGCTGGGCGGTGAATTGCTCGGGCTTGTGTCGCAGTCGATCAACGACTTCTATTTTCGAGTGACGGTTAGCGATGTTTCGGTGAGTGCGTTCTCCATCGGCAAGGGCATCGTTGCCGGCATGGCTGCAGCGCTCGTCGCCGCGATGATGCCGGCGATCGAGGCAACATCGTATCGGCCACGACTCGCGATGACCCGCTCGCTGCTCGAACAGCAGACGCGCAGGTTGCTGCCTGGGATCGCCTTCGCGGGAATCACGATAATCGTGCTGGCCACCGTACTGTTGCTGTTGTCCGGTCGTAGCCTGGTCGCCGGCCTCGTGGCCGTGTTCATGCTGATACTCGGCTTTGCCTTGTGCATACCGGCAGCAGTCAGGGCGTCAACCCATGCGTTGGCTCCGATTGCAAAACAGCTGGGCGGCGTCTGGGCCCGGCTCGCAGTCACCGGCATTGGTGGAAGTCTCAGCCGTATTGCCGTTGCCATCGTTGCGCTCTCCGTTGCCGTATCTGCGACCATCGGCGTGAGCGTCATGGTTGACAGTTTTCGCGGCTCGGTGGACGAGTGGCTGGAACAGACATTGCAGGCGGATATCTACACCGGAATACGACGTGGCGATTTTGATGCTGTATTGATCGAGGATCTGTCCATTATTCCGGGCGTCGAGGCAGTCAGCACGAGCCGTCGTGCCTGGCATGAAGATGAAAATGGCCGTACGCAAATACTCGCGATAAAAATGGCTCCCGGTAGTTACGCTGGCACAGAAATTTTGGACGCCGATCCGCTCGAAGTCTGGCCCTCATTCGAGCGCACGGACGGAGTGTTGGTGTCCGAGCCCTACGCCTACCGCAATAACGTAGCGGCCGGCGACAGCGTTTCCTTGCGCACAGCCTCGGGCAAGTCCCAGTTCCGCGTCATAGCGACTTACCAGAGTTACGATATCAATGCGAGTGCCTTGCTAATGAGCCGTGAAACCTATGACCGGCATTTTGATGATCCGGGTGTTGACTCGATTGGCCTTTATCTCAGCGACTCTGTGAATGCCGATGCTGTTATTGCGCAGATCGAGGCCATTAGCGAAGGCCGTCAAAAGCTCGTGATCAACTCCAACGCCAGAATTCGCGAACTTTCACTGCAAATCTTCGACCGGACGTTTGTTATTACCGACGTTCTGTACTGGCTCGCGATCGGCGTTGCTTTCATAGGTATCCTGGGAGCCATGCTGGCCCTGCAGCTCGAGCGTGCACGTGAGCTGGCCGTGCTGAGAGCACTGGGCATGACGCCCTTGCAGCTTGGCGGCATGATTACTCTGCAGACCAGCGTGATTGGACTTCTTAGCGGGATTGCCGCGATTCCGCTCGGCCTCGTAATGGCCTACGTGTTGATCGAAGTGATCAATCGCCGCGCTTTTGGCTGGCAGATCGATATGACGATCGCCCCGAATCTCCTGCTATCGGCCGTCTTGTTTGCCGTCGTTGCGGCGTTGTTGGCGGGCATTTACCCGGCCTTTCGCGCGGCGCAAAGCCAGCCGGCTCTGGCGATGCGCGAGGAGTAGCGATTGCGTATTAGGAATCCTTCACCCCGACGAAAACTGTGGCGATCGAGCGTCGCGAGTATTGTTTACATTGTCATAATCGCAGCGTGGTCCGATGATCGCGGTTTGGAGCGTTCGGAACTCTCAGCATTGCTCAATGCCGAAAGCAATGTCGGTTTTGCAATGGCGATGGAGCCGCGGACCTTCGTATTTCCACGCGATCACGGACCGCACCCTGAGTTTCGCAATGAATGGTGGTACATGACGGGCAACCTCGATGCCACCGATGGTCGTCGCTTCGGTTTCGAATTGACATTCTTCCGTTTCGCGCTCGCGCCGAAACTTCCTGAATCAGGCTCTGCCTGGCGAACGAACCAGGTGTACGTCGCGCACCTTGCACTCACCGACGCGGGCGGCCAACGATTTCTTGTTGCGGAACGTTTTTCTCGCGGCGCCCTGGGTCTCGCTGGCGCTCGGAGCAGCCCGCTTCGGGTATGGATCGATGACTGGGAGATCGCTGCGGCCGATGTCGATGCTGAAACCGAGAACTGGCGATTGCAGGCGAGTGATGACGACTTTGCATTGAGTCTTGAGCTCGTCGCCGGGAAGGCGCCGGTGTTGAACGGTGTAAACGGCCTCTCGCAGAAATCAGCTGAAGCTGGCAATGCTTCATACTACTACTCGATTACTCGCTGGCAGACGGACGGCCAGGTGCGGCTGGGTAATGACGAATTCACGGTATCCGGGCTATCCTGGCTCGATCGCGAGTGGAGCAGCAGCGCGCTCGCTTCCGATCAACAAGGCTGGGACTGGTTTGCACTGCAATTATCGGATGGCAGTGAGCTGATGTTCTACAGGCTGCGCAAGACAGACGGCAGCCAGGATGTCTTCAGCGGCGGAACCTGGGTGCCCGGCGATGGTACTTCGCACCACATCAGCGGCGACAGGATTTCCATTTCGGCCACAAAAACCTGGTCAAGCCCCGAAGGCGGAACCTACCCGTCATCCTGGGAAATTCGCTTCCCGGAATCGGGGCTGACACTTGAGGTCGTGCCAGTCATGGACGACCAGGAACTCTTTACGACTGTGCGCTACTGGGAAGGAGCGGTCGACGTCACAGGCACCCGCGACGACGTCGAAATCACCGGTCGAGGTTACGTTGAGTTGACTGGCTACGCAGACTAGCGCTGATTCGGGTCATTTCGATAGCGGCAGCTGAGCTGTTGCTAATGCCCGCCTTGCGCCTGTTGGTCTTTGGGTACGGCCATGTGCGTTCTGGGAACCCGCCGTCGCTCCTGCGGGCGTCGGGTCAGGAATCGCCGGCAACGCCAAACCCCGGCAATGATGAGGTCTTCGACGTTATCAAGAAATTGAAACAGCGTTTCCATGGATTGCGACTTGATTTTTCCTTGTCAGCTCCGAGGGTTGCGGTCTGCCTTACCTCGTCTATCTTACTCTCAGACAAGGAAATTTGGAATCCGATGCAACATAAGCTGGTCGATCCGGAAAACACCGGCTATTGCCAGGCTGAACCATGGGTTGATCATCACCCCAACTCCTTCAGCCGCTTTGCCATTGCACTGATGTGCTCCGGGCCCATACGGCAACAACCCCCAACCACCGTCGCCCCGGCCGCGACCCACTCTTCGGCCGCCGACGCGCAGTCCAGCGGTGACACGGTACCCAACCAGGCATTGTTCGCTACATCGTAGGTTTCGCCCGAATTGGGGTAAGCCAGAATCGCTTTGTCGGGAAGCACCCGGCGAATCTCTCGAATCAGCGACGGCACGTATTGCGGTGCCGTGCAGTTAACACCGACCGCCAATACTGTCGGATGGTCGCGAAACAGCCGCGCGGCTTCTTCGACCGGCGTGCCGTCACAGATGCGCCGCTCATCACGGCAGGAAAAACTGATCCACGCCGGCGTTCTGCAGCTTCGCAGCAGCTCGTCGAGAACCGTCGCTTCCGTTATCGAAGGGATAGTCTCCAGCGCCAGCACATCGGCGTCACTGTTGTCGAAAAGGGCCAGCCTGTCGCCATGAAACGTGCACAGCTCGGCCGCACCGACACCGTAACTGCCTGTGTACTCCGAACCGTCGTGCAGCGCGGCTCCGTAGGGTCCTATGCTCGCCGCAATCAGCGGAACGTATTCACAATTCGGATACTCGGCAAGAAACTCATCGCGTGCGCGCTTCGCGAGTTCGACGGACAACAACATGAGCTCATCCGCTTCTCGGGCAGACAGTCCCAAAGTGGCGAAGCCATCGCGACTCGCCTGGTAACTCGCTGTGGCGATACACTCGGCACCCGCATCAAGGTACGCGCGTGTTGCATCAACGATTGCCTGGGTGTCTGTCGTCAGCAATGACGCCGACCAGAGCGCGTTGCCTATGTCGCAGCCTTGCGCCTCCAGTTGTGTCGCCAGGCCACCGTCCAACAGGATCGGTGCCGGCCTTGCCAGCGCCTCTGCGAAAGCTGATTCAAGTTTCTGCATGCCCAGCCTCCCGGCGATCGCGCCCGATGGCCAGCGCATCGACGGCAATCGCGCCACTCTCGCTGACGATGACCGGATTGACGTCAAGCTCCGCCAATACGTCATGCAGCGCGTGCGCCAGCACTGAAAAGCGGGATGCTGTGTCGCAAAAATTATCGACGTCCACAGCCGGGTTCCCGCGAACACCGTCAAGCAACGGTCGAAGCTGCAGGCGGTCGACACAACGGCGCGCGTGAGGCGCGTCGAACGGCGGTAGTGCGAATTGCACATCGTCGATCGTCTCAGCCAATACCCCGCCGAAACCCAGTATCACGATCGGGCCAAATTGCGGATCACGCTTGATACCGAGGAACATGTCGATACCGGCTGCAACCATCGGAGCGACAATCACTTCCTCTCCAAGGCGGTGGCTAAGCAACTTGTACATCTGCCGCAACTGTTCCTCATCGCGGATGCCGAGAATCACGCCGCCCCTGTCGGACTTGTGAAAAAGCCCCTCTTTCGCCGTTTTCAGCGTCACCGGAAACCCGATGTGGGCTGCAGCATTCAAGACCTGCGTCTCGCTGCTCGCGGCTTTCGGCCTCGACGTCGATATCCCGAAGTCCTGCAGCAACGCGAGCGACTCGATCTCGGTGAGCGCGTCTCCCGACCGCAGGCGCCCCCGCCAATGTTCGACAATGGCCTCGTCAGGCCCTTTCGGTTCCGCCGGCTCCCGCAACAGAAAATCACGATACTCGAACAGCGCGCGAACGCCGCTGAGAAACTGACTCATGCCATCCAGCACGGGAAACCCCGCATGAGTGCTGGCGACGACAGCCTCATCATGTCCCGTGCCCTGCCGCGCGGACACGAGTGCGACCGGCTTGCCGGCTTCGGCGTGCGCTCGTTGCATGTAGTTCAGGTAGTTCGGATAGATTTTCCCCTCAGGGCCACGATCGTGAATGACCGCGCCAAGCGCAGCACCAGTATCCTGCATCATCAGTGAAAGGCTGCGCGTCATGACCTCACCGGCGTCGGGCCCGCCGCGACTCCAGGCATCCAGGGGGTTAACGGCAGGCAGCTCCGGATCCAGAACTTCTTCCAGTGCGCTCACCGTTTCCTGAGACAATACGGTTAGCGGCACGGCGGCATCGTGAGCAAGATCGACGAGCAGCTGTCGTTCTCCGCCCGAATCGTGCAGCGTTACCAATCCACCCGCACCGACCGGGTGAAGTCCGGCGAACATGATGAGCATTGTCGTGAACTCGTCCTGGTCGCGAGCCCGTTGCACCCCGTAGCGATCGAACAATGCCTCGTAGGTCGCATCGTCGCCGGCCATAGCACCGGAATGCGACACCGCGAGTCGCGCGGATGTCTCGGTGCGCCCGACTTTCAATGCGACGACCGGAATGCGACGCTGCGCCGCCTTTGCAAGTGCCGCCCGAAACCCTTCAGAATTTCTTGCCGTCTCAATGAACAATCCGACGACGCTCGTTTCGGGCAGGTCGAGGACGAAATCGAGATACTCGTCCATGGTCACACTGAGTTCATTGCCGGTCGACACGGCGAAATTTATTCGCAATCGTTCTTCGCAATCGATGATGCCTGACATGCCCGAGCCTGAGTGGCTGATCAGAGCAACGTTACCGGGTGCATGATGCGACGTGCTATCGAAGCCACATGCCCATACGTGATCACGGACATTGTAATAGCCCATGCCATTGGCACCGCAAACCAACATACCGGCATTCCTGACCTTCTCTTGCACACGATCACGCAATGCGGGGACCGAATCGTTGTCGACGAAAAGCGCGGACTGGATGACCGCTGCCGGAATTCCAGCCGAAATGGCGTCGTCCAGCGCCGCTTCGATACGCTCGTCACCAAGCGCGAATATCACGAGGTCGGGCGTCTCGGGAAGATCTGAAATCGCAGCAAAACAACGGTGGCCCTGCAGCGATTCGTAAGCAGGATTTACCGGGTAGACGTTACCCCGGTAGCCACCAAGACCTAAGTTTCTGAGCGCCCACTCGCCCATACTGTCGGGACGGTTCGATGCGCCTACGATCGCGACAGAACGCGGGCGCAATAAAGGGTCCAGCCGGTGCTTCATTGCTGGTGTCGCGCTCAGTAAGGTCCAGGCGGCGTCGCTCCGCGACGCGGCGGAAACCAGAACGGTTTGTCGACGACGGTGGCTTTCGCCATCTCTCGATTCCAGTGCATCTCGCGCTGGTAGTAGACCTCGACCCATACCGTATCGCCGGGTTTGCCGTGCGGTGTTCTTACCGTGCCCATGGCTATGTTCTTCTTACAAACTGGCGACCATGTGGCTGACGTCACGAAGCCGATTTCTCCTTTGCCTTTTGCCGTTGGAAAGATGTACGAGTCGTGGGCAGGCTTGTTGCCGGCAATATCGAGCTTCACAAGGCGCCAGGTCGAGCCGTTGCGTTTTTCCTCTGCCAGGGCGCGACGACCGTTGAAATTCGGCTTCTTGAAATCCACCAGCCACTCCAGGCCAAGTTCAATTGGCGAACGGGAACGCCCTGTTCGAATCGTCTCGTCACAAGGTAGAAATTCGGCGTAAGGTGCGAGGTAGCCCGCTTCGATACGCGCCAGTTCCAGCGCATGCGTTCCAATGGCTCGAATCTTGTATTCCTCACCCGCCTCGAACAGTGCGTCCCATAACTCCAGCGCTTTGCCCGGATCGATCCATAACTCGTAGCCGAGGTCGGCGGTGAATCCCGTTCGCGAGACCATCAGTTCGGTGCCCTGAAAATCAAAATACGTCAAACCGAAAGGCTTGAGCTGATCCAGCCCGTCGAGGCCCATCGTGTTCAACACACTGAACGATGTCGGACCCTGAACGGCCAGGCCTGCGATTTCTTCGGTCTCGTGCACAACGCTAACGTCAAATCCAAGCGTCGCGGCCTGGAACCATGAAAAATGGCGTTCCTGACAACAAAGACGATATTCGCCTTCTCGAAGGTGGAAGATCGTGCCATCGTCTATGACCTGGCCCTGATCATCACACCACACAGCGTATGCAACGCGACCGGGTTTGATCTTCGCCATATCGCGTGTCATCAGGCGGTTGAGGTACTCCAGCGCATCCGGGCCGGTGATCCGGTATTTGGTCATTGGCGACAGGTCGAATACAGCGGTACCGTTGCGGATCGCGAAATACTCCAAGTCTGCACAGTACAACGCATCAGGACTCGAGTACCCCTTCCATTCGTGCCACTGATTGACTATGTCGAGCTTCTCAACACGTGGATAGAAAGGTGTCTTTAGAGGTCCCTGATGGACAGGATCTCGCACTGGTCCCTGCACGATAGTCATGCTGCTTTCTCCCGATTCAGGATGGTCCGCGCCGCATTCCGACCCGCCGCACCACTGACCCCACCACCGGGGTGCGCCCCCGCGCCGCATAAATACACGCCGTCAATCGGAAGTCTGTACTGCGCCGCACCGTTTACGGGTCGCACAAACAGGAATTGATCCAGCGCCAGTTCAGCATGATGCCAATGTCCACCTGTCATGTGGAACTCTCTTTCGATATCGGCCGGCGTCAGCAATTCACTTGCTGTAATGCGCTGCTCGAGATCTGACATGTACTTCGACAGCGTATAGACAATCGCTTTCATGAAAGCGGCTTTCGCCTCGTCGCCCCAGCCACCCTTCAACGCGTAAGGCGCGTATTGCACAACGGCTGACATGACATGCTTGCCCGTTGGCGCCAGCGTTTCGTCGCGGAAACTCGGAAATGTCATTTCGATAACCGGATTCGGCGAGCTCTCACCATACTTCGCCGGATTAAACGCCCGCTCCACGTAATGCTCATCCGGTGCAATGACGAGTCGTTCTGCGTAGTCCTTTTTGGACAGGCCTTCGATCGTCGGCAGCCCATCCAATGCGAGATGCAATTTTGCAGCGTTTCCTTTGGCCCGCAGATGAGAAACCCGACGCGCGAAACCTGTCTCAGCGTGTTTCGCACCGATCAGCTTCATCAGTGTCGTCTTTGGATCGGCATTCGATATGATCATCAGGCTATCGAATCGCTCGCCGGATTCCGTTTCCACGCCGGTTGCCCGGCCGTTCTCGATAATGATGCGCTTGACGGGTATGCCAGTACGTATCGTTGCGCCGGCGGCTCGTGCCGCATGCGCCAGCTGATTACTTACACTACCCATGCCACCCACTGGAACTCCGGTCCGGCCAAGATCACCGGCCATCCGGTACAGGTAGGTCATCATGGTATTCGGTGACCGAGGTCCAAGGTGCGTTCCCAATACCGCATCCAGGCTGATCGCCCCTCTCAGCAGCGGGCTTTCGAAACGTTCCGTGACCTCGTCGTGAATATTCATGAAAATCAGGCGCAGGAACGCTTCCATCTCAGCCTTGCCGAGCATGCGGACATCCAGGCCCAGCTGACCCAGCGTCATAAGGTCCTTGAAATCCCTGGTACCTAATCGCGGTGGCGTCTTGTTGAAGTACTTGCGGAGCAGACCCGAAAACCGCGCCATGCGTTTCCGGAAGCTTCGATACTGTTCGGCATCTTCGTCAGAAACGCCTTCGACGCTGTTCGTCTTGATACGAAGGTGATTGCGATCTTCAGCGAGCGCGATCGTCATCATATCCTCAGAAGCCAGTCGCGTGGCAAGTTTCAGCTCCTTGCGAACCTCCGGTTGCAGCTGGTACAGCAAATGCGCACAGGCTGACACCGAATACCCGTCGGCGAACTCGCGTGTGACGGCTGCGCCGCCGACCTGATCGTTAGCTTCAAGCACCAGCACTCTTTTGCCAGCCTTGGCCAGCAGCGCAGAGCACACCAGGCCGTTGTGGCCGGCACCTACTACGATTGCATCGTATTGACTGTCCATGGTCTTAGTCATCGCCGAAGTTCTCCGGTACGGTATTCGGACGCTTGAGATCGCCCAGGATCTCCCGTGCCGCATTTGCTCCGGGGGCGCCCATAATACCGCCACCCGGATGATTACTTGATCCACACATGTACAACCCACCAATCGGGCTGCGGTACTGAGCGTATCCCGGAACCGGCCGGTTGAACATCAGCTGATCCATGGTCAGTTCGCCGTGGAAGATATTGCCTTCGGTAATCCCGATCTCATTCTCGATGTCCTGCGGCGTCCGAACTTCCGCATGCAGAACCAGGTCCTTGAAGTCGGGGCTGTAGTTCGAGATCTGATCGAAGACCGACTTCTGGAATCCGTCCTTGTCTTCCTGCGTCCAGTCACGGCCATCGATCTGGCGTGGGCAGTACTGAATGAAACAACTCATGAAGTGCTTTCCTGGCGGTGCCATCGTTGGATCGTTCGTCGTCGGGATCGTCATATCGATATAGGGATCCTTCGACCAGGTGCCGTCCTTCCAGTCGTCATAGGCGCGCTCCATGCGCTCCATCGAGTCAGTGAAGTGCATGTCGGCGAGATACAGCGGACTGCCTTCCGGGAGCGCCGGGAACGTCGGCAACCCGTCGAGTGCGATGTTGATCTTGCCCGATGAGCCGCGAATCTTGAAATTCTCGACGCGTTTGAGGAATTTTTCCGGAAGATCGCTCTTGTCCATGCAGGTCAGGAAGGTCCGCTTCACGTCCATCGCGGACACCACGACGTTTGCACGGATTTCGTCGCCATTGTCCAGAGCAACACCGGCAGCCTTGCCATTCCTGACGATGAACTTGTCCACTCCGGCCTCGGTTCGAAGTTCCCCGCCCTCTGACTGAAACGCGCCTGCGATGGCGTTGGCAACCGCACCCGTACCGCCACGAGCGAAGCCCCAGGAACCGACGTTGCCATCGACGTCACCCATATAGTGATGCAGCAGCACGTAGGCGGTGCCCGGTGAGTGAATACCCAGCGCTGTGCCAATGATTCCACTGGCGGACAAAGCCGTTTTGATGACGTCGGTTTCAAAATACTCATCGAGATACTCGGCAACACTCATCGTCCAGAAGCGGATGGTTTCGTATATACGATCCTCACCCATCTCATTGATTTTGCCGCCGATGCGTATGA
>Ga0209456_10000486_pt1 | contig 21279 bp, 16 predicted proteins | sample COG_11_FD_184755 | JGI IMG/M metagenome (GOLD analysis project Ga0209456, IMG submission 184755) | Pelagic marine sediment microbial communities from the LTER site Helgoland, North Sea, for post-phytoplankton bloom and carbon turnover... | ecosystem: Environmental > Aquatic > Marine > Neritic...
CGCGTTCTATACGCCGACCACGGTCAACACGGTCCTGGCCGAAGGCAAGGAGACCCGCGAGTTCGATGGCCGCACCTATGTCATGGAGCCGTGGCTCAAGGCCGACTACGCATTGATCAAGTGCGAGGTCAGCGACCCGCTCGGCAACCTGCTGTACAACAAGACAGCGCGTAACTTCAGCCCGCTCATGTGCATGGCCGCGAAGACGACGATCGTGCAAACGAAGAAACTCGTCGAACGCGGCGACATCGATCCGGAGCACGTCGTCACGCCGGGTATCTTCGTTAATCGCATCGTCGAGGTGACCGACCCCGTCCATGAAGACGTCCTGATTGCCGCAGGGAGGACCTATCCATGAGCTGGACCCGAGAAGAAATGGCTGCCCGGGCCGCACAAGACATCCCGGATGGCTCCTACGTCAATCTCGGCATCGGCATCCCCGAGCTGATTGCGCAGTCCGTACCCGAAGGCCGGGAATTCATCTACCACACCGAGAATGGCCTGCTCGGTATGGGCCCTGCCCCATCCGAGGATGAGCGCGATCTCGATTTGATGAACGCCGGCAAGAAGTACGTGACGGCCCTGCCCGGCGCCGCGTATTTTCATCACGCCGACAGCTTCAGCATGATTCGCGGGGGCCACATCGACATCTGCGTGCTCGGCACGATGCAGGTCGCGGCCAACGGCGACATTGCCAACTGGTCCACGGGCGCGCCCGATGCGATTCCCGCGGTCGGTGGCGCGATGGATCTCGTGCAGGGCGTGATGAATATTTATGTAATTACCCAACACACGACCAAAAACGGTGACCCGAAACTCGTCGACGCATGCACCTACCCGTTGACCGGTGCAGGCGTTGTGTCCCGGATCTTCACCGACCTGGCTGTTGTTGACGTTACCGGCAAGGGATTCCAGGTCGTCGAGCTGGCGCCCGGAGTGACGTTTGAGGAAGTTCGGGAAAAAACCGGCGCACCGATTCAACCGGCGGACTAGAAGAACAGGAAAGAAAAATGACTGACGTATTTTTGTGTGATGGCATCCGGACTCCGGTCGGGCGCTATGGCGGTGGCCTTGCTGCTGTTCGTACAGACGACCTCGCAGCGATCCCGATCGCGGCCTTGATGGAGCGCAACGCGAGCGTCGACTGGGCAGCCGTTGACGACGTCATGCTCGGTTGCGCCAACCAGGCTGGCGAAGACAACCGCAACGTCGCCCGCATGAGCAGCCTGCTCGCCGGAATTCCCCAGGATGTGCCGGCCGCGACGATCAATCGACTGTGCGGCTCCGGCCTCAATGCCGTGGGCATCTGCGCCAACGCCATCCTTGCCGGCGAAGGCGAGCTGATGATCGCCGGCGGCGTGGAAAGCATGTCGCGTTCGCCATTCGTCATTGGCAAGTCCGATAGTGCGTTCGGGCGGTCGCAGACGATGTACGACACGACCATGGGCTGGCGTTTCGTCAACAAGAAAATGGACAAGGAATACGGCACGGATGTCATGCCGCAGACGGCCGAGAACCTCGCGGCCGAGAAATCGATCAGCCGTGAGGACCAGGACAAATTCGCCCTGTGGAGCCAGGAGAAGGCTGCAGCGGCACAACAGGACGGCCGTCTCGCCAACGAGATCACGCCGGTATCCGTGCCGCGGCGCAAGCAGGACCCGCTCATCGTCGACACCGACGAGCACCCGCGCAGCACGTCGCTCGAGAAACTCGCCGCATTGCGTTCGCTGTTCCCCGACGGGACGGTTACGGCAGGTAACGCGTCCGGCATCAATGACGGTGCGGCGGCATTACTGCTCGCATCGGAAGCCGGCGCGGCGAAGCACGGCCTGACACCGAAGGCACGCGTGCTGGGTATGGCGGTCGCGGGCGTGCCGCCGCGGATCATGGGCATCGGCCCGGTCCCGGCAACACAGAAACTGCTAAAACGCATGAACCTGTCGCTCGACGATTTCGATGTGCTCGAGTTCAACGAAGCGTTTTCTGCGCAGGCGCTTGCCTGCACGAGGGAACTCGGACTCGCGGACGACGACTCCCGAATCAACACGCGCGGCGGCGCCATCGCCCTGGGTCATCCACTGGGCATGAGTGGCGCGCGTCTCGCAATCACCGCAATGGACCAGCTTTACACCGGTGGCGGCAAGCTCGCACTGTGCACGATGTGCATTGGTGTCGGACAGGGAATCGCCATCGTTATCGAGTCAGTGAAATAGGTGAAGAAGATGGACGCAATGGATGCAAAAGCCGTACTCAAAGGCGCGATCACGGACGCCCAGGAACGTTACAAGGCATTGAACCCGCTAAGTGACGAGGCAGAAGAGAACGCATTGACGTACCTGCCGGGCGGTAACACGCGCTCGGTTCTGCATTTCGAGCCCTTCCCCCTGACGATGGTCAAGGGAGAAGGTGCCGAAGCTATCGACCTCGACGGTCATCGCTACGTGGACTTCGTGAGCGAATACTCGGCCGGCCTGTTCGGCCATTCCGATCCGCGGATCATGGCCGCGATCGACGAGGCGCTTGAAACCGGCATTGCGATGGGGGCGCCGACACCCTACGAGAGGATTCTCGCGGCGATTTTGTGCAAGCGTTTTCCGGCGCTCGACCAGGTCCGCTTCTGTAACTCGGGTACCGAAGCCAACCTCATGGCGTTGACGACGGCACGCGCCGTGACAGGCCGCAACAAGCTGTTGGCGTTCCGTGATTCCTACCACGGCAGCGTCATCAAGTTCCCGGGCGGAAGCTGCGAGCTCAACGTACCGTTCGATTTCGCGCTCTCGGACTTCAACGACACCGAAGGCACTGAAGCACGGATACGAGAACTCGGCGATGACCTGGCCGCCGTCATTGTCGAACCGATCCTCGGCGCCGGCGGCAACATCCAGGGCAACCGCGACTTCCTGAAGATGCTGCGCGAGCGCACGGAAGAAGTCGGGGCACTCCTGATCTTTGACGAGGTCAAGACCGGGCGCATGGGTGCGACCGGCGTACAGGGCATGCTTGACTTCAAGCCCGACCTGATGACGCTCGGCAAGTTCATTGCGGGTGGTCTGCCAACGGGTGCCTTCGGTGGTCGTGCCGACCTCATGGCGCGCTTCGACCCGCGGCATGGGCGCGGCTGGAATCACGCCGGGACATTCAACAACAATGTCTGCTCGATGGCGGCCGGTTGCGTCGCCATGGGTGAAATCTTCACACCCGACGTGGGCGATGAGTTCCTCAAATGGGGAGAAGATTTTCGCGAGTCGCTGAACAGGATGTTCAGGGAACGTGACGTGCCGATGTATGCCAACGGCATGGGCTCGATGATCGCGATTCACTTCGCAAAAGAACCGACGAAAGCACCGAAGGAGATCACTGCGGGTTGCCAGTCACTGAGGCCGTTACTGCACATGGAGATGCTGCTTGAAGGCGTGCTCATCTGTAAGCGGGGCGATTTCTTCCTGTCGCTGCCGATGAACGACTCTCACCTGGACAAGGCGCGTGGCGCACTTGGAGTGTTCATTGACAAGCATCAACTACTGATCGAGAACGTGCTGGCAGTGTAATCTAGCGGGATGGGCAGAAACTCCCGCTACGACATTCTCTTCGAGCCTGTGAAGATCGGTCCCGTAACGGCGCCGAATCGTTTCTATTGCACGCCGCACGCGATCGGCGCAGGCAACCAGATGCCGCACACGCGTGCGGCCGTGCGCGAGGTGCGTGCGGAAGGCGGCTGGGGTGTCGTCAACACAGGCTACTGCTCCATTCACCCGACCTCCGACGACTCGCCGCTTCCTAACGCGCGCCTCTGGGACGACGAAGACATCAAGGTACATGCCCTGATGACCGATGCCGTGCATCGGCATGGCGCGCTGGCCGGTGTCGAACTCTGGCACGGTGGCGGCGGCACGGGTAATCGCATGACACGCATGCCACCGATGTCCGCGTCGGGCATCGCGGGCGAGTCGACCTACCCGGGCTGGATCAATCTCAACAAGTCCCGGCCCATGGACAAGCGGGACATCCGCGAGTTTCGCCGCTGGCATGTCGATGCCGCGAAGCGTGCGAAGTCGGCAGGCTTCGACATCGTGTACATCTACTCGGGCATGAACTTCGGGCCGTACCAGTTCCTGTTGCCCTGGGTTAACCGGCGCACGGATGAATATGGCGGGAGTCTCGAGAATCGCGTCAGGCTGACTCGCGAGATCGTCGAGGAGATGAAAGAAGCAATAGGTGACGCCTGTGCGATCGCTTTGCGATTCAGTACGGAGGAGTTGCTCAAGGTCCCCGGGGAGAACATGGAGTCGGAGGCGCACGAGATACTCTCGATGCTGTCGGACCTGCCCGACCTGTGGGACCTGAAGTCATCGAGCTGGGTCGTCGAAACCGCGTCGGCGCGCTTCAGTGAGCAAGGCGCCCAGGAACCGCTGGTCAGTTTTGCGAAAGCGCTGACATCCAGGCCAGTGGTTGGCGTCGGCCGCTTTACTTCGCCCGATGCCATGGTCAGCCAGGTCAAGCGCGGCATCCTCGACCTGGTCGGCGCGGCACGGCCATCGATCGCCGATCCGTTTCTGCCGAACAAGGTGGACGAAGGCCGCGAGGACGAGATCCGCGAGTGCATCGGCTGCAACATCTGCGTCTCGGGGTATCACGATTGCGTGCCGGTTCGCTGCACGCAGAATCCGACGATGGGGGAAGAGTGGCGGCGCGGCTGGCATCCCGAACGCATTCCGGCGGGCGACCCGGACAAGTCTGTCCTGATTGTCGGCGCGGGACCGGCCGGACTCGAATGCGCCCGTGCGCTGGGCCAACGAGGCTTCGCAGTAACGCTCGCGGAAGGCCGCGAAGAACTCGGCGGCCGGGTGACGATTGAGTCGAAGCTGCCGGGGCTTGCCACCTGGGCTCGCGTGCGTGACTACCGGACGAACCTGATCCAGTCGATGGGTAACGTGGATATCTACAGGGGCAGCCAGCTCTCGGCGCAGGACGTTCTCGACTTCGGCTGCGACCACGCCGTCATCGCGACGGGTGCGACGTGGACGACTGACATCCTGGCACCCAACGACTACCCGTCGGCAGAGCTCACGGGCGAGAACATCTACACGCCGGACGACGTGCTCGCAGGCGTTGAGTTCAAAGGTCCCGTCGTCATCTACGACTTTGATCACTACTACATGGGAAATTGCCTCGCCGAGATTCTGCGAGGAAAGGGTCTCGATGTGACGATCGTCACTAACGCCAGCGCCGTGTCCGCCTGGACGTTCATGAACAACGAGTTGGCTGAAATCCGTTCACGCATGATCGAGCTGGGCGTGCACGTCGAACTCGAGAACACCGTCACGGCATTCGCCAATGGCGCGGTCGAGCTAACGAGTATTTATCGCGACAAGACGGTCCGGTCGATTGACTGCGCTTCGCTCGTGGTCGTCGGCGCCAGGAAATCGAACGACGCGCTTTACCGGGAACTGCTTGCCGACCCCGCCAGGCTGGAAGACGCGGGCATCGCTGACGTGCGCTGCATCGGCGATTGCCAGGCGCCGGGCGCGATCGTACACGCCGTCTACTCGGGCCACGAATACGCCCGCACCATTAGTTCGGTAACTGACCCCGAACTGAGTTCGGGGTCAGTTACCGAACCCATCCTTTGGGAGCGCCCGCTGATCTGATCAGCTTGTAGCGTCCTTCAGTTCATGCACGGCGCGGTGCGCCTCTTCGATCGCGGACTCGGTCATGGCATTGGACGAGGCGCCGGTGCCAGCGATCGCAATATTGCCGACGCGCTGCCTTGCCTCGACCCAGGGACGCCTCTCGTCGCGCCACTGCTCGGGGTCCCAGGCCACCTCGCCCGTCTCGGGGTCGGTCGAGTAGGCATAACCATGCGACCAGCGATTAACGGTAATGCCCGCGATGTCACGCTCCGGGTCGAAGCCGGCCGGTCCCAGGATGCGCCCCAGCTGGTCACGTATGTGGTACTCGAAGGTCTCGAACGAGGTCTCAAGCAATGCCTGGCGCCCCGCGCGGAACTGCTCTGGTGCGGTTAAGCCCTGTTCAAGCGGGATATGCTGCAGGTGCAGGATGACGGGGTCATCGGGTGACTTCGCATATTCGTAGTCGCCCATGCTCACGGGATGAGTGAGCATCATGATCTGGAAGAAACCGCCGGGACAATAGACGCGTCGCAGGCCGAGGTCGGCGAGGCTCTGCCAGTTGCGAACCAGCACGCTCGTGTAGACCAGCGGTGCGTGGACAGCATCGCTCTGCGCGGCCGCCTGCTCCTCGGGCATGTCAGGGCAAATGTACGGCAGCATGGCATGGTAGCCCGCGAAAATAAGCTTGCTCGCAGTAACTGTTCGGCCTTCGCCCCCATTCACATACGAAACCTCGACATCACCGTCGAGTTTGCCGTTCTGGTGATGCACGTCGACCACGGTGCTGCTCAGCCGGATGCGTGTGCTGTTCTCCGGCTTGTCGAGCTGCGAGTAGTCGAATCGTGCCGTAACGATGTCTTCCATCGTATTGCCCGGCGCGGCCCCCGGCACGAGCTTGCGCGCCAGCAGGCGAGCGACCGACGCATTGCCGTCGGGAAAGCGGAAACGAAGATCATCGTCGCCGCTGGTATCTAAGTCCGCGGTCCGCCCCGCCGCGAATCCCGGGTAGCCAGTCTCGAGTGCCATCCATGCGGGCAGCGCATCGGCACCGATAGCCCAGTAAGGCTTCGACCAGTTTTGAATAAAGGTCAGTATTTCCTCGCCGAAACCACCGTACTCCTTGAGATAGTCGCGCCAGCTTATGGACTCGAGCACCGCGCGCCGTTCGTCCGGGGACAAATCAGCGAGATAGTCCTCCTGATCGGCGAACAGGCGCCCGAATTCTTCCTTCCCCGTCGTCGACAGTGGGGCACCCTCCAGTCCACGACCGGGCGACGTGAGAAAGTCGGCCCCGAAAGTCTCCTTGTCGAAGAAAATGATGCGCTCGAGACCCATAGATGCCAGGCGCTCATCCTGTTCGAACTCCCCGTGGCGCTCGAACTCGATGCCGAGCTCGCGGATTACCTCAAGCGACACGGCCGGGTAGGTGGCCGGCGCATCGATTTGCATCGTTCCGCCGAAGCCTATGAATGTCTGACCGTCGAGCGTGAACTCGTTGCGCTTCGCATGACCGCCAAAGTCATCGTGGTTGTCGAGGATCAGGATGCGGGCATTTGGATCTACATCGCGACAATAGATGTAGGCGGCCGACAAGCCGCTGATGCCTGCGCCAACGACAATGAGGTCGTAGTGCTCGCCGGTGTTCTCCGTTATCCAGCGTTTCCCCCGCACCGTGGCGTGGGCGACTTCGAAAGAACCGGGATGGGACCCGCGCATGCCGGTCTCGGCCGGCGGGTAATACGCAAATGGTACGTTCGCGACAGGCTCACCGCTCTTGCCGCACCCGGGTAACAGCGATGCGCCGACCGCAACACTGATGCCATTCAAGAAATCACGCCTCGAGATCTTCGAGTCCATGACTGGATCCCCTCGTTCTGTTTGGCCTAGATTATCAGGCCTCGAGTGTACAGGGCGAGCAAGTCGCGTAAGCTTGTTTCGATGAGCAGTGGACCTTCTTCTAATCCGTCACCCGAGCTGTGGTCATCACGCCGGGGTTTCCTGCTGGCCGCGATCGGATTCTCTGTCGGTCTCGGCAACATCTGGCGCTTCCCGTACGTCGTCGGCGAGAACGGCGGCAGTGCGTTCGTCATCATCTACCTGCTGTGCGCATTCGCGATCGGCCTGCCTTTGCTCATGACCGAACTGGCCATCGGGCGACTGGGCCGAAGCAATCCCAGCGAAAGCTATCGCGCGGTGGCGCGCAGTGCCGGGCGGTCTGCTGCCTGGGGCGGCGTCGGCGCGCTGGCAATCGCCTGCGTATTCGTCGTGCTGTCGTTCTACACGGTGCTCTCGGGCTGGACCTTCGATTACTTCGTCCGTGGTGTTGCCGGTGGCTTCAAGAATCTCGACGCCACGCGGTCGACCGAGATGTTCGCCGGGCTCATGAACAACCCGTGGCGCCTGTTGTTCTGGCACACGATCGTCAATCTCCTGGTCATCCTGATCATTCGCCGCGGCGTGCAACAGGGAATCGAGAAAGCCGCCAATATCCTGATGCCGACGCTCTTTGGCGCGATCATTGTCATGGTTCTGTACAGCGCGGTCGCCGGTGACTTCGGTGCCGCGATCACGTTCCTGCTCGAACCGGACTTCTCGAAGGTGACGGCCAAGACCATCATGATCGCCATCGGGCAGGCATTCTTCTCCGTCGGCGTGGCCATGGCGACGATGATCACATTCGGCGCCTACCTACCCGACAGTTACTCGATCCCTCGCTCTTCCGTGATCATCATCCTGGCCGATACCGGCGTTGCGATGCTGGCGGGTTTCGTCATCTTCCCGCTCGTGTTCGCTTTTGGCCTCGCACCTTCGGAGGGCGCCGGGCTTATCTTCCAGACGCTGCCACTGGCATTCGGCCAGATGGCCGGGGGCCAGTTCTTCGGGGCCGTGTTCTTCCTGCTGCTGATGGTCGCTGCCCTGTCCTCATGTCTCGGCGGCGCGGAAGCGGTCGTATCGTGGGTCGACGAACGCTGGCAGATTCCTCGCAAGAAGGGGGTTCTCTATTTCGTCGGGACGATCTGGTTGATCGGCATCACGACGATCCTGTCACTTGGCGAGTGGTCGGACTTCTATCCGCTCAGCTTCATCCCGGCGCTGGCTGAAGAGACGATCTTCGACATATTCGAATGGTTCGCGGCCAACATCCTGTTGCTGGTTGGCGCCGCGCTGACATCGATCTTCTTCGGCTGGATGGTGCCGAAGGAGACAAAGCTCAAGGGCATCGGTATCAGTGACGGCAAGTTCTACGCATTCGCGAACACGATGATGCGTTACGTGATTCCGCCGGTTCTTCTCATCGCACTCGTGCTCGGGTTACTGGAGCGCTAGATAGCAATCGACGCTCATCGCGCCTGCGCAAGGCCGATCGATTCGACCTCAGCGGCAACCGCGCGGCTGTACTGCGCGAGCACATCACTCATGGCCTGGGCGATCGAGCCGGGATCGTCAGGATTCGCGGCTTGTGACTCGAAACGGGCGCGTCTTGCAGGCAGCAGCACGGTCCCATCGGGATTGATAATCCCCCACTGCACTCTCAATTCAACCCTGCCATCCGGGTCAGAGATGAAACCGTCGATACGGCCAATCAGGCGATAGTCACTGTATGCCACTGCAGGTGACGGATACGCGACAACGACCAGTGACTCCAGCAAGACATCGAGGTTAGTGGCGAGTACACGGTGAATCGCATCGTCCAGTGGCTCCGCCCAACGATTAACGTCATCAACGATAATCTCGGCGCCCGAGCCGCGCGTTACTATTTGAGAACGATTCAAATACTCGGGCATGCGAAATGCGCCGACCGACATAACAGGTGAGCCTTCATCATCGTGGGCTACGTAATTAGCCATGGATTCCAGCGCGTAGTAGTGGACGGCCGGTGATGATCCGCAAGCAGCGAGAACCAGTAAACATGACGTAGCGAGGTATCGAAATATTCGGTTCATAGTTTCTGTCTTCATGCGTCGTCCCTATTCCGGCTTGCCGCGCAACACGGCTTCCGGGTTCCGCTCCATGTAATCGAAGAACTCCCGCACGGACCTGGCTGCACGCTCGAATTCATCCAGCGCCGCTCCCAGTCGATAAGCCTGTTCGGAATCGCCCGTGAGTTGTGACTTCGCCGCCCTGAGTGTTTGTTCCGCTTCGGCAAGTGCGCCCGCCAGTCGCCGGAGGGACGGCTGCAGATCCGCAACCAGCATATCGACATCTTCATTCGTGCTATTAAACAAGTTACTGGCCGCGGCCGAAGCCAGGCGCATTTCTTCCAACGTATCGTTTATTTGCCCGGCGATAGCGCGCACTTCGTCATCATTAAGCAGCTGATTAAGGCCGACGATCGTCTCCTGAATATCCTCGGACCGCGCCAGGTTGTCGAGCGCCTCAAGAACGTTATTGAGCTTCCTGCTAATGCCGCCGAGATCAACATCTTCCCGAAAGTCCGAGAACCAGGCCTGCAGGTTATTCAACATCTCCTGGACATTCGACGCGATCGTCGGAATTTCATTGTAGGGCGGGTTAACTGCACGCATTACCGCTTCGGTGTCCGGTCTGAGTTGCAACGAAACGTTCAACTGGCCCGTTACGAAGCTCTCCATTTCCAGGGACGCGCGCAGGCCAGCCTCGTTAATCAGCTTGTCATGGTCGATGCTCTCGGCAAAGTCCGCACCCAGTGTCCCGCCGGACTTGGTTTTGATCGCCTCGTTGAGTAACTCGAGCACGACTTGCGTATCGGTTTCGAAATTGACCTCGTCAATAATCAGGTCGATATCCGACACATAACCAACGCGAACACCGTTCAACATGACGTTCGCACCGACCCGCAGTCCGTTCGTTGGCTCTGCGAAGACCGCGACGTAGCGCTCCTTTTCCGCAAATATCTGCGTGCCGCCGAACACGGCGAATGCGACGGCGATCAATACGACGGCGCCGACAACGAATCCCCCGATGACGGTCGGGCTGGCCTTGTTACTCATGCCCCGGTCTCCGCCATGCCGCGTTGCAGGAAGTTTCGAACCACCAGATTCTCATGATTGTCCCTTAAGTCCTTTGGATCGCCTGTTGCCAGCTGCGTTTTGGTCACCGGGTCCAGAAAGACCGAGTTATTGCCGATGGAAAATATGCTCGCCAGTTCATGCGTTACGATTACGACGGTTGTACCCAGGCTGTCGCGGAGCTCCAGGATCAAATCGTCCAGCAACTTGGCACTGATCGGATCAAGCCCCGCTGACGGCTCATCAAAGAACAGTATTTCCGGATCCAGCGCCATTGCACGAGCCAGTCCGGCGCGTTTCATCATACCGCCTGAAATCTCGTTCGGGTAATAGTCCTCAAACCCTGCAAGCCCAACCAGCATCAGCTTGTAGGCCGCCACTTCCCGAATAGCTGTGTCGCCCAGGTCCGTGTACTGCCGGAGCGCCAGGCCGATATTCTCGGCCAGCGTCATCGAACTCCACAGCGCGCCTGCCTGGAAAGTAGTGCCAAAGCTGCGCTTCAGGGTTTCCTGTTGTTCGTGCGACGACGACCAGAACGGCATGCCGTTATAGGAGACATCGCCTTTGGCCGGGCTCTTCAGGCCGATCATCGTCTTGAGGAGCGTGCTCTTGCCGCAGCCCGAGCCGCCCATAATGATGAAGATGTCGCCACGGTCAATCGTGAAATTCAGGTCAGCCTGAATGAGAAAATCCCCGTATGCCATCGTGAGGTCTTCTACGATTATCTGTGCGTCGGAATCCGGCATCTCAAATTCCAATGTTGATATAGATGACGGTCAGGATCGAAGCGCTGATTACGATCAGGACGATACCCATGACCACGGCCTTGGTTGTGCTTTGGCCAACGGCGAGCGCGCTGTTGCCACAGGCCATGCCTTGCTGACAACCGGCGAGTGCAACAAGGCTGCCGTAGACGATGCTCTTGAATAGCCCACCCAGCAGGCTGTTTAGTCCGACGGCACTTTTTGTCTGTGCAACGTACTGCACCAGGCTGATGTCCAGCATGATGACGCCTACGCCCATACCTCCGAGGATGCCCATCAGGCTGGCGTACATGGTTAACAGCGGCATCATGAGCACGAGGGCAATAACACGCGGTGTGACGAGAAAATCGATCGGCTGCATGCCCAGCGTCTTCAGGGCATCAATTTCTTCATTGACCTTCATCGTGCCTATCTGCGCCGCGTAAGCGGCCCCGGTCCGCCCGGCCATGATGATGGCCGTCATTATCGGCGCCATCTCCCGGACCATTGCAACAGCGACAAGATCGGCGGTGTAGATGCCGGCGCCGAACATGTTCAGTTGCATGACACCGACGAAGGCGAAGATCATGCCAATCAGGAAGCTGATCACACTCACGATCGCGAACGCCTTTGCGCCCGCCTCCTGGATGTACAGCAGCAGATCGGAGCGCAGGTAAGTTGCGGTACCGCGGGCATATCGCCCGAACGAAAGCACGAGCTCGCCTACAAAGGCCAGGAGATCTTTGCCGTTTTCGGCGACCTGCAGAGCACTGTCACCAACGCGCTCGAGAAAACCCTTGGACTGCGCGTGCCGGCGGGCTCCTTCACGTTCTTCAACCGCCAGTGCAAGGTCCAGCAGCCGACGCGCACCGTCCGGAAGTCCGGCCGCATCGATCCTGACGTTCTGACTCGCTGCCTCGCCTTGTATCGAGAGCAAGGCGATGATCAACCCGGTATCCCATTCCCCAAGGAGGCTTGTATCGAATGCAACGGAAGCCGGTGCCGGAGTTTGTCGCAAAAACTGCAATGCGGACTTCGTACCGGGCAGCGAGGCGCCCAGCAGCCAGTCACCTGAAAAGGTAACAACGAGCGTGTTGTCGTCGCTCGGGGCGGCTTGTATTTGGGCTTCGATCATCTACGAACCAGGTCCCGCCACCCCTCCGTAAGCAACGCCGGCCAGCTGCGCCATATCCGATTTGAAGGTTGTCAGATCATCGGCTGAAAAGTCGCGCAGATGATGATGCCCGGCAGCACGGGCGAGTACCGTCATCAACTCGACGGACGCAGCGAAGTATCGCGCCAGCCGTTCGGCGGCGATGTCGACGGGTAGCCGTGAACGCAGATGCGGTTTCTGGGTTGCGATACCGACGGGGCAATTGTTGGTTTGGCAGGCCCGCATTCCGAGACAACCAATCGCCTGGATCGCAGCGTTGGAGACCGCGACACCATCGGCACCCAGGGCCAGCGCTTTCGCAAAATCGGCCGGATGCCGCAGGCCGCCCGTAATAATTAGCGTGACGCCGGAAGCATCACTGTTATCGAGGTGGCGTCGTGCCCGGGCCAACGCCGGTATCGTCGGCACCGAGATGTTGTCGCGGAATATGAGTGGTGCGGCGCCAGTACCACCACCACGGCCGTCGAGGATAATGTAGTCCACACCAACCTCGAGCGCGGCATCGATGTCCTTTTCAATATGCTGTGCGGATAGTTTGAAGCCGACCGGGATGCCGTCGGTCTTCTCGCGTACTTCGGATGCGAAGTCGCGGAACTGGTCCAGGCTGGTCCACTCGGGGAAGCGCGCGGGCGATATCGCGGCCTCACCCTCGGGAAGATCGCGGACCTCGGCGATCTTGCCCTTCACCTTGTTGCCCGGGAGATGGCCGCCCGTCCCGGTCTTGGCGCCCTGCCCGCCTTTGAAGTGAAACGCCTGTGTCTTCTGAACCTTGTCCCAGGAGAAACCGAAGCGCGCCGACGCCAGCTCGTAGAAGTAGCGGGAGTTGGCTTCCTGTTCGTCGGGCAACATGCCGCCCTCGCCCGAGCAGATACCGGTTCCGGCGAGCTCGGCGCCTTTTGAGAGTGCGACCTTGGCCTCCTCGGACAGTGCACCAAAGCTCATGTCGGACACGAACAGGGGAATGTCGAGATGCAGGGGCTTCTTCGCATTTGGACCAATAACCAGGTCGGTGCCGACGGGCTCGTCGTCGAGTAAGGGCAACTTGTGCAACTGGCCGACGACGAACTGCAAGTCGTCCCACAGGGGCAGGCTGCCCCGCGGCACGCCCATGGCAGCCGCCGGGCCATGATGACCGACTTTGCTGAGCCCTTCGTTCGCGAGCTTGCGGATGAACTTGACGTGCGGCTCGTCCCGCGTGCCGACGGGATCCTGGTACAGACCCTGGTAGCTGTCGCGGTCGTAAGGTTGCGGATGACTCTCCGCCCAGGCTTTGATCTCATCCTCGTCGACAAGCACCTGGCCGTCTTCGACCCAGGCTTTGAACCTGGGCAGCGTCTCGCGGTTGTTGTACTCGCTGACACCGGTATCGAGGCGGTAATCCCAGCCGTGCACGCCACAGATCAGGTTGTCGCCGGACACGTGGCCGTCGGACATCAGCGCGCCGCGGTGGGCGCAGCGGCCATAGAGGACACTGACCTCGTCGTCGAATCGCACGATCACGAGATCGACATCGGCGACCAGGGCGTAGGCGGGTTTCCGGTCCTCGAGTTCATTCCAGGCGGCGATTGCCAGGGAGCTTGTCATTGTTCTTGTTCCTTTCTAGCGATGCGCCACGGTGCGCGGTCGGCGCGCCCTGCAAACAATACGGCATCTACTTTACCTGTAAATGGCACAACGGCGCTCCTTCTTTGATAGCCCGGTACTATTCGTTGCTAGACTACGCGCATGTTCATGTTCATTGGCGCCCTGCTCGGCGCGATCTTCTATGGCTTTTCCGGGTTCCTTATCGGGGGACTACTTGGCTATTTCGCGGGTTTCGCGGTGCGGCAATTTATCGTCGGTAGCCTGCAGGTCGCACAATCCGCAATGCTCGAATCGACATTCTCGATTATGGGCGCACTGTGCAAGGCAGACCGCGTCGTAACCCGTGACGAGATCAACGCCGTCGAGCAAATCTTTTCGATGTTGAAGCTGCGGGGCGAGTCGCGCGAGCTCGCAAAAGCGGCCTTCAACCGAGGCAAGCAGGAGGACTTTGCGCTTGATGCTGCGATAGACCAGTTCGCGCAGATCAGCCGCGGTCGTGGACCGCTGCTGCAGCTCTTCCTGCAACTGCAATGCATGGCAGTCGCCGCGGACGGGCGAATCGATCCGGCAGAACACGCAATGCTTGTCCGTATCGCCCAGCGACTGGGGCTGACGGAGAGAGACGTCGCGCAGCTCGAGGCGCTGCTGCGTGCGACTATGGGTGGTGCTTCGGCACCAGGCGCTCCGCCTCAAGCCGACAAACTCGCAGATGCCTACGCCGCCCTTGGTATCACGGCCGACGCAAGCCCGTCTGAGATCAAGCGCGCTTATCGCAAGCTCATCAGCCAGAACCATCCCGACAAGCTGGCGGCGCGCGGCTTACCCGAAAGCATGCGGCCGGTTGCCGAAGAGCGTTCCCGGGAACTCAATGCCGCCTACGACATGATCAAGAGTGCGCGGTCTGACATCTAGCCGCTCGCCTTCTCCAGCGCCTCACTTGCCTCCAGCCATTCCCATTCGAGAGTCTCGATGGCTGTTTTGGTAGCCGCCTGGTCGCGGACCAGTTGGGCGACTTCATCCTTCCGATCCTGGTCGGCGTAGATTGATTCATCGGCAAGATTTGCCTCGAGCTCGGCCAACCTGGAACGGTTTGAGGCAAGCTCCTTTTCCACCTTCTTAACCTTGTCATGGAGTGGTTTGAGCCGCTGCCGCAGCTGGGCCTGTTCCTGCCGCTGCTGCTTCTTGTTAACGCTCTTCGCCGGCGCATCCTGCCACTTGGCGGTGGCCTGCTCCACTTTCTCTTCCTGTTCCTTCAGCCACGCCGGGTAGTCGTCAAGACTGCGATTGAATCGATCGACGATGCCATCGTGAACGATAAGCAACTCGTCGCACACACTTCTTAGCAGGTGGCGATCGTGCGAGATCACGACGAGTGCACCCGTGTACTCGATGAGCGCCACACTCAGGGCCTGGCGCATTTCAAGATCGAGGTGGTTCGTCGGCTCATCGAGCAACAACAGGTTCGGTCCCTGGCGAATCATCAGCGCGAGCACCAAGCGCGCTTTCTCGCCGCCCGAGAACGGCGCGACCGGCTCGAAGATTCGATCGCCGCTGAAACCGAAGCGGCCCAGGTAATTGCGATGATCCTGTTCGCGGTCTTTGGGCGCGTACTCCCGCAGATGATCGATCGGGCTATCCGCTGGTCGCAGCAGCTCGAGCTGGTGCTGCGCGAAGTAACCGATCTTTGTGTCCTTGCTCAGAATCCGCTCGCCCTTCAAGAGCGTGCTGCCGGTGGAAAGTGCTTTAACCAGCGTCGACTTACCGGCGCCATTAACGCCAAGCAGCCCGATACGATCGCCGGCTGAGAGATTCAGCTCGATGTTGTCGAGGACGACGTCGTCGCCGTAGCCGACAGTCGCGTCCATGAGCCCAAGCAGGTGCTGCGGCTGTTTCTGTGGCTCGATGAAATGAAAGCGGAACGGCGAGTCGACATGCGCCGGGGCTATCTGTTCCATACGCTCGAGCATCTTGATACGACTCTGCGCCTGGCGTGCTTTCGTTGCCTTGTATCGAAACCGATCGACATAGCTTTGAATATGCTTGATCTCTTTTTGTTGCCGGACGTACATCGCCTGTTGCTGCGCGAGCTGTTCTGCACGTAATTTCTCGAACTGGCTGTAGTTACCCGTAAACAGACTGATCGACTGGTTCTCGATGTGTGCGACACGCGTGCACACCTGGTCGAGGAAGTCGCGGTCGTGTGAGACCACCAGCAAGATGCCTTCGTACTGTCTGAGCCAGCGCTCGAGCCACAGGATGGCCGGCAGGTCGAGATGGTTGGTTGGCTCATCGAGCAACAAGATGTCCGAGCGACACATGAGCGCGCGAGCCAGGTTGAGTCGCATGCGCCAGCCACCCGAGAACTCCTTAACGGGCTTCGAGTACTCGTCGGCGGCAAACCCGAGCCCGTGCAGCAGTCGCGACGCCCGCGACTCGGCGGTAAAACCGTCGATAGACTCCAGGCGCTCGTAAAGAAGGTGCAGGTCGGGCTCATCCGGGTCAGCCTCCCCCTCCGCGACAGCCGCTTGCACCTCACGCAACTCACTGTCGCCGTCCATGACGTAGTCGACGGCCGCGCCGCTACTGTGGGGACTTTCCTGCGCGACGTGTGCGATGACGTTCTTGGGATCGATAGTCAGCTCACCGTCGTCCGGCTCCAGCTCACCCAGCAGCATGGCGAACAGTGACGACTTGCCGCTGCCGTTGGCGCCGATCACGCCCATACGTTGTCCGGCATGAATCTGAAAACTGGCGTTTTCGATCAGAACCTTGCGGCCGCGGCGCAGGGAGATGTTGGTGAGGGCGAGCATGACCGGCGCGATTATAGGGCACGCCCTGTCCGGGTGACAGGCGAACGGTCGATGTAAGCTGTCGAATGCACCTATATACTGGCGCGGTCGCGGTAACCCGGTATCGGACTATGAGTTTGCAGCAAGATTATTTACAGATGCGGGTGCTCGAACTCGCGCCCCAGGTTTATGTATGCGGGCAGGTGTTCGAGACCGACTTGAAGCTTATCGCCAAGCAGAACGTTCGCAGCATCGTGAACAACCGCCCTGATGGCGAGATGCCAGGCCAGCCGACGTCGGCCGATCTGGCAAAGGCAGCCGAGGAGCTTGGCATGACATTTGTGCACTACCCGGTCGAGTCCAGGTCAATCTCCAAACAGGCCGCCGAGGAGTTCGCGAGAGTTTGTGGCGAACTTGAAAGACCCCTCCTCATCTTCTCCGCATCCGGCGTTCGCTCGACAAAAATCTGGGAAATGTCCGAGTAAGTGATACAGTTCGCGCCCCGTCGCGCCGCTGGCCATTCCCATGAGCAAATCCAAGTCCGAAACCCCGTCGTTTCGCGAGCTGAATATCGCTGAGCCGCTCATAAAGGCGCTCGATGAGATTGGCTATGAGACGCCCTCGCCCATCCAGGCGCAGGCGGTACCGCATTTGCTGCAAGGGCACGACCTGCTGGGCCACGCACCAACCGGTACCGGCAAGACCGCCGCGTTTGCCCTGCCACTGCTGTCGCGGCTCGATATGAAGAACAACAGCGTCCAGATCATGACGCTGACCCCGACGCGCGAACTCGCTATCCAGGTGGCAGAGGCATTTCAGCGCTATGCGAAACACATGAAAGGATTTCACGTCCTGCCGATCTACGGTGGCCAGGAATACTCAGGGCAGATTCGGCAACTGCGCCGTGGCGTGCAGGTCGTGGTCGGTACGCCGGGGCGAGTCATGGATCACATGCGCAAAGGCACCTTGAAACTCGACGGACTCCAGGCACTCGTGCTCGACGAGGCGGACGAAATGCTGCGCATGGGATTTATCGACGAAGTCTCGTGGATTCTCGAGCAGACACCGGCCGAGCGCCAGATGGCGCTGTTCTCGGCAACTATGCCGAGGGAAGTTGAACGCATTGCGCGGAAGCATCTCAACAAGCCGCGGGAGATTTCGATCAAGGCTAGAACAGCGACCGCCGAGACCATCCGGCAGCGCTATTGGCAAGTGAGCGGCTTCCACAAGCTGGACGCACTCACCCGTATTCTTGAAGTCGAGTCTTTTGATGCGATCCTGATGTTCGTGCGCACCAAGACCGCGACCAGTGAGCTCGCGGAGAAACTGGAGGCGCGCGGCTACCGGGCCGCGGCCATGAACGGCGATATGGCGCAGGCGCATCGCGAACAAACCGTGGAACGATTGAAGCGCGGCTCGCTGGATATCCTGGTCGCGACCGACGTTGCGGCTCGTGGTCTCGACGTGGATCGCATCAGTCACGTCGTTAACTACGACATACCCTACGACACTGAAGCCTATATTCATCGCATCGGCCGAACAGGCCGTGCCGGACGCAAGGGCGAGGCGATACTCTTCGTTGCCCCTCGCGAACGCCGGATGCTGAGTGCGATTGAGCGTGCCACACGCCAGAAAATCGAGCGACTGGAACTCCCCACCACCGAGACTGTTAATAACAAGCGTATCGCTGATTTCAAACAGAAGATCACCGACACACTCGCGCTCGGTGAATTGGCGTTCATGCAGAACCTGGTCGAGCAATACCGCAACGAGCACGATGTACCCGCGCTCGATATCGCAGCGGCACTGGCGAAACTGTCAATCGGTGACAAGCCATTATTGTTGGCGCCGGACAAGGGCCGGAAAGCCCGACGCTTCGAAGAGAAATCCGCTCGCGGAAAAGACGAGAAGCCACGCGGCAAACGTGGTCGTGACAAGTCACTGCCAGAGCCCGACTCTGACAAGGAACGTTACCGCATCGAGGTTGGGCACGAGCACGGCGTGAAACCCGGAAATATCGTCGGTGCCATCGCCAACGAAGCGGGACTGGACGGTGAGCACATTGGTCATATCGAAATCGACCAGCAGTTCAGCCTCGTCGATCTACCGCAGGGCATGCCAAGGGATATTTTCATGGACCTGAAGAAAGTCCGGGTTTGCGGCCGACCGATGAAGATCACGAGGCTCGGCCAGCCCGAAAAATCCCGCTCAAGGAAGCCGAAGGCGAAGAAGCGCACGCCACCCAAGCGCTAGAGAAGGACGATGGCCGCTGAACAAGATCCCAACGCCAGCTTCTTCACCCGCTTTCTCGGCGTTTTCGTCTACAGTCGTCGCGCGCTGGAGCTGGTGTGGACGACGAGTCGTGGCCTCACGATAAGCCTCGCCGTTCTAACACTGGTCGCTGGCGTGCTGCCGGCCGTGATTGCCTATATTGGGCAGCTAATCGTCGATGGCGTCGTCGCGGCGATGGCGGCGACCGACCCCGATACATCCCACGTGCTGTGGCTGATTGTTCTCGAAGCCCTGGTCGTAATAGCAGTTGCCGCCAGCCAACGCGGGCTATCGGTGAGCCAATCCCTGTTGCGTGCCCTGCTCGGCCAGCGCGTCAACGTGATGATCCTGGAAAAGGCGCTGACCCTGCAGCTCGCGAACTTCGAGGACTCGGAGTTTTACGACAAGTTGACGCAGGCACGGCGCGAAGCCTCAAGCCGTCCGCTCAGCCTTGTGAACCGAACGTTTGGCTTGGTGCAAAACGCGGTTTCCCTCACCAGTTACGCCGTGTTGTTGTACGCGTTTTCTCCGTGGGCAGTCCTTATCCTGATCGGCGCCGGGCTGCCCTCGTTCTTTGCCGAGGCAAAGTTCTCCGGCGATGCGTTCCGATTGTTTCGTTGGCGCTCCCCGGATACGCGCATGCAGATGTATCTCGAAACTGTCATTGCTCGCGAGGACGGCGTTAAAGAGGTCAAGCTGTTCGGACTCGGCCCGCAACTCCTGCAACGCTATCGCGACATCTTCAAGAAACTGTTCACAGAGGACCGTCGGCTCACCCTGCGTCGTGATAGCTGGGGATTCGTCCTTGGACTGTTATCAACGGGCGCGTTTTACGGTGCTTACGCATGGATCGTCATCACGACGATCCATGGCGGCATTACGCTGGGTGCGATGACTATGTACCTGGTGCTATTTCGCCAGGGGCAAGCGGCGGTTGGTGCGAGCCTGTCGGCTATCAGCGGCATGTACGAGGACAACCTGTATCTTTCCAATTTATACGACTACCTGGGACAACCCGTGCCGACGCGCCATGGTGACGCGACGCATGGTCCGGAGCCTGAGCGCGGCCTCGAATTCCGGAACGTCTCATTCGCGTATCCCGGCACGACGACCAAGGCACTCAACAATGTGAGTTTTCAGATCGCTCCGGGCCAGAGTCTTGCCCTGGTTGGCGAGAACGGCTCGGGCAAGACGACATTGATCAAGCTGCTTACTCGCCTGTATGAACCCACCGAAGGCAGCATCCTGCTCGACGGACTGAGTCTTTCGGACTGGGATCTCGAGGCCTTGCGCCAGCGCACTGGAGTTATTTTTCAGGACTTCGGTCGGTACCAGTTCTCGGTCGGTGAAAACATCGGTGCCGGCGATGTCCGCCACATAGATGACGCCGATCGTTGGGCGGCAGCCGCCGAGACCGGCATGGCTGCCCCGTTTATTAAGGACATGCCCGAGGGTTACGACACGCAACTCGGTCGTTGGTTTAAGGGGGGTCGGGAGTTATCAGGCGGCCAATGGCAGAAAATTGCGCTGTCGCGGGCGTTCATGCGCAGCGACGCCGACATATTGGTACTCGATGAGCCAACCGCAGCGATGGATGCGGCGTCCGAGGCGGCGATATTCGATCACTTTCAATCTCAAAGCGGCACCAAGATGACGATTCTGATTTCGCATCGGTTCTCAACAGTACGTGCAGCAGATCGAATCATCGTCATCCACGATGGCGAAATACTGGAGCAGGGCAATCACGAGAGCCTGCTTGCCGAGAATGGGCAGTACGCCAGTTTGTTCAGGTTGCAGGCGAAGGGTTACCAGTGACGGGCAAGGAAACCTAAGTCACTGAGGCGCTGGGCCGAGTCCAGCCGGAACCAAAAACTGGCACGAATTGACAATCGTTGAGCATGAATACGGCGCTAGAATTCGCACAAATGACCGATTTCAATTCTCAACCAGGCGTAGATCCGTCCCGCGCAAGCGCAGTACCACGTAAAGGGAAGGACCTGATCAACGCAACTGTGCCGTTCGCCAGGGAGTCCGCAAAAGCCAGTTGGTGGCATGTCGGCTCGACGTTCGCAATGCTGGTTGCGGCGCTCGCCGGTGCCG
>Ga0209456_10000487_pt1 | contig 21242 bp, 16 predicted proteins | sample COG_11_FD_184755 | JGI IMG/M metagenome (GOLD analysis project Ga0209456, IMG submission 184755) | Pelagic marine sediment microbial communities from the LTER site Helgoland, North Sea, for post-phytoplankton bloom and carbon turnover... | ecosystem: Environmental > Aquatic > Marine > Neritic...
AGGAATGGGCCTCATGCATGCGCCTGCCACAACCTGTGTGCCAGGCAGGGCAGGCAGGGCAGGGAAGGCGCGGTCCGTATTGGCCGATCTGGCCGTATGTGCTTAAATGAATTTAAATAATATAAAGACCGTTCCTGCGATACCGATATATATTCAGTTGACAGCACTGGCTGTAACGCAGGTATCATCAAGATAAGTTTTTGTAAAATAACGAAATAAAGGCGATAGCGCGATATGCACACCGAACAGCAGGACGACTCCGGGGAAAATGTTGTAACAGCCAACCAGGAACATATCACTGTTCTTGAGCAGGGTAACAGTGTCTGGCACGAATGGCGGACCAATCATCCGGACGTGGTACCGGCACTGCGCGGCGCCGAACTGGACAAGATGGATCTCGCCGATATGGATCTGCACGGTGCGGATCTGCGTGGCGCGAGCCTGAAAGATGTCGATTTCCGCAACGCAAATCTCCGCGGCGCTGATCTTGCGCACACAGACCTCCGCGAGGCGGATCTGCGGGACGCGGATCTCACCGATGCCATCCTGACGAAGGCAGATCTTCGTTCAGCGGATCTCCGCAAGGCGGTGATCGAGACGGCAGACCTGTCCGCAGCGGACCTGAGCGGTGCCTATCTTGATGAAGCGGACCTGAGCGATGCCAGTCTTGCCAGGGCCCGGCTTGTCGGCGCGGGACTGAAAGGGGCGGACTTGTGCGGAGCCCACCTGGCCAAGGCGAATCTGCGCAAGTCGGACTTGCGCAAGGCAAGCTTTCGCAGGGCCGACCTGTCAGGTGCGGACCTGCGCAAAGCCAATCTCAAGGGCGCCGATCTGCGCAAGGTGAACCTGAGCGGGGCCAATCTGAGCGGGGCGGACCTGCGCAAGTCGCGTTTGACCAAGGCCAATGTCAGCAAGGCAGATATGCACGGCACCGACCTGCGCAATGCGAATCTGCGCGGTACCAGTCTGAAGACTGCCAAGGGTGTGAAGACGAAATAATTTCGACTTTGAACGCCGGCTGCGTTTGATCGATTGAAGTCAGCCGGGCGTTGCCACGGATTCGCTTTCCTCTTCGTTGGTCAGGCCCGCCAGTTGTTCCTCGATGTCGTCGCGCAGGCCTACCTGGCCCCGCTCAATCGCCATCCCCGCCTTGGCTAGCAGGGTAAAGGTCAACAGACCGATGGCCCAGATGCCCAGGCTGATCATGACCTCGGTTGAATTCGGCAGGTACTCGAAGATTTCCCCGAGTGGTGTCGGGATGTAACCGGGGATCACCAGACCCATGCCTTTCTCGATCCAGACGCCGATCACAGTCAGTACACAGGCAATATTGAAGAACACCGCCCTGCGTCGCAGTTGACGGACCATCAGGATGATCACGGCAACGACAAGCAGCGCCAGTGCAGACCAGATCCATGGCGTCAGTTTCGCAGCCCCGTGCAGGCCGAAGAACAGGTAGTGAGCCGAGGCGGAATGTGTGCCTTCGTGGTAAAAGTCTGTAAACAGCTCGGCGACCACAAAAAACAGCGTAATTTGTAACGACACTGTCATGGTGACGCGCAGGGTGTCGATCGCACTCTGCCGGACCGGGTAGCCGGCGAGCTTGCGTACGATTTGCAGAATGAGGATGGCAATCGCCGGACCGGAACAGAATGCCGAGGCGATGAAACGCGGTGCCAGCAGCGCATTGTGCCAGAAGGGTCGACCCGTATTGGCAGAATACAGAAAGGCCGTGACGGTGTGGATCGATATGGCCCAGAAGATGGCAAGCATGATAAAGGGCAGATAGGCCTTCAGTTTTGCCTCTCGTCCCTGGTAGTGACTGAACAGGAGATAAAAGGAGATGCCCAGGTTGAGCAGCAGGTAACCACTCAGTACGACGACGTCCCAGGCCAGCAGCGAGACGGGAAAATTGAAGCTGCCGATCATCGGGATCATGTGCCAGATGCGGTCGGGTCGGCCGATGTCCACGATCACGAACAGCATTGCCATGAACACCGCCGTTACGGCCATGGTATCGCCCAGCAGGACGACGTCGCGGATATCCTTGCGGTTGAAGATATAGGCGGGGATCACCAGCATGACCGCTGCTGCGGCGACGCCGACCAGGAAGGTGAAATTCGATATATAGAAGCCCCAGGAGACCTGGTTGCTCATGTTGGTGACGACCAGGCCGTTATTGAGCTGGCCGATATAATTCCAGGCACCGAGGGCAATGACCGCCCACAGGAACACGATCCATCCCCAGTAGAGCAGTGAGCCCCGGAACAGCTCCCTGAAGGCGTCGCGGAAAAACAGTAATAAGGCCATGGACTATTCCTCAGCGGTCACTGTAGTACCAGAACTTCGGTTCCGTGCCCAGATCCTCCTTCAACCGGAACACTGCCTTGTGCTCCAGCACGTAGCGGATCTCGCTGTTCGGGTCGAGTAAATTGCCGAAGATGCGCGCACCCGTCGGACAGGCCTCCTGGCAGGCCGGCTGCCGACCCTTGCGGGTACGCTGGGTGCAGAAGTGGCATTTCTCCACGACGCCGACGGGTCGCGGCCGGTTGCCGAGATAATTGGTATTCGGGTTGATCCTGTCGGCCGGCAGGTCAGGCCGGGACCAGTTGAAAAAGCGCGCCGAGTAGGGGCAGGCCGCCATGCAGTAGCGACATCCGATACACCAGTCGTAGTCAACCACGACGATGCCGTCGGGTTCCATCCAGGTTGCATCCACCGGACAGGCCTTGACGCAGGGCGGATTGTCGCACTGCATGCATTGAACCGGCATGTAGTATTTTCCCTCCACGGGGACCGTTTCGTGGTCGTAGTAGCGGTCAGCCTGTTCCAGATTCATACTGCCTTCATCCATTTCCAGGACATGGATGTAGCGAATGTCCGGCCCCAGGTTGTTTTCCTCTGCACAGGCCTCGACACAGTCACGGTAGCCCTTGCACTTCGAGATATTGATGGCGTAACCGAAGACCACGCCTTCCACCGGGGGCGTGTCGATACAGCTAATCTCCGTGCCGTATTGCCGCTGGGCCTTGCGCTCGATTCTGTCCAGTGTCTCCTGCAGCTCCTCCGGCGTCATCCGCTGGTAGTGCTGCTGGAAGAAATCGGCAAAGGTATCGCCCAGCGTCTTGCCGCCCCATGCGCCATGAGCAGAGGTGGCGCCGACAGTCGCCGCAGTCGTGATTCCCAGGCGTTTGAGGAACGCCCGGCGGTAATGATCAATTGAATCCGGTTTTTTATTACTGTCTTGCTGGTTTGCCACGGTGCATGCTCCTGTCAGGTTCCGGCTAACGGTCCCACGTCCGGGATGTCTCGGGTCGATGGTGCTCCTGCCTCTCCAGGCCAATGCGGACCGGTGGGCGTGCCTTGGGCGGCCGTGGCGCCACGGCCGGTTTGTGGGGATCATGGCATTGGGTACAGGCGAAAATGACGCGTTCCTCCTGCCAGCCGCTCACCCGCTTGCCATGGGCACCGAAAAACCAGTCCTTCTGGCGATCGGCGTGGCAGGAACCGCAGATCAGGTAGGATTGATCGAAATCGATTTTCACGTTATCCGGCGTACGGAGATATTCGATGTTGTCGCCGGCATGGCAAGTCAGGCACCAGAACCTGTTGCCGCCGTGATCGATCTCGCGCACATGCCGCGTTCTAAGCCGGCGCGGTTCGGGGTCAATATCCTCATCCTCGTGGCAACGCATACAGTCTTCGAACTTGAGCTTGTTGTTGCGTGGCTGGACCGTGAAGGCGGGGGCGTCGGGATAGAGCTGATCTGCTGTCTGCACCAGGTCCGCCTCAGCGGCAGCGGAGATGCCAGGTGTGGCAACGGCGAGAATAAACGATAGCCAGCGCAGCATTATACGGTGCCCCCTTGCTTTTTCTGGGTTATTGCTCGAGGTGACGTACAGAAAACTTGTTTTTTTAACTGTAGACGCTATTCAGCGAAATGTCACCTGACGGCACAGCAAATCGGTAGCAGAGATCTCCCGAACAGCCTGCTTCGGCTTCTCCTTATACTTCACGGGGCAAATCATGTCTTCTTGTTATTACCCGGTGCTGAATAACCCGCCCGGTGACGGGTATCGATAACCGGAATCCGGGCCGGCTCACAGGTCCGACGGTCAGCCGCCCGCGGTGACCGGCAGCGGATCCAGACCGGCATTTGCTTCAATAAACACAGTACCTTGCCGGCCCTGCGGGTGTCCCGACCATAGGCATGGTCGAGGCTCGCCTGCTTGTCAGCGCCGCATCGCCGGGTATGATTGGCAGCAGGGTGAGGAGGCCGGTAACTTTGTCCATGTGGAACTATATTGCAGGGTGCTGCAGGCGGTACAGTCTTGTTCCCGCGCTGGTCCTCATTTCCGGGTGCGCCTCAACGCAACCCGCGGCCCACCAGGCGGCGGCACACCCGGCAGCAGCGCCCGTCAGCCTGCCTATACAGGCGACACCCAGCGTCAACCTCGGCACCCTGTCAGACCTGGAAGGCATCATACCGGGGCTCGCCGACAAGCGTGTGGTGTTTGTTGGCGAGACACATACCCGCTACGAGCATCATCTGATACAGCTCGAGATCATTCAGCGCCTGCACGCGATCGATCCGGAACTCGCGATCGGCCTCGAGTTCTTCCAGCAGCCGTTTCAGGAATATCTCGATCGCTATGTCGCCGGCGAGTTGAGCGAACAGGAACTGCTGCAAGGCACCGAGTACTACCGGCGCTGGCGGTATGATTATCGTTTATATGCGCCGATTCTGCGTTATGCAAGGGAGCATAAACTGCCTCTGGTCGCATTGAATCTGCCCATGGAAGTGACCAGAAAAGCCGGCCGCCTCGGCCTCGACAAGTTGTCTGCGGAAGAGCGTAAATACGTACCCCGAACAATCGATTATTCAGACAGGGATTACGAGCAACGGATCCGGGAGATCTTCGACCAGCACCCGGGCAGCGGGCAAGGTTTTGCCAATTTTCTTCTGGTGCAGCTATTGTGGGACGAGGGTATGGCGGAGCGGGCTGCCAGCTGGCTCATAGCGCATCCCGATTACCGCATGGTGATTCTGGCCGGCAGCGGCCATCTCGCCTTTGGCAGCGGGATCCCGCAACGACTCACACGGCGCCTGCCGGTCAGCAGTGCCATCGTGCTGAACAACCGGGATGATTCCCTCGTGTCCGGCCTGGCCGACTTTCTGTTACTGCCACAACAGCGCTCACTGCCCCCCGCGGGTAAATTCGGTGCGCTGCTCGAGCATGACGATGCCGCGCTCAGTGTGTCTTCCTGCCTGCCGGACAGTCCCTGCGAAGCGGCCGGGATCAGACAGGGTGACCGGCTGGTGTCGATAGACGGCACACCGGTTGCCGACATGGCTGATCTGCGGCTGGCAACCTGGGACAAGGAACCCGGCGATGTGGTTATCATGAAGCTTCGCCGCAAGCGCTGGTTATCGTCGCCGCAGGAGTTGACCTTCGAGCTTGAACTGCAATGAATTGATCACAGACAGAATGACGGAATCCGACAAATACCCGCTGATTGACCGTGGAGAGCCCGCGCCGGTAACCGTGCTCAATGAGCATGGCACGGCAAAAGTACTGCTGACGGGAGACCACGTCAGCAATCTCATCCCGAGGGCGCTGAACTCGCTCGGTCTCGACCGGGAGGTGCTGGAACAGCACGTTGCCTATGATATCGGTACCCGGAAGCTGCTCACCCACCTGGCAGAGCATCTCGACGCGCCCGCCATCATCGCCGGTTATTCCAGGCTGGTGGTCGATCTGAATCGCAGCCTCGAGGACCCGTCTGCCTTTCCCGAAGTGAGTGACGGTATCCCGATTCCCGGCAACCGGGATCTGTCGAGAAAAGACAGGGCCGCCCGGGTGCATTCTTTCTACACACCCTATCGTGCGGCGATCGATCATGCACTGCGCCGGTTCCGGGCGCGTGGTATTACCCCGGCATTGATTTCGATTCACAGCTTTACGCCGCAAATGGCCGGTAACAAGCGACCCTGGCACATCGGTTTGTTGTGGGACAAGGATCCACGCATACCCGTTCCGCTGCTTGAGCGACTGCGTGCACATCCGGATGGCTTCAATGTCGGTGATAATGAACCGTACTCGGGCAAACATCCCGCGGACTACACCATTGATCACCATGCCGAAGCTGCAGGACTGCCGCATGTGTCCATAGAAATCCGCCAGGATCTGGTCAACACGGAACAGGGTGCAGAACGCTGGGCAACCGTACTTGACGAGTCCCTGCGCGGGATTCTGTCTGATCCGGAGTTGTACCAGGTCTGGGAGAAGTGATGGTCCGATCCGAGCCGTCGTTTACCGTCGGGATCGAGGAAGAATACCTGCTGGTCGATCGTGCAAGCCGGGATCTTGTCATTGACCCCCCGCGCGAACTGTTTGCGGAATGCCAGTCGCACGCCGGCGATGGCGTGGTGGAACCCGAACTCCTGCGCTCCCAGATCGAGGTCGAGACACGCGTCTGTGCGACTGTTGGAGAGGCGCGGCAGGAACTGGCGAAACTGCGCCGGATCGCCAGTACGGTCGCCGCAAACTACGGACTTGCACCCATTGCCGCCTCAACCCATCCGTTTGCCGAGTGGCATCTGCAGCAGGCCACGGACAAGGCGCGTTATCACACGCTTGTCCGGGATATGCAGTCACTGGCCAGGCGCCTGCTGATATGCGGAATGCATGTACACATCGGCATCGATGACGACGAACTGCGCCTGGTGCTATTGAACCGGTTCGCCCGTTTCCTGCCCCTGCTGCTGTCGCTGAGTACCTCTTCACCCTTCTGGCAGGGAGAGGATACCGGGCTGAAGTCCTACCGGCTGACCATTTTCGACAATTTCCCGCGCAGTGGCCTTCCGGAGCAGTTCAGCAGCTTTGCGGATTATCAACACCACGTTGACATACTCAAAAAGGCGGGGGTTATGGAGGATGCGACTTTTATCTGGTGGGACATGCGCATCAGTGCGCGCTATCCCACGCTTGAATGCCGAATCGCGGATATGTGCACATCCCTGGATGATACGATCAGCATCGCAGCACTCACCCAGTCGCTGTTGCGCTACCTGTATCGCATGCGGAACAAGCCGGGCAACTGGCCGCTGTGCTCGCGATTTCTCATCGACCAGAATCGCTGGCGTGCCATGCGCTATGGTTATGATCAGGGCCTGATCGACTTTGACACGGCGGAGGTGGTACCGGTAAAGGAGTTGTTGGCGGATATTGTGGAAAGGGTGCACGCTGATGCCGTCGCACTGGACTGTGCCCGGGAAGTCGAACACGCCCTGTCCATTCCGGAGCGGGGGACGAGCGCCCACATGCAACTGCAGACCTGCGACGACGCGATCCAGGCCGGCAATACCCGCGCCGAGGCGCTGTGCGCCGTTGTCGACCGGCTGATTGAGGGAACCGTGACTGATCTGTAACTGTCTACGGACTGACATGCCTGCAAGGCGTTAAATTATCACCATCAGCTGTGTAAATCCGGGGTTAATTTAATCCAATGCAATTGAACACGACATCAGTCAGAAGATTGATGAAAATTAAATTCCCCGTTTGCTGCCTGCTGTCGTTGCTGTGTCTGCCACTGGCGGCCAATGCCCGGCTGCATCACTCACTCGAGGCGACACTGGGCCCCGGGCAGCATCTCATCGAAGTGGAGGATACGATCAGCGGTTTCAGCCCCGCATCCCGCACCATTGAATTCAGGCTGCACCCGCAGTTGCAGCCCGAGATCCTGACCGCCGGTGTGCGGCTGGTGGAGCTGCCCGGCGGGGATGGCTCGCTACCCGCACTCAATGCCGATGCCGGGCATGCCGGCGTGTCACCGAGGCGCTATCGAGCAGAACTTCCCCCCGGTCAGCAGGAGCTGACCCTGCGCTATCGCGGACCGGTTCGGCATGACCTGGCGCAACAGGGGGAAGAGTACGCCCGCGGCTTTCGCGAAACGCCCGGCATGATTTCGACGCAGGGTGTGTTTCTCTCCGGCGGCAGCTACTGGTACCCGCATGTCGATGGTCAACCGCTTACCTTTGACCTGCGGCTGCGCCTGCCAGCCGGCTGGCGCGGTATGACCCAGGGCGATCGTGTCGAGCGCAGGACCGATGCCGGCGACGAACAGGAATACTGGCGTTGCGATGTGCCGCAGGAGGAAATCTATCTCGTCGCCGGCGCCTTTACCGAGTACCAGCAGACCACCGACGGCGTGCGGGCAATGGTGCTGTTGCGCAAGCCCGACCCGGTGCTGGCACAAAAATATCTCGACACGACTGACGACTACATCAAGCTGTATACGGACCTGATCGGTCCTTACCCCTACCGGAAGTTCGCCATGGTCGAGAACTTCTGGGAAACCGGTTACGGCATGCCCTCGTTTACCCTGCTGGGCTCCAGAGTGATCCGCTTTCCCTTTATCCTGCACTCGTCCTACCCGCACGAGATTCTTCACAACTGGTGGGGCAACAGCGTTTACATCGACTATGATCGCGGCAACTGGGCCGAAGGCCTCACCAGCTACCTGGCCGATCATTTGATCAAGGAACAGCGGGGCCAGGGGGCCGGTCACCGTCGCGACGTGCTGCAGAAATACACTGACCATGTCCGCCATCAGCAGGATTTCCCCCTGTCGGAGTTTCGCGCACGGCACAGTCCCGTCACCGAGGCTGTCGGTTACGGCAAGACATTGATGCTGTTTCATATGCTGCGACAGGAACTGGGTGATGAGGCCTTCATTCAGGGGCTGCGCGAACTGTACAGCACGTACCGGTTCAGGGTGGCCGACTATGCCGCAGTGGAAGCGGTGTTCGCCCGCGCCGGGCGGCGATCGCTGCAGACCTTTTTCAGGCAATGGGTTGAACGTCGCGGTGCGCCGGTGTTGCGCATCTCGCAGGTAGAGTTGCAACGGCGCGACGACCGGCATGTGCTGGCGGCTGTCATCGAACAAACACAGGCTGATGCGCCCTACCGTCTGGAGGTGCCGGTTGCCGTACACCTGCAGGGCCGGGAACAGGCCTGGCAAACCCGTGTACCCATCGACGCGGCAAGCACCCGCATCGAGCTACCCCTGCCCGCCGCCCCGCTGCGCCTGGAGGTCGATCCGCAGTTCGATGTGTTCCGGCGCCTGCATCGGGAGGAAATTCCACCGGCAATCAGCCAGGTCTTCGGTGCCGAACGGGTGCAGATCGTGTTGCCGGCACAGGCCCCGCCAGCGCTGCTGCAGGCCTACCGGTCCCTGGCGCAGTCCTGGCAAAGCGGCAGGCCGGGACAGGTCGGGATTGTCCTCGACCGCGACATTGAACGGCTCCCGGGTGACCGCGCGGTCTGGTTATTCGGCTGGCGCAATCGCTGGCGTGCGCAATTGACCAGGGCCGTGGATGCCTATGCGTTCGAGGACCAGGGTGACACCGTCCGCATCGATGACACGACCGTGAGTGCCGGGACGCACAGCCTGGTCGTGCTCGGGCGCCACCCCGGCAATCCCGACCAGGCACTTGGCTGGCTGGCGACGGATGAGGCCGCCGCCCTGGCCGGGCTGGGCCGCAAACTGCCACACTACGGGCGCTACAGCTACCTTGCCTTTACCGGCGAGGAGCCGACCAATGTGCTCAAGGGGCAGTGGCCGGTGGTGAACTCGCCGCTGTCGGTAGCCGTTGCACAGGGCGAAGGTGAATCGACGTCCGCCCCGCCGGCTACCCTGGCACCGCGCCCGCCCCTGGCTTCTGCCCCGAAAAAATTTTCCACCGCCCGCATGCAGCGTGACATCCACCTGCTTGCCGGACCCGCCATGGCAGGTCGCGGTCTCGGCACCCCGGAACTGGAGCAGGCCGCCGACTACATTGCACAACAGTTCCGCGCCGCCGGTGTGCAGCCCGGTGGCGATGCCGGTGGCTACTTTCAGACCTGGCAGGAAACGGTTCCGGTCCTCGGCAGTATTGCCACCCTGAAAAACGTAATCGGGGTACTGCCCGGCACGGACCCCGACAGGGCCGGTGAAAGCCTGGTGATCGGCGCCCATTATGATCATTTCGGCCGTGGCGGATATGCCGAGCATGCGCAACATCGGGGCAAGGTACACCCCGGTGCAGATGACAACGCCAGTGGTATCGCAGTCATGCTGGAGCTGGCGCGCAATCTGGCCGGCAGGCCACTACCCCGCACGATCGTGTTTGTGGCATTCACCGCCGAGGAAAGCGGGCGTCTGGGATCGCGTCACTATGTGCAACAGGCTACCCGCTACCCGGCAAACAGGATCATTGCCATGGTGAACCTGGATACCGTCGGGCGTCTGGGCGAAAACCCGCTGACTGTATTCGGTGCCGGTACCGCGGACGAGTGGGTGCATATCCTGCGTGGCGCCGGCTATGTGACCGGTGTCGCGGTCAAACCGGTCGCAGAGGATATTGGCTCCAGCGATCAGACCAGTTTTATCGAAACCGGGGTGCCTGCCGTGCAACTGTTCGGCACTGCACACGAGGATTTCCACCGGCCCGGCGATACGCCGGACAAGATCGATCTGCCCGGACTGGTCAAGACGGCACGGGTCCTTCGGGAAATCGCGGTCTATCTGGCGGAACGTCCCGGGTCCCTGAAATCTGCACTGGATGGCGCACGTCCAACCGCCCGCGCGGCCAACGCGGGCGCCAGCCGACAGGTGAGTCTGGGTACGGTACCGGATTATGCCTGGAGCGGAGCTGGCGTATTGATCGATGGCGTCCGCTCGGGTACGCCGGCAGAACAGGCAGGGCTGCGCAAAGGCGATATCATCGTTGCTGTCAACGACATCACGGTGGCACATCTGCGCGACTATGCGCAGGTCCTCAGGACGCTCGAGCCAGGTGACGAGATCCACATACGTTTCCGCAGGGACGGCCGCGAGCAAACCGTCCGCACGCATGTCATGGTACGATAAATGCCTTGCCGGCAGAGTATTTGCGTGATGAGAAACCTCCGGATTGCAATATTACTGGGCGTGATAACGCCACTGGCTACTGCCGGCGACGCCATGCCGGGTCCGCCTGCTATCCCGGACGAGGCCCGCCTGGCGAATGTCCGGCAGCTGACCTTTGGCGGTCAGAATGCCGAGGCCTATTTTTCCCATGACGGTGATGAACTGATCTTCCAGTCCACGCGCGGAGAACTCGAGTGCGATGCAATTTTTCGCATGCGTGCCGACGGGGGCGAGACGCGCCAGGTTTCTTCCGGCAAGGGCGTTACTACCTGCGCCTTTATCGCCCCCGACAACCGTTCCATCATCTATGCCTCGACCCATCGGCGGCACACCCGCTGCCCGCCCAAACCGGACCACTCCCGTGGCTATGTCTGGCCCCTGCACCGTGAATACGACATCTACCGGGCAGGCCCCGACGGCGAGGACCCGGTGCGCCTCACCGACGCCGAGGGATACGATGCCGAGGCGGTTTACTCGCCCCGGGGTGACAAAATAGTGTTCACCTCGCTGCGTAGCGGGGACCTCGAGTTATACCTGATGAATCCCGATGGCAGCGGCGTGGAACAATTGACCGGGGAGACCGGTTACGACGGCGGCGCGTTTTTTTCTCTCGATGGTCAGTGGCTTGTCTGGCGGGCATCGCGACCGACCGGGACGGACCGCGAGGATTACCAGGCACTGCTTGGGGAAGGCCTGATTCGCCCGGGCAAGCTCGAGCTGTTCATCATGAATCTCGAGGACCGCGAGCCGGTACAAATCACCGCCAATGGCGCCGCCAACTTCGGGCCCTACTGGCATCCGGATGGCAAGCACATCATTTTTTCCTCGAACATGGATGACCCGCAGGGTCGTAACTTCGACCTGTACCTGATCAACGTCGATACCCGGCAAACCGAACGCGTCACCCGTTATGAGGGCTTTGACGGGTTTCCGATGTTCTCGCACGATGGCCGCAGCCTCGTGTTTGCCTCCAACCGCTTCGGCAAGGTGCGGGGCGAGACCAATGTGTTTATCGCCGACTGGCTGCAACGCAACGCCTCTGGCGCCGACTGACGCCCGCACGGGCAGATTTCTCGCCCGGCGCACCTGCCACAGCGCCTCCCGGCCGTGGTACCGATGGTAATCCACGTAATTTCGCGGCTGCGGCCTTATTCAAGTCATTGATTTATATGAGCTGTATAAAGTTGCCCCGCTATGTGCCGAAGATCTCTTGGGGAGGCTCGTTACCGGCATACGCATGCTGCCGGTGACTGCATACAGGCAAGGAAGCCCTGATTTCAAACAGACAAGGAAATGCGCAATGCCAGAGCAGCAGAAACCGGTCGAGGAGCAGCTTCGCCAGCGTGAACGCGAACTCGACATGCTGAAAGAGATTACGCGGCTGGTCAGCGGCGGACAAAATCTCGATGATGTGTTCAGTCAGGTGACGGAAACAGCCCGCACGTTGCTGCATGCGGAAACCGCAAGCATACCGATACTCACCAGCGACCACTCACACTATATCTACCGTGCAGCAGCCGGAAAGGATGCGCAGGAGCTGCTCGATGCGGAATTGCCCGTCAGCGTCGGCCTGTGCGGATGGGTCTTGCGCAACCAGCGACCCTGGTGGCGCGGTTCGCTGGATCTGCTGGACGATGATGAACGCAACCGGTGGGAGAAAGATGCCGGCAGTATCATTCTCGTGCCGCTGGTCGGCAAGCAGCGGTTCCTCGGGGGTATCGCCTGCATCAACAAGCTCGGTGGCGACGAATTCGACCAGGATGATCTCGATCTGCTGTTGATGTTCGCCGGCCATGTCAGCATTGCCATCGAGAACGCGATGGCATTCGAGGAGCTGCGTACGGCAAGAAATACAGCAGAGGCGTACAGGGTACGTCTCGAGAAACTCAACGGCAAACTGCTACAGGCAAACAGCGAACTCCAGTTTCTCGCCGTGCATGATGCGCTGACCGGCCTGCCGAATCGCGCCCTGATCATTGATCGCATCGAGCAGGGCATTCTCAATATGGGGCGCCACGACCGGCAGCTCTCGCTGATCATGATTGATCTCGACAATTTCAAGGAGCTGAACGACACGCTCGGTCACGGCGCCGGTGACGAGCTGCTCATATTGCTGGGCAAGCGGTTCGTTGCACTACTGGACCATGGCTACACGGTCGGCCGGCTCGGCGGTGACGAGTTCGCCGTTGTGCTGCCGGATGCCGGACTCGATCAGGCGCTGGAAGTTGCAGAAACCCTGCTGGAGGCGCTGCATCAGCCCATGGAGGTCGATGGGCAGGTAGTCGCTCTGGATGCAAGCATGGGTATTTCCATCTTCCCCGACCATGGTGAAAAGCCGTCGGACCTGATGAAATGTTCCGATGTCGCCATGTATGTGGCCAAGCGCAATCGAGACCCCGTGTCCGTCTATAATTCGCAGAACAATCCCTATAACCAGGCCCACCTGGAACTGACCCGCGACCTGCGCACCGCGATCAAACGCAGGGAAATCAGTCTGCATTTTCAGCCGAAGATCGACCTGCGTCGCGGAACGCTGGTCGGTGCAGAGGCACTGGCGCGCTGGACACACCCGGTGCATGGTGAGGTGCCGCCGGCGCAGTTCGTGCCGATCCTCGAGCAGACGGGCCTGATCGCGGAATTTACCCTGCAGGTGCTGGACATGGCGGCGTGTTACTGCAAGCAGTGCGAGCGGGCCGGTTACGAGATCAGTGTGGCCGTCAACCTGTCCGTGCACAACCTGCGCGACGAGAGTCTGCCCGATCAGGTCGAGGACATCCTGGCGGAATATGAACTGGAGAGTCGTCGCCTGACACTGGAAATCACGGAAAGTGCGGTGATGGACGATTTCATGCGCAGTATCGAGGTACTCGGAGAGCTGTCCGACATGGGTATAGAACTGTCGATCGATGATTTCGGTACCGGTTATTCCTCGCTTGGTTATCTCAAGCGCATGCCGGTCCAGCAACTGAAAATCGACCGGTCATTCGTGAGCGACATGATTACCGACCGGGATGATGCAGTCATCGTCCGCTCGACCATCGACCTGGCGCACAACCTGGGCCTGGAAACCGTTGCCGAAGGCGTGGAGACGGAAGAGGTGCTTGCCGCGCTGGGAGAGATGGGCTGTGACCAGGCGCAGGGTTTCCTGATCAGCCGTCCGCTGCCGCAGGAGGAATTCTTTCTGTTTCTGAAGAACTGCGAGTGGATCGTGGAGTCGGCGGATGCCGCGTGACGCGGCGGAAATGAATCCACACGGTTAAACAGAAACCGCGAAGTCAAAAAGAACCCCGCCAGTGGCGGGGTTCTTTTTAGTTCAGGCCGGCGTTACGTTGGTTGCCTGCAGACCCTTGGGGCCCTGCTCGACATCGAAATTCACGCTTTGTCCTTCCGCCAGTGTTTTGAAGCCGTCGCCGGCGATAGCCGAGAAGTGGACGAAGACATCATCGCCGCCATCTGACGGTGCGATAAAGCCGAAGCCCTTGGACTCGTTGAACCATTTAACTGTGCCTGTGGCCATGTAACTTACCTCGTGTTGCTTTTGTAAAAATGTTTTTCAATCGCGAACCGTGAACGGCGGGTACAGAAGGTGCATGTATAACTTCCGGTATAACCTGTAAACGTGCAACTGAGTGTAGCGTGGACATTTCGACCGGACATAGCCCGCTACGCGTGTGTCCACAGGGCGAGTTTACACGAAAAGGGAATCAGGCGCCTAATCCTGCGGGCGCCGCCGGCTCAGTCCTTGCGGGTATTCCCGGCGGCAGGATGGCCCGGCATTTCCGACAACAGCAGCTGGCGCTGTTCGGCATCCAGGTTTTCAAGACGGCGGTCCGGCAGCTTGCGCCGGTCCGTTGCACCGGGGTGGATATCCTCGAACGGAAACGACGTCGTCGCTGCTGGCCTGCGTCTATCCTTGCGCTTCCTCATGGCTTGTCTTCCGGTGCGTGGCGGGGCGCTTCCCCTTACCAGCTTAACGGCCGGCCTGCGACGGGTCTTGAGGGCTTAAAAACTATTAATAACAATAGTTTATGTAAGATTTGGGCAGATATTCCGGGCGGCCGCCCGGGATTGCAGCAACGGACCGTTGGGATATACGCAATTGTGATGCAGGCCGCGGACTTTGCAGTGCCGCTGAAAATTTGTCATCAGCTGCCGATATGCCTGTGGTCTGGTGAAGTGCAGGCACCTCTCGCGAGGTAGTTTATACAGTCGGATCGGAGATCATCAGGGTAGTGGCAAAGCGTTTCAGAATATTCAACTCACTGGGCGTTATCAGCCTGCTGGTAATGGTTGCCATGGTATTAACGACTATCACCGGCTCCGCGTCCACCGGGCATGAAGCGCAGATCCGCCAGCAAAGTCTCATCCAGTCCCACCTGCTTGCACAGCCTGACCCGGCAGCCAGCACGACACACAAATCGTTGCGCTGAATTGTCCTGATCAATCCCCCCGAGGTTTCGGTGCCTGCTGCAGCACGGTATGATATTGGCCGTCATGGGCCATCAAATCCTAAACGTGTCAACCGGGGCAGATATCTGACATGCAGGATGCCGTCACGCAACCTGTCTACAGGCGGCGCTGGTTTTTCGTCACTGTCATCGTGTTGTTGCTGGGCGCTATCATCCTGACCGCGCTTCCATTCGGCCTGTCTTATGCTGTGAACAACTGGCTGCGCCAGAATGGGGGTGAGCAAGTTGCGATACGGGATGTCGACTTCAATCTCTTCACGGGGCGTGCATCGATCGAAGACCTGCGACTGTCGGTCGGTCAGCGGGAGTTGATGGCAATTCCCCGCCTTGAACTGGACCTTGACTGGCTACCGCTGTTTTCTCGTCAGGTAGTCGTGCGCTCGGTACTCATCCATGGCGTTGACCTCGAGATCGAGCAGCTGGCTGACGGGAGTCTGCGTATTGGCGGGATCAACCAGCCTGAAAGTGAGACCGGGGATGCCGGTGCGGACGCTGCACCCTGGGACTTCGGTCTCGACAAGTTGAAAATCGTCAACTCATCGGTACATTACCGTTCGCCGGATCTGGAACTCGAGACCCGGCTGAATGAATTAACCCTGACCCGGCTGACTACCTGGGCCAGCGAGCCTGCACCGCTGGAATTTGCGGGTTCCGTCAATGGTGCGGCCGTAAGGCTTAACGGGCAATTGCCCCCCCTGTCGAGCGGGGTTGGCTATGCCGGCCAGGTGTCCGTTACCGGCCTGAAACTGGATGCCTTCGCGCGGCTGGCCCAGGCGGCGATAGGCGGGCTCGACGGGCAACTCACGATCGACACCCATGTCGACGTCCTGCAGTCATCCGGCAAGCCGCTGACTGTTTCCCAGGACGGAAAGATTCGCACCGATGGACTGGCATTCGAGCGGGATGGTAGCCAACTGGCCTATGCCCGGTTGCAATGGGACGGGACCATGACGGTCTCGGTGCCGCCAGGGGAGGCTGCCATGGAGCTTGGGTTGCGTGGTGAAGTCAGCGGAGACAGCCTGGCTGTCACCATGCCTGCCGAGGCGCTGGATCTCCATCAGGGCTCGTTCCTCTGGAATGGCGAGGTGGCGGTCAGGGGCGGGGAGCCGGGTGCCGCGACAGCCGCTGGCCGCGTGAAACTCGGTGATGTGGCAGCGAATGTCACCGATAGCAAGATCCAGCTTGCCAGAATCAGGGACATCGATGTCGGGGAGTTTGTTCTGCAGGATACTGGTGACATAACAGTGAGCAAGCTGGCATTGACGGAGGCATTGTTCGCGAAAGAATCCGAAGACAGCAAGGCCCCGGCTGGGGGCGGGGCACTCGCGGCAGGTGCAATTGCCGTTGACAGGCTCCAGGTAACGGCAGGTAACCAGATTGCGATTGGCACCATGGAATGGCGCGATGTCACTTATTTTGCGCGGCGTGAAGCAGACGGGAAAATGCACATCGTGCGCATCATCGACACCCTGCCGTTTGCCAACAGGGAAAAAACCGCTGAGGCGGTCGCTGCGGAGGCCGGCACAGCAACGGATGAACCGGCCGGGGCCATGCGGCTGGATGAACTCAGGATAACCGGGGACAGCAAGCTGTTGTTCAATGATGCCACGGTAAAGCCCGCGTTCGACATGCGGCTGGAGCTGACCGAGGCCGTCATCAAGAATATCGATACCGCCAAACCCGCACAGGACAGTTCCGTACTTATCAAGGGCAGGCTGGACAAGCACAGCCGTATCAGTATCAAGGGCACGCTGCAGCCGTTTGCCGAGCGTCCGACGCTCAATCTGGAAAGTCATCTCGAGGGCATCGCATTGACCGAGGTATCGCCCTACACGGTCTCGACACTTGGTTATGCACTGAAGAGCGGCCATCTCGATGCCGATTCAACCATCGGCGTTGACCAGGGCAAGCTCGACATCGGTAACAAACTGACCATACGCGGGCTGGAAGTGACCGCGGTGGAAAACGCAAGCCGCGAGAAGCTCGATCAGCAGATGTCGGTGCCGCTGGATACCGCGCTCAACATGCTGCGCGACAAGCATGACACCATCAAGCTCGACCTGCCGGTCAGTGGCGATATCGACAGCCCGGACTTCGATATCAGCGATGCCGTCAACACCGCGGTGAGCAAGGCCCTGAAGCAAGGTGCCAAGACGTATTTATTACTGGCGTTGCAGCCCTATGGCTCACTTATCAGTCTGGCGACGATGGCAGGAGAAGCAGCTTCAAGGGTGCGGCTGGATCCTGTTCTCTTTGCTGCAGGTGGTGACGCAGTGCCTGTAGATACGCATGCCTATCTGGAGAAAGTTGCGGGCATCCTGACCGATCGCCCGGAACTCAATATCAAGGTCTGTGGCCTGGCAGGCGAGCAGGACCGGCTGGCGCTTGGCGGTCCTGTCTATGCTTCACCGACGGCAGGCGGCCGCCTGCCGGATACGCTACTCGAGCCGGCACAATCGCCATCAGCGGTCGTGCCACCACCTCCCCAGGCTGCGGCCATGACCGATGAAAAATTGCTGAAACTTGCCGAACAGCGGGCCGCCGCCGTGACGGACTTCCTGGTCACGCAACACGGGGTAACTGCCTCCCGGCTGGTCACCTGTCAGCCATCGATCGACAGTGAAGCCGATGCTGCGGGTCGGGTGGATCTGCTGATTTGAAGGTGGCAACGGTAATAGAAATAATAGGCAACTTCTGTGCCTGACCATGTACCTGATTACTTCTCCGTCATTCCCGTGAAAGCTGTAATACAGTTCAAATCATTTCTGCCAATCAAGATAATGATCAATGGCTGTGAATATTTTTAAGCAAGGCCGATTGAATATTAGTTATAACAGTTTAATTGCTGCGCGGCGCTGGTAGTTGCGACATCACCGGTCGGTTCGTGGCTGGATCCCCGCCTGCGCGGGGATGACATTCGTTATTTTTTGAATAAGAATTCTGGTGTTGGTTGTTTGCAACTACTTTCCAAACCGCGCTTTCACGTAATCATCCACGATCTTCTGGAAGTCTGTGGCGATGCTGTCGCCCTTCAGCGTGACGGTCTTTTTACCGTCGACGTAGACCGGCGCCACCGGTTTTTCGCCGGTGCCTGGCAGGCTGATGCCGATATCGGCATGCTTGCTCTCGCCGGGCCCGTTTACCACGCAGCCCATGACGGCGACCTTCATCTCCTCGACCCCGGGATAATCCCGGCGCCATGCGGGCATCTGCGTGCGCAGGTGCGACTGGATGTCCTGTGCGAGCTGCTGGAAGTAATGACTGGTGGTGCGGCCGCAGCCGGGACAGGCGATGACGGCCGGCGTGAAGTGCCGCAATCCCATGGACTGCAACAGTTCCTGTGCGACGATAACCTCGCGGGTGCGGTCGCCACCGGGTTCGGGCGTCAGTGAAATACGGATGGTGTCGCCGATACCTTCCTGCAACAGCACGGCCAGCGCCGCGGTAGAGGCGACCACGCCCCGGGTACCCATGCCGGCCTCGGTCAATCCCAGATGCAGGGCATAATCGCAGCGTTCTGACAGCATGCGATAAACCGTAATCAGGTCCTGTACGCCACTCATTTTCGCCGACAGGGTAATACGGTTGCGCGGCAGTCCCAGTGCCTCGGCCTGTGCGGCGCTTTCGAGTGCCGAGGTCACCATGATCTCGTGCATGATCTCGTCCGCATCCAGTGGCTCGTTACGTTGTGCGTTTTCGTCCATCAGGCGCGCCACCAGCAATTGATCGAGACTGCCCCAGTTGACGCCGATGCGGACCGGTTTGCCGTTTTTGAGGGCGATCCCGATCATCGCGGCAAACTGTTCGTCCTTCTTCCTGCCGCGACCCACGTTGCCTGGATTGATGCGGTACTTGGCCAGCAGCCGGGCGCAGTCCGGGTGGTTCGCCAGCAGCTTGTGACCGTTGAAATGAAAGTCGCCGACCAGGGGAATATCCTCTCCTGCCTGTTCGAGCCGCCGGACGATATCCGGTACGGCGTGTGCAGCGTCTTCCGAGTTCACCGTGATGCGCACCAGCTCGGAGCCCGCATGGGCCAGTTCGCGGACCTGTGCCACGGTTGCCTCGATATCGGCCGTGTCCGTGTTGGTCATCGACTGGATCACCACCGGCGCGGTGCCGCCGATGGTGATGTGGCCGACCTGGACGGGTACGGAGTGACGGGGATGTGTCGGCTGTTGGGGTGCGGGCATGCGATTCGTCGGCGGGTAAATGAGAAGATGATAATAATCGAAATCGGTTTGCAGTACCCGCTGCACACGGCTTTTTATGCCCCCGGGCCGGTTATTCCGGAAACGGGGCCCGGGCACAATTTTCCTCCATATTCGCGTATGTAAACCGTTTCAGCCTGCAACATCGTACAGGAATATAGGGGAGAATTGTGCCCGGACACCGTAATCCACATAACCCATATTTCAATGATAACAACAAGTTATAAATTCCTTGCATCCGGCAGGGTACTGGATATAATCACAGCATACTGTATGGATAACCAGTGACTGACCATGACAATGGACACCCTGACCAGCCGCCAGGCAGAAATCCTCGAACTGATTCGCAGCTACGTTGCTGAAGAGGGTTGCCCGCCCACGCGCGCCGAGATTGCCGAGACCCTCGGGTTCCGCTCCCCCAATGCCGCGGAAGATCATCTGCGCGCACTGGAACGCAAGGGGATGATCGAGCTGGTTCCCGGCGCGTCGCGCGGTATACGCCTGCTGGACGAGGAATACGGCCTGCCGGTGGTCGGGCGTGTGGCAGCCGGTGAGCCGGTGCTGGCCGAGGAGCATATCGAGGACTATTGCCAGCTGGAGCCGGACACCTTCCACCCGCGCGCGGATTACCTGCTGCGTGTCACCGGTGACAGCATGCGCGATATCGGTATCCATGACGGTGATCTGCTGGCCGTGCACCGTACCCGCCGGGTGGAAAACGGCCAGATCGTCGTCGCGCGCCTGGACGACGAGGTTACCGTCAAGCGTTTTCGGCAACGCGGGTCCATCGTGCGCCTGCTGCCCGAGAATCCTGATTATGAACCCATCCGTGTCGACCTGCGCGAGCAGGACCTGGTCATCGAGGGCCTGGGAGTCGGCATCCTGCGCAAGGAGATTGAGTAATGAATACAGCCAGGCAATTGCATCACCTCAACGCCGCAGATCATCAGTCGGCCTGCGGATCATCACTGGTTACAACGAGCGGTTGTCAGGTGCTGGATGAAATGTTGCCCGGTGGCGGCTGGCCGAAGGGCGGCGTGGTCGAACTGATCGTGCCGGACGATCACGCCGAAGCCATCGACCTGGTCATGCCGGCCCTGCGGCGGCTGAGCCTGCAGGGTCGCTGGATCACCCTGGTCACGCCGCCGCTGCCGTCGCGGGCGGCCGTATTCACCGACCAGGATATCAACGCCAGCCGGGTGCTGCAGGTCAACCCGCACCCGGGGCGCAGCGGCCTGTGGACAGTGGAGTCCATGTTGCGCAGCGGCGATTGTGCGGCCTTGCTGGCCTGGCCGGGATGCGATACTGAACTGATGGACAAGCGCCTGCAGAAGGCGGCCGAGCAGGGCAAGTCACTGTGTATCCTGTTCCGTTATGCAAGTCTTGCCACCCATCCGTCCGGCGTGGATGTCCGTCTCAAGGTGGAAGTCAGCGAAGGTGGTCGTGCCGTGTATCGCGTCAACGGCCGCGGCGAGGCCCTGTCCGGTATCGCACTGTAGGAGCGGACGCTGTCCGCGAACAGATCAACCCGGGAATTCGCGCATACCTGCGCTGCTACACCAATAGAAACACCCGTAGGAGCGGACGCTGTCCGCGAACAGATCAACCCGGG
>Ga0209456_10000489_pt1 | contig 21197 bp, 20 predicted proteins | sample COG_11_FD_184755 | JGI IMG/M metagenome (GOLD analysis project Ga0209456, IMG submission 184755) | Pelagic marine sediment microbial communities from the LTER site Helgoland, North Sea, for post-phytoplankton bloom and carbon turnover... | ecosystem: Environmental > Aquatic > Marine > Neritic...
GATCCCGGCACGACTCACGGCGATTGGCTATGCGGCGGCTGGCAATTTCGACACGGCGCTCGGCGCATGGCGTGCGCCAACGGAACAAGAATCCGACTCGGCATCGGAATACAACGAACATCTGCTCGCACGGGTTGGTGTCGGTGCGTTGGCGCTGGGCGATGACCCCGACGAGGACCTGGTAACCCGCGGCGTGCGCGGGGCTACCGCGGCCAACCGTCTTGTTTTTCGCCTGCTTCTGATTTCGGCCGTTGTCATCGCCGCAATGACGTTGTACGGCTGGACGCGATGAGGGCGTGCCGGGCGGCGCTGATCCTGGTCACGTTGTATGCCCTCGGCGCCTGTTCAGACGCGCCACTGCCTGAGCACAAGAGCGCCACCTATCAGCGCGTCGTAAGCCTTGCTCCCAATTTGACGGAACTGGTATTTGCGGCTGGCGCTGGTAGCTCGCTCATCGGTGTCAGTGCCTATTCGGACTACCCACCTGCCGCACTTGAATTACCGATTGTCGGCGATGCATTCATGATCGACCAGGAACAGCTCGCGATCCTGAAGCCCGATCTCCTGCTTGTCTGGCAGAGCGGAACACCTGCGCATGTCGTCGATGAACTGCGCCACGTGGGCTTCAACGTGGAGGTCATTCGCACGAGCACCCTTGGAGATGTTGCGTCGGCGATCCGCCGTATTGGGTTGCTGACGGGACATGTCGATGATGCGGAAGTGGCCGTCAGCGCCTATGAACGCGGGCTCGAATCTATCGCGGCAGGGACAGATCAACTCACCGACATTCGGGTTTTCTGCCAGGTATCGCAACGGCCGCTGTTTACGGTGAACGGGGACCATTACGTGAGCGAACTGATCGCTCTGTGCGGCGGCATCAATGTGTTCGCCGATCTGGACGAACTGGCACCGACGATCGATGTAGAGTCGGTCGTCGAGCGAGACCCCGAAGTTTTGCTTGCGAGCACCGACGCTGGTGAGAACGCATTTGTTGAGTGGCAAAGGTGGCCACACATGGCCGCCAACGAGACCGGCAACCAGTTCCTGATGCCTGCCGATGCGATCGGACGAGCCACACCACGGTTGTTGCAGGCTGGAGAGGCTGTTTGCGAGGCACTCGCCGAAGCGCGGCGCCGTCGTGACACGACAAAGTAAAGCGTCGCCGCAGCCAGCATATTCCTTGCCTCCATGGCTCGCTGCGCTGCGCTTTACTTACGGCAACGAACATCCTCCCCGTGGCGGCGCCGTCACCTTTCTCTGTTCCACAGGACTTCTTCACCCGATTCGACCCTGGCCAGCACTCTCGCGATAACGAATAGTAGATCTGAAAGTCTGTTCAGGTACTTGATCGTCTCTGGTCGGACAGTTTCGTTTTTCGCGAGCGTAATTGTTGTGCGTTCGGCACGGCGAACGATGGTGCGAGCCAGGTGACAGGCGGCAGCGGCTCGACCGCCACCTGGCAGGATAAATTCTTTCAGCGCGGGCAGATTCTCATTCAGGGCATCGAGTTCGCGCTCGAGGCGCCCGATGAATTCACCGCTTATCGCACTGTGGCCCGGAATACAGAGTTCACCGCCGAGTTCGAACAAGTCATGCTGAACCTCGACCAGGATGCTGCGAACGTCCTGTGGAACGCTGCTCTCGGCCAACACAACGCCAATGGCACTGTTTGCTTCATCGACCGTACCGAACGCGTCCACGCGCAAACTGTCCTTAGGTACGCGTGTACCGTCACCAAGGCCAGTGGTGCCGTCATCGCCGGTCTTCGTATAAATCTTACTGAGTCGTTTACCCATCGGAAGGTCCCATCTAGTTCCAGCGGTACTTGAGCTCTACGAATCCGCCGCGCTCCTGCATGCGAAAATTGTCGGCGGTGTGATAGTCCGTGTCGAGCAGGTTCTCAATTCTCGCATGAAGAGCCCAGGCCCGACCGAGATTGAACTGTGCCGTCAAATCGGCCAGCACATAGCCACTCAGCTTCACACCACCGAAGTCTTCGCGGTCGCCGCTTGCCAAGAGCGCAAGGCCGATACGATGCGCACCGATGTCCTGCGTGTACGATAGTGATGCCGTTTCTTCGGCGCGTCGCAACAAGCGATTGCCTGTCACTGCATCGTCGGCGCTCTGTTTTACGATCTCGGCGTGAACGACGAATCGATCACCGCGATATTCATACCCTACCTGTGTGCCACGTATCTCAGCCTGGGCAATGTTTCGCAGTTCAAATGTCTGCAGGTCGAACTCAATAAGATCGTCAATATCGTTTCGATAAAACTCGATGCTGATGCTGTGCCCCGAGCCTGATGCGTAACGCAGTCCGAGCTGAGCCTCATCAGCCAGCTCCGGATCGAGATCCGCATTGCCGCCGAAACCGAAGCGGTCCGTCGCGTCGGGTGCACGGAATGCATGTCCGAGGCCCGCATTAATCGTCCAGCTGTCATTCAGCTCGTACGCGTATTCCGCATTCCACGTTGTTCGATTGCCGAATGTCTCATGGTCTGTAAGGCGCAGTGCGACGAATGTCCTGTGCCGCTGGTGAGACCACTGGTCCTGGATGACTACCGCCCGCACCTCGGTGTCCTCGTCAAAACCCGACCCAAATGACAGCGTCGACGCAGTCTCGTCGACTGCGAACAGGCCCCCGGTCAGAGTGTGGTGCTCGAATGCATGGCTGTATTGCCAGTCGAGGCTTATTCGATCCGATTTTACGAAGTCGTCACTCTGATTTTGTGAAATGTCATCCTGCACGAACGACGCGATGAACTTGCTGGCACCGCGATCGCCTATTCGGGTGTCGAGTTCGACCGCCGTCGTGGAGTTTTCGAAATCCTGGTCGACAGGGGTCAGGAAAAAGTCGAGGTACTCGACGTTTCCCTGTGATTGCCAGTGACGCAGGCTGATCTCGCTATCGCCAAAACGGCGCGTGCCGTAAAGATTAACGGAGAGATTGTCATAGCCGCGCTCGATGTCTGAATCGGTGCGCGGCGCGAAGCCGGCAGTGTCCTGCCAGTTGAACGTGACGCCGAAGTCGCCGTTGTCTCCCCGGTTGCCAGAGGAAATGAATCCGGATTGCGAGTCGAAGCTACCTGCGCTGACCGCTGTTTCGACGAACGCGGCGTCAGCTCGCCGCGTAATGATATTGATAACGCCGCCGATCGCGTCGGTACCGAACAACGCCGAGCGTACTCCCTTGACGATCTCTATACGCTCGATGATTTCGGGCGCAATGTGCTGCACAGCGGCGCCACCAAGAGTGCCAGGGTTTATACGGACGCCATCCATCAGCACGAGCGTGTGATTGCTTTCCGTGCCGCGCATGAACACTGACGTTGCCTGTCCCGGGCCGCCGTTTCGGCCGATTTCAATACCGGCCTGGAAACGCAGCAGCTCTGCCAGGTCCGTGGCAAGAGACAGCTCGATGTCTTCCCGCGTAATAACCGTAGTCGGCACGATCGCATCGCTCAAAGGGATTTCCGTACGTGTTGCTGTGACGATGATCGTTTCGCCCGGCGCCTGGTCAGCGGCAAAGGAATCGACGGGTGTGAGCACGTACGCCAGGACGATGGCGAATACCGACAGGTGGTTTCTCATTAGTTTTCTCCTTGCGTGCCGCCCGCACGCGCAATGGTTCATGGGTTCACCTGGCCGGTCTCCGGGCTGACGAGCGGATAGACATCCTTTCCGTAGCGCCTTCCCGCGAAACCGATTGCTGGTTTCGCAGTGGCTCCGGGTCAAATATCTCGATCCGGGGGCTACGGTTTAACTCGATCACCGTTGCGGGGGCAGCGTCGGAGTGGGCCTGACGACAGGCTGAACCGACTTCCCGTTCACCCGGTTTTTGCCAAACCGGGTTCACCATGTGACCGTTGTACGATAGGGACGCGACTGGTCGCTGTCAAGCAAGGGACATTCGCTTGTTTATTCGCAGCCGAGCGGCTATTTTTCGCCGACCACCACGAGACTCGCAGTACACAAAATGGAAACGTACGACAACAGCAACGCATCGCCGGAATTGCGAACGGCACTACAGGCGGCACGCGCCGCGGCGGATATCAGTCGTAGCTACTATGCCGGGAATTTCACGGTCACGACCAAGGCCGACCTGACGCCCGTTACCCAGGCTGATGTCGAGTGCGAACAGAAGATTCGCGAGATTATCCTCGAGCAATTCCCCGAACACGGATTTTATGGCGAAGAGACCGGCCGCACGCGTGAGGATGCTGACTACTTGTGGCTGGTCGATCCGATCGATGGCACCAAGGGATTTGTGCGCCAGTACCCGTTCTTTTCTACTCAGATCGCGCTCATGCACCAGGGAGCAATCATTCTCGGGGTGTCGAGTGGAACGATGATGGATGAGCTGGCCTGGGCTGAAAAAGGACAGGGCGCATGGCTCAACGGCGAGCGTATCGCTGTGAGCACTATCGACGACCCGGATCGGGCGGCGGTGTCGACGGGTAACCTGAAGTCATTGGCACTATGCGAAGGGTGGGGCAAGCTGGGCGGCATCGTTGCGCGAGCCGATCGCATACGCGGCTATGGCGACTTCTATCACTATCACCTGCTCGCGGCGGGTAAGATCGAGGCGGTCATCGAATCGGATGTGAATGTCCTCGACATCGCTGCTTTGTCGATCATTGTCGATGAGGCCGGCGGCACGTTTACCGATCTGAACGGTGCGCCGGTTGGTCTGGATACGCGCTCAGTGCTCGCGACAAACATGGTACTGCACAACGACTTTCTGAATCGGCTAAAGGGGTGGGTGGTCTGAGGACGCGACGAAGAGTTTTTTCGAGCGCCAGTCCACCGCCTCCATCCGGGTGGCGAACAACTCGCTGAGTCTCTCCTCGGTCAGAATATCCGCACTACGGCCGAGTTCCCATCGCCCGTCACCGAACAACAACAGGCAACGATCTGCGTATCGCACAGCCAGGTTGACGTCGTGAAGGCTCGCAATCACGGCAGCGCCCGAGTCGGCGGCACCGCGAAATACCCGCAACGCATCGAGCTGATGTTGCGGATCCAGGTGATTGGTTGGCTCATCGAGCAGGTATACGTCTGGTGCCTGCGTCAGTATCTGCGCAATAGTGAGCCGGCGACGCTCGCCGCCCGACAATGTCAGGATGTCTCGCTCCGACAATGCTGCGAGACCTACTGTCCGGAGCGCATCTTCTGCTGCCTCATAGTCCTCAGTCGACTCCCAGCGAAAGCGGCCGATATGTGGATGACGCCCAATCAGTGCGGTGTCCATGACGGTCGCCGGAAAGATATCGTCAACGTCCTGCGGCAGCAATGCCAGGTGCTGAGCCGTCAATTGTCGCGGCGCGGCATGAATGTCCGAGCCCATCAACCGTACCCGGCCGGTATCGGGCGGGCGCAGCCCTGCAAGTGTCATCAGCGTCAGCGTTTTGCCGCTGCCGTTTTGGCCCAGCACGGCAACGAGCTCGCCGCGTCTGAGGTTCAGCTGCAACGTGTTGACAAGGCAGCGGCCAGGCACACTTACACGCAGCGCTTCGCAGCTCAGTATCGATTCAGGCGCGTCTGACATGCTTACTCGACGAGGCGAATTTCGCTGGCGGTTTGTGGGCCAATGACGGTGTATCGCAGGCTTTTGGGAGTGACCGCATCATCGGCCGCAAGCGCGATTCGACCGCCCATTATTTCGGCCCATCGTTGCGGGTACAGCGGCTCGCGATCCGGTTCTGCGAGTCCGTCAGGAGCAAGCGGCTGTCCGGTGCCCATTTCGTATTTGTCGGTGGCACCTAGCGTGTGCATGAATTCATGCGCGATGATCACGTTGTTGCTACCCGCGTGCTGACGACTCGCGCGCGCGTTAACGATGCCAACCATGCCTTTTTGCAACCCAACTGAATTTTCAAGCCGAAACCCGTTGTCGGGGCTGTGATAGCGAACGAAGATGCGAATATCCGGATCGATATTGTCCTGATCGCCGGCCGTACTCGATGCCCACCAGCGCAACTTGAGTGACCACATCATGACGCCGAGGACTCCGGAATCCGGGTCGATGGTCGGTGGCTGTTCCCGAATCTGTCGGCCCAACTCCATCCGCAATGGCCGATCGAGCGTTTTCCCGTAACGCGCAGTTTCCCTCGTGATGAAAGCCTCGATGTCCGTAAAATCGTCGACCTCCAGACCTGCGATGTACTTTGCAACAATATCGCTGCCATCCGCGTTGATCGGGTAAACCTTGAGCCACAGGCTGTTATTCCAGTCTGTACTCCGCGACTGCGTCAGCCAGGCGCTGACTGCCACGAAGAACAGAATGAACAGCAGGACCGCAATGCGGATCGCCTTAAACATTGTCTAAGCCTACTTACTCCGGCTTCCTGAAGCGCAACACGTAACGATCCGTCTTGCCACGAATCTCAGGGTCGAAAACACTTTTGCTGAGATCGTCTTCGGCATTGCGCAATGCATCGCTTTCGCCATCGAGTACGAATCCAGCCGCTGTGAGTTCGGCGACGACGATAGCCGAATCGATGCGGTGCAACGTGTTGCCGGTCTCACCCGGTGAGCCGCCCGCAGCCTGGTGATCCACGATGCCGAGGATGCCGCCAGGTTTTATGCTCTTGAACAATTCGGCATGGAAAGCCGGTATGTCGATTTGATCCCAACCGTACTGTTCCGATGACCAGTAAAGGTCGTGGTAGTTAAGAATGATCGTAGCTGCATCGAAGCTGTCGGCTTCAAGTGCGAGTTCATTGTTTTCCGCTATCAGGATTTCAGTATTCGGCAAGCGATTGTCGGCATGCCTTTTTACGTGCGCTTCACCGGCGAAATTCAGGATTGGTGTGTTCGCATGAACGACGACCTTGCCGTTCTCGCCGACGACATGTGCGAGCAGTTCAGTGTAGTAGCCACCGCCGGCCCACATCTCGAGGACGGTATCGCCTGGCTCGATGCCGAAGAACTCGAGCACGGCTGCAGGCTGACGACCTGCGTCACTGGCCCGGTCTTCTTCGGACCGTGTCGCGCTGTCGACCGCTGCGGCGTAGATGGACACCTCCGGCTCTGCAGGTGCGGGTTCACTGGCAACGGGTTCCGGGTCACTGCCCAGCCGACCGCAGCCGGCAATCAATAAAGCAATTGTCGAAACAGCGAGTAGTGTTTTCATGGCCGGCTCCAGTGCATGTTGTGATTCAGATAATACCGGTATCCGACTCGTCGTACCCGTGAAAGTGTCGCCCAAATAAAAAGCCCCGCGGCGTGAGCGGCGGGGCTAATTTCTCTTTTTATTATTAAAAGAGGTAACTGCAGATTCGGCGTCCGGATACAGAAATATTATTATTATTGGATCTGGATCGTGTTGTTTTTGTAGTTATTGTTCTTCTGGCGTCTAAATCCTGTTAAGTAGCCGTTGAGTGATACCAAGTGCAGTTACACTTCGCTTGGGCAGAGTATTCAAAGCAAGACCTGTGCCAACACGTCACAGACGGTCCGATATCAAGTATTTAGCGGTCGGTACAGGTCACTCGGGAACACGGTTTCACACATTTTGTAAAGAAAACCGACGTAATTATTGCACCGCACATCAACTGATTCTAAAACAAGCACGCGTAAGCCTAAGAAAATAAAGAATTAACTAGAGGCCCGGCGGTGACTGACGGGTATTTGTACGCGAACCGTTCTAAGTGAGCCGGTAATTTGTCAAATTATTCGACGGATTCAGTCTTCTGGCTACGCTCGATGAGCCCAATCGTGCTGAAAAACCGTCCGTTTCGGACGATACCCACTACATTCAGTGTGTCGTTGATGTCATTGAGCGGGTCACCGTCGACAATGACGAGATCAGCACTTGCGCCGGGCGCGATGCGCCCTACCTGCAATCCAAGCCCAAGTGCCCTGGCGGCATTAATACCGGCGGCCCGCAGCACGTGCGCCTCGTCGAGTCCGGCACCGGAAAGGGCGCGAAATTCGGCATGCAATGCGACCCCGGGTGGCAATCTGTTGGCCTTGCTGCCAAGCACGATCGATGACGACTGTGCGGCCAGCAAGGGCGCTTCGCTGAAGCGCCGCATCGCGTTGGCCTGACCGTTCAGCAACATTGCCTGGCGCGAGCGAAACAGTGGCTCCAGATCAGGCGTCGTCGCATCGGCGAGGCCGGACAGGACTGCTACGGGATCGGCAACGTTTGCAAGGCGAGCGTCCTCGTAACGAATACCAAGTGGTGACACTGGAAGCGCGTCTGCTCTCAGATTTATCGTCGATACGGTTGCGAGGTCCAGTTGCCAGTCTCGCCCAAGAACGAGTGGGCCAGGCACGTCCTTGCCGGACCACGCAGTGTTCAGGGCGTCAGCTTTGTCCGTGTCGGCAACAATGGTTGTCAGGCCGAACGTCAGCAACTTCGGCCCGAGCGACACATCGACGTTTGTCGGTAGATTCGTTTGGCCGTCGATGAACCCGGGCACCACAGTAAGGTCGCCCATGTCGACCAGAATTGCATCGGGCCATTCCTGGCGAGGTTCAACGGCAACGATGCGACCACCTTCCGTAACGACATCCACGCCTACGCGATAATCGATACCTACGCCATCGAACACACGCGCCGCACGTACAACAAGTCGTCCGCCGGGTTCGTTTTCCCGGGGCAAGTCGCGGGCTTGTGGCGGTCCGGGTCGTGGCGTTTCGTCGGGATTGACTGTGACGCGAAACGGTACGTTTCTCGATTTCCAGGAATTGAAATTGCGTTTTCGAATCAGGCCATTGGCCGCATACAGCATCGCCTGTCGATCTCGCCATGCGATCGGTGCAACAAAGAAATCCTCATTCTGAATCAACGGCCGGATGAGCAGCGGTTCGGACAGGATGACCATTTCAGTGACGAGTGCATCGTTGCCGTGACGCAAGTAGGTAATCAGGCTTCCGTCAGGTCTCCAGGCCGGGCTGGACAGCCGCGAAGTCGACGACAGGAGAATCCTGTCAGGCCGGGCGTGGCGCCTCAGCATCAATGACCATTTGTCGTCGAGGCGATGTACATACACGAGGTCGTCCCCGTCCGAGGACCAGGTCGGCTCGGATTCGTCACCTGGCAGGTCACTGATGCGCCAGGTCAGGCCCGTTGCCAGGTCGAGTTCCCACAGATCAATGCCCGTATCGAGACGATCGCTTGAATACACGATGCGGTCACCGTCGGGATGCCAGGAGGGATGATGGTCAAAGAAATGACCTGCCGTGAGCTTGCGCGCCGATGCGCTGTTTGTTTCATACAGCCAGAGCTGTTCCTGACCGGCATCTCGCGCCTGGAAAACGATGGCGTCAGCTGCCGGTGACCAGCGTGGCCGTCGCGCGGCAGCGGGCCCAGCGGAAATAACCTGGGCAACACCGCCCCCGTTCGGGATGATCCAGATGTCGCCGAGCAGGTCGAAAACTATACGGCCGTCAGCTGCAATATCCAGTGAAAAGTTGGTTCCGCGCGTCAACGAAACCTGGGCTTCTGCAGTGACCGCAGAGAGCAGAAAGAGAATTGCCAGGGAGGCCCTGAACAAACCGTGCGTCAGGGTTGCAGCCGGGTGCCGGACCAGCCCCCGACGTCAAACAGATCGTCTTCACGACGGGACAGGGCTCGCTCCCACCGTGCCCGGTCGTGGATCCGGTCGCTACACTCTATCCAGAGCTCGATGCGTCTGGGCCAGACACGAATTCCGCCCCAGTGCGGCGGCCGTGCGATGGCGGGCCGGTCTTCAACAGCGATAGACGTAAGGTTTTTCGCGGCCCGGACTCCGAGTTTCATAGCGCGCCTGCCCACCTGTGAGATCAGCGCGGCGCGAGACTCCAGCGGTGAACTCTGGTCGGAGCCCCAGGCACCGATCTGGCTTCCCCAGTCTCGTGAAGCAAAGTAGGCATCGCTCTCTTCAGCAGGCGAACGCACCGCCTCACCCTCAAAACGTATCTGCCGTCCGAACATATCCCAGTGAAACAGCAACGCGATATTGTGGTTGTTTTCGAGGTGGTGAACTTTGTCTGAATTGTAGTTGGTGTAAAAAATGAGATAACCCGGATCGGTAACAAATTCCTTACACAGGACAACGCGCCCGGCGGGCTGTCCGTCGCCATCGACCGTAATGGCCGTCATCGAATTCGGGTTTCGCTGCACCTTCTTTGTTACCGCTTCATCGAGCCAGGCTTTCGCCCAACGCATCGGGTCGGATGGCAATTCAGCGGGCAGTTTCGTCGCTGAGCAAGGGTCGGTCACAATTCCTCCACAAATCTCATCAGGGCGTTACGCGCCGCAAATCCGAGTACCGCCGTCGCGCCGCGGGTCTGAAGCAACCTGGAAGCCCTTTTCCCGGTCGACAAGTGTCGCACCAATTCCGCCGAAGTACATATTCAGGTCCGGCATAACATTGACGGGCATGTCGACGTCCGGGAGGTCGAGTCCGGGTTCGGCCATCAGTCGCTCACTCTCGCCACTCGTATCGACGTGAATTCGAGGGTGGGCGATCGCGTTCTCGAGCGACATGCCCATCTGCAGGATATTAACCAGAAACTGATGCAGGGCTGTCGTGATGCGATCTGCCCCGGGAGACCCGGCTGCCAGAACCCGCCCGCTGCGGCGAGCAATGCTCGGCGCCATATTTGAAGGCAATCGGATTCCCGGTGGCCCGGCATCAAGGCCGCGGCGATTGAGTTCGAGTTCGCCAAGACAATTGTTGAGCCATAGGCCCGTGGCCTGGGGCATCTCACCGGACCCATATCCTGACGAGGCTGTCACCGCGCAAGCTAGGCCGTTCTCATCGACCGCCGATGTGTGCACCGTTGATGCTGACGCCCATCTGCTCAACAGCTGTCCGCTGGCGGCGGATTGGAGCAAGCGCGCCGCTTCCGGGCCAACATCATCGGCGAGGTCGAGACGTCGTTTGCGAAAATCGAGCGTCGCGCGTTGTACGTCAATTAACCGGGCCAGTGCGTCGGCGGTCCAGTTCTCCTGGGACAGGTCTGAACAGGCGAGCAACATCGCAGCAAGCGTCGCACCGCCGACCGCGGGCGGGGGATTGCTGGCGATCGTCCAGTCATCGATATCCACGGTCAATGACGGGCGTTCGATGGCCTCGAAATTGCGCAGGTCCTGCAACGTAAGGGCGCCGCCGCCATCCCGAACGTGCGTGGAAATCTTCTGTGCCAACTCCCCCTCGTAAAAAACGCGCGCGCCGTCTTCGGCTATGGCCGACAAGGTATCAGTCAAATGCGGCACGACGATCGGGTGGCCGACTGCGTGCAGCGCTCCATTGTCGGCATGCAGAGCGGCATAGCCGTCGTCGCTGCGATCAAATATTTCCTTGCCTGCATAACCGAGGTAGTAATGACATGCTGACGACAATGGGAAGCCATCTCGAGTCGCCGCAATGGTTGGCATGAAAAGGTCGGCCCATCGTGCATTGCCAAAGCGCTGCCATGCCTTGTCGACAGCGGCCAGCGAGCCGGGCACGGCTACGGAACCCGGGCCAGCCAGCGTGGTGATGCCACCGCCATACTTGAGAGTTACTTCGCTGGCGGCATGGCCGCGATCTTCGGCCGATAGTCCCATACCGGGAACTGCGACATTTCCATCGATCGTGACCGGATCACCGTCCGGCTGCCACACCGTGATAAACGCGCTGCCCGCCAGCGCACAAACGCCCGGTTCGGTATTCATCGTGAACAAGGCTGCCGCGAGCGCACAGTCGACGGCATTGCCACCGAGTGCGGCAACTTCGTTGGCGCCGTCGGCAGCAAGCTGCGACGTCGTTGCGACGGCGACCTTAGTCACTGGCGGGACCTGGCGCCATAGAGATGATGGCTAATAGTGAATAACCGATCGGATGCTCTTACCTTCGTGCATCAGGTCAAAGGCCTTGTTGATGTCCTCGAGTGGCATCGTGTACGTAATGAATTCATCGATCTTGATGTCGCCATCCATGTACTGGTCAACCATGCCGGGTAGTTGCGAACGGCCTTTGCAGCCGCCAAACGCTGTGCCCCGCCATACACGACCCGTCACAAGCTGGAACGGTCGTGTCGAAATTTCCTGGCCGGCACCGGCGACGCCAACGATGACCGACTCACCCCATCCCTTGTGGCAACATTCAAGTGCAGCACGCATGAGCGTGACATTGCCCACGCACTCGAACGAGTAATCGACGCCGCCATCGGTCATGTCGACGATGACGTCCTGGACGGGTGCTGAGTGATCTTTCGGGTTGACCGTGTCGGTTGCACCGAATTGTTTTGCCAGTTCAAATTTATCCGCGTTGATGTCGATGGCGATGATGCGGCCGGCTTTCGCCATAACCGCGCCCTGGATGGCGCTCAGACCGACACCACCAAGACCGAATACCGCCACCGACGCGCCAGGCTCGACCTTGGCGGTGTTCAGAACCGCACCGATGCCGGTCGTAATGCCGCAACCGAGCAAGCAAACTTTCTCGAGAGGCGCTTCCTCGCGTATCTTCGCGACTGAAATTTCAGGCAATACGGTGTACTCGCTGAACGTCGAGGTACCCATGTAATGGTAGACCGACTTGCCGTTGGCCGAGAATCGCGATGTGCCGTCGGGCATCAGCCCCTGACCCTGCGTAACACGGATTTTCTGGCACAGGTTGGTCTTGCCGGACGTGCAGAAGTTGCACTCACCGCACTCAGGCGTGTACAGCGGAATGACATGGTCGCCGACCTTTACAGACGTCACGCCCTCACCGATTTCTTCGACGATGGCACCACCTTCGTGCCCCAGGACAGCCGGAAATATCCCTTCAGGATCCTCGCCGGACAGGGTAAACGCGTCCGTATGACACACACCTGTCGCGACGTTTCGAAGCAGCACTTCGCCGGCCTGCGGCCCGTCCAGGTCAATCATGTCGATCTCGAGTGGTTTGCCCGCTTCCCAGGCGACTGCCGCGCGTGTCTTCATTTCTGTCTGGCTCCACAGTGTTTGCGTTCCTTGGGGCGATATTCTCACGATTGCCGGCCTGTCGACAACGCGATGTCGCTTGCCGAGCCTCGCGTGTCTCCTGTAAAACGGAGTTCTTCACCAGCCCTTGGCCGAATCGATAAACTATGAGTCTTGACGACCTGCGCAAAGAACTGACTGCCGTCGACCGGCAAATCGTCGACCTGATCGCCGAGCGTCAGCGCCTGGTCAGCGACATAGGCCGCAATAAGCAGTCCACGGGCACGGGCACGCGCGATTATGCCCGGGAAAAAGACGTGCTTGACATGGGCCGCGCTCAGGCGGAGAAACTCGGTATCGACCCGGACCTCGCTGAAGACGTGCTGCGAAAACTGATTCGCTCTTCCCTGGCAAGTCAGGAGCGCGAACGCGTTATTGCCGAGGGCAAAGGGGACGGTCAGCGCGTAGTTGTCATCGGTGGTGCCGGTAAAATGGGCGGCTGGTTTGTCGACTTCTTCGCATCGCAGGGTTTCGAAACAACGATTGCGGATAGCAGCGTTGATAACGGACCGGGACGGTTCAACAGCTGGACCGACGCCGGTGTCGACTACGACGTTATCGTCGTTGCGGCACCGCTCGCTGTTTCGGGCCGGATCCTCGCACAGCTGGCGGTTCTCAGGCCGGCGGGTCTCGTGTTTGACATTGGCTCACTCAAGACACCACTGATTGATGGGCTGACAGAATTGCGGAGCGCCGGTTGCCGCGTTACGTCATTGCATCCGATGTACGGGCCGGAAACCCGGTTACTTTCGGGTCACCACCTTATTTTTTGCGATGCCGGTGTGCCAGAGGCAACGCAGGCGGCGAAGGAACTGTTCAGCTCCACAATGGTCGAGCAGCTTGATATGGGACTCGACGATCACGATCGGCTGATCGCGTACGTGCTCGGTTTGTCGCACGCTCTGAATATCGCGTTTTTTACGGCACTGGCCGAAAGCGGTGAGGCGGCTCCAAAACTCGCGCAACTGTCGTCAACGACGTTTGATTCGCAGTTGCTCGTGTCGGCAGCGGTTGCGCAGGACAATCCGCACCTGTATTTCGAGATTCAAAACCTGAACAAGTTCGGACTTGGGCCGCTCGATGCCCTGTGTGACGCAGCGAACCGAATTCGCAAGAGCGTTGCGAATGACGACAAGGAAGGGTTTGTCGAACTCATGGAAAAAGGCCGCCAGTACATGGCTTTACGCGGCTGACAGTAACAACAATCGGAGGGATGCGAGCATGGAAACCGCAGACGATCTCATCACCCGCCTGTTGGCGGCCGAGCGGGATCTCGAAGAGCTAAAAGCCGAGGTTACCCGCAACGATGCCAAGATGCATCGCACGCAGCAGCGGGAGCTCAGGTTGTTGCATGCAGACGACCTGCAAACCCTGATTCACGAGCTGACTGATGGACTGCGCTCCAGTCACAGCCTCGACCACGTTACCGTCATCCTCTGTGACCCTGACCACGATGTGCGTCACTTATTGCTGGCCGCGGGGACGCCCGCCGAGAGTTTCGATGGCTTACTTATGGTCGAGTCCCTGACTGGCCTCGCACCGCAGTATGTCGCGCTGCGTCAGCCCTGGCTTGGAGCATTCGCAGCTTGTGACCATCAACTTATTTTTCCGCAGTCCAGGGACCTTGCCAGCGTGGCGATGATTCCACTGACGCATCGAAGACAGCTGATAGGCAGCATCAATCTCGGTAGCCGCGATGCGAAACGATACACACGTGCGCATGCGGCGGATTTCCTCGCTCATCTGGGCGTGATTGCCTCTTACTGTGTCGACAACACAGTAAATCGCGCGCGCCTGTTGCGCAGCGGGTTTACTGACGTTCTTACGGGTTGGCACAACCGCCGCTACCTGCAGGTGCGTCTGCATGAGGAACTTGCGAGAGCGCGACGCGATCGCCACCATCTTGTATGCCTGATGCTCGACGTGGATCATTTCAAGAGAATTAATGATTCTTTTGGTCATGCCGCAGGTGATGCTGTGTTGCGGGAACTGGCAAATCGCATCGACGCACAGGTTCGTGCCAGTGATGTTGCGGCTCGGTACGGTGGCGAAGAGTTTATTGTGTTGCTTCCCGACACCGAAATTTCCTCAGGCGTAAAACTCGCTGAACGCATTCGAGAGGCTGTGGCTGCCGTGCCATATGAGTTGCCGGGTGGCAAACAGCATGCGATTACGGCATCCATCGGTATCTCGGGTGTTACGCCCGACGCCGACGCCGATGACCTCAAGACGGTCGGTGAGTCGCTTATTGCTCGCGCTGATGTAGCACTGTATCGCGCGAAGTCGGACGGCCGGGACCGGGTCGTTATGGATGAGGGCTGATAATGTTTCGAATCCTGAATCTTGTTTTGTTAGCGGTGTGTTGCGCCAGTTGCGGACAACCACCCGAATCGCAGTCGACCGAGGTCAGAATAGAGCCCGTCGTGGTCTACGCAGCTTTTGAAGACGATGCAGCGCTCGTAGAAGCAGTCGAACGGTACACCGAGAAAACCGGTGTTCTGGTCATCGTTCGTCGGGGCGCAGCGACCGGCATTGTCGATGACATGATCAGGAATAACATATCGCCGCCGGCAGACGTGTTAGTGACCCGATCCGTCGTGGATGCGTGGCGAGCCGCTGACGAGAGCGCGCTGCGGCCGCTCTTTTCGGAGCTGGCCAGGGAGCACGTGCCAGCGTGGGCCCGGGATCTGGATGATCTGTGGTTCGGAACACAAGTCCATTCAGCCGTGGTCGTGCACAAACTTGCCGGCTTGCATGCTGACGACGTGCCTGATGTCGGCGCGCTCGCAGAACCGAAATTCTCGGGAACGCTCTGCCTGTCTTCGTCCGCGATTTCAGTCAACCGTACGGTCATTGCGACATTGGTTAGCGAACTCGGCGTTCGACCGGCAGAGCTTGTTGTACGAGGCTGGATCAAGAACCTCGCGGCACCGCCGTTTGACGACGAAGCACAACTGATCAGAGCAATTGAGAGCGGGGCCTGCGGTATCGGCATCGTCTCGAACACAGCGCTTGATATCGCGAATACAGATCTTGAGGGAATTGTGCCCGCGACCTGGTACGCCGATGTTGAGGCGGTTGGCATCGCGCGACATGCTCGTAATCCTGACGGCGCGACCAAGCTCGCAGAGTGGTTGCTCGCGGATTCCGAGTTTACTGAGGTCGCGGGCGACCCGTCCGTGAACCGGGAGAATGTCAGTGTCGTGGCGTGGCATTACGAAGACGCGGTCAAACTGGCCGAACGGGCCAGGTACTACTAGTTCTGCGGGCGCTTACCTGGACAGCGGCGGGCGGCTGTCCGACATAAGAAGGTCAAGCGTTTGCTGCGCCTTTTTCGGATTGACCAGGTCACGCGGCTCGAGCATTTCACACGCGTCGCGAATCATCTGGTCGATATCGACCGGATAGTGCTTACAGTCGTCCGGACGATCGTGATAGATGCCGCAAACATACTTTTCCCGGTCGGGCACTTTTTCCAACCACGGGCATCTTGTCAGTGGTTTGCCGGTGACTGGGCTTACCCAGATTTGGCCATCGCGAACATACTCAAATATGTCCGGCCGGTGAGTTTCCCACCAGTCAATCTCGCTACTTGTTGCCGACAGGCCACCGTCACTGTAATGGATACAACATTTGCCACACTGATTGCAGGCCTTCATACGATTAGCGGTCCCGAGTCTGGCTGCGACTCATCAAAATCAAAAACAACGGCACGCCGATCGCGGCTGTTAGTGCGCCAACCGGTAGTTGCCGTGGCGCCATAATCGTTCGCGCCAGGGTATCTGCGATAACGAGCAAACTGCCCCCTGCCAAAGCAGAAGCCGGAACGACGATACGATGGTCGCTGCCAGCCACAAGACGAATGAGGTGCGGCACGACCAGCCCAATAAAGCCGATTACGCCTACCGTCGTAACCGACAGTGCGGTCGCGAGCGAGGCTGCGACAAACACGATGTAGCGAAAGCCGATTACGGGCATGCCTACGATCGCGGCCTGGAGTTCGCCGCGGGAGAGAACGTTCAGGTGCCTGGCCGATAACGTGGCGCCCGCAGCCAGCACGAGCATTAACCAAAGCACGCGTCCGGGCTCATAGGCAAAACTCAGATCGCCCATCAGCCAGAACAGCATGCCACGCAGATTCTGTTCCGGGCTAAGCGCAAGCAACAGGGTTGTAGCCGCGCTGAATCCGGCAGCAAGAACGACGCCGGTCAGTAGCAGGCGTGCCGGCGCCCAGCTTCCGGTTCCGTGCGCAATGGAAAACACCAGCAGCGTCGCAGCCATTGCGCCGCCAAACGCCGCAATGTCGATGACGATGCTGCTCAAGCCGAGGATCATCGCGAACAAGGCGGCGACCGCTGCGCCACCGGAAGTGCCCAAAATGTACGGCTCTGCCAGCGGATTGCGCAACAGAACCTGCATCAGGACGCCGGCAATAGCGAGCAGACCGCCGACTGAGAATGCGGTCAATGCCCGTGGCAGCCGAAGGTCCAGGACAAGTGCGCGCGTGTTCTCGGGCGCTTCACCAAATAGTGCGCGCATGGCATCACCAAAACCGATATCCGCGCTGCCTGAAGCAAGCGCGAAGACCATCGCGCCGGTCGCAATTCCGAACAGCCCGGCGAACAATGCTGCTCTCTGCCCGACAAGCAATGAATGTCCCCTTCAAAGTGACCAGGAACACAAACAATGCCCGGGTCGAAATAATTGTCAACGCATGTGACTGATTACACGGACAATGCACATAATTCGTGTAAAGTTAAAGGCAGTTAGAGTTTTCGTATCGGTTGCAATGAGCAACGACTGGATTGATGGTGAGGGATTCCGCGCCAACGTCGGCATCATCCTGACTGACGTGGATGGCAAGCTGATGCTGGCCGGCCGCGCAGGCAGCAAGGGCTGGCAGTTTCCGCAAGGCGGCGTGCTTGTCGGTGAGGACCCCGAAGAAGCTATGTATCGCGAGCTTCGCGAGGAGGTCGGTCTCGAGCGCGCGGATGTCGAACTGCTCGGCGTGACCTCGGACTGGCTCCGCTACCGATTGCCCGACAGATACATAAGGCGCAACAGCGAGCCGCTTTGCATCGGGCAAAAGCAGCGCTGGTTCATGCTGCATCTCACCTCGTCGACGGAAAAAGTCCGTTTTGACCGCTGTGACCAGCCCGAATTCGACCGCATTCGCTGGGTCGACTTCTGGCGACCCGTAAATGAAGTCATCTACTTCAAGCGTCGTGTTTACGCCCGCGCCTTGCATGAACTCGGATCCACCGTGTATCTGAAGGATCTGCCGCCGCGGCCACGCTGGTGGCCCAAGCGCTGGCGAGCCGTGTTCGACAAGGACATTGCAGCGCCAAATTCGTGACGCACCGCACTTCTCTCGACCCGGACCACCGCGTAACATAATGTCTTTTCACCTGCGAGCCCAGGAATGGCACGACATTCATCACTACAGCTGCACAGCCGCGGGCGCGTTTTCGTGAAGCGCGCGGTATATGCCGTACTGATATTCGGATTCGCCTACCTTGTCTTTGAGTTCGGCCGAATCCAGGCCAACTACAATATTGTAGATGCCGGCAAGGAACGTCAGATGTACGAAGATCGCATTGCCGGTCTTGAAAAAGAAATTATTGGGCTCAATGAAGAGATCGCACTACTTGAAACGCACCGTGATATCGACAACGAGGCTTACAGGGAAGTTGAAATGAGTCTCACGACCTTGCAGGCGAAAATCCAGGAGCAGACCGAGGCCATCGCGTTTTATCGCGGCATCGTATCTCCTGCGGATGGCGCGGCAGGGCTCAAAGTCCAGGACCTCAGGCTGACGCGTAACCAGGACGAACGCGCCTACAATGTGCGCATCGTACTCGTGCAATCGCTACAGCACGATCGCAAGGTGAACGGCGACGTGAGTTTGATCGTCGAAGGCGAGGAAGATGGCATAGCGACGACATATAATTATGCACAGTTACTGCCTGAGGACTCGAGTGCAAGCTGGCCATACTCATTTCGTTATTTTCAGGATTTCGACAGGGAGATCGTACTTCCTGACGGATTCACGCCAGAATCGATCACAATAGAGGTACGCTCTAAAACACGTTCGATTGCCAGCATTGAAGAAAGTTACTCCTGGACGACAAGTCCGGGCTGACGCTGATTAGCCGCCTGAACAGGCACACTGGAGAAGTTCATGTTTGGTCGAAAAGAACGCAGGCACACCGTCGTGGATACGCTCGTCGGGTCTAACACCAGGGTCAACGGAGACCTGCATTTCGAGGGCGGCTGCCACGTTGATGGCACCGTCAAAGGTAACGTCAGTGCGGACCCGGAGAGTAATTCGGCGCTCAGCGTCAGCGAAGATGGCACTGTTGAAGGCGGAGTGACCGTTCCGCACGTCGTGCTTCATGGTATCGTGCGCGGCGATGTCTGCGCGGCACAGCGCGTGGAACTCGGGCCCACCGCGCGGGTCATTGGTAATGTGTATTACAATTTGATCGAAATGGCGATTGGCGCCGAGATTAACGGTAAACTGGTACACCAGCCGAAAGGGCAGGTACCGTTGCTCGAACAGACAACTCGCATCGATGAGTCGGCCGCAGTCGCCGCCGAATCGTAACAGGACAGACGCAGGCTTCAGAATATGCAGACAGATGTAACAGCACCAGCACCGCCGCCACCCGTAGTGTTTACCGACGCTGCGGCGACGAAGGTTGGGGAGCTCATCGAGGAAGAACAAAATCCGGAGCTGATGCTCAGGGTTTTCATTTCCGGTGGGGGCTGTTCCGGGTTTCAATACGGATTCACATTTGACGAGAATGTCGAGGACGGCGATAGCGAAGTTGTAAACCAGGGCGTCAAGCTTGTGATCGATCCGATGAGCGTTCAGTATCTGATGGGCGCAGAAATTGATTACAAGGAAGACCTGCAGGGTGCGCAATTCATCATTCGCAACCCGAACGCGACAACAACCTGCGGTTGTGGATCGTCCTTCTCAACCTGATTCCTCATCTGAGGTCATCGCTGCCGTTGACCTCGGATCCAATAGTTTTCACATGATCGTTGGTGAGCTGCGCCATGGGCAGCTCATCATCATCGATCGAATTCGCGAAACCGTACGCCTTGCCGAGGGGCTGTCCGACAGTGGCGATCTTTCGCCGGATGCGCGTGGGCGGGCAATCGATTGCCTGTCGCGGTTTGGAGAGAGGCTGCGCGATATGCGTGCGGCCAGCGTGCGCGCCGCAGGAACAAGCACAATCCGCCGGGCCCGTGAAGATACGGGATTCATGGCAGAGGCGGAGTCAGCGCTCGGACACCCAATCGACGTTATCTCGGGCCTTGAAGAGGCTCGCCTCATATACAACGGTGTTACACACAGCCTGCCGCCGCATGACGGCCTGCGTCTTGTTCTCGACATTGGTGGTGGCAGCACCGAGCTGATTCTGGGGCAGGGTGCCGAGCCTCGAGCGCTCGAAAGCGTACACCTGGGTTGCGTGTCGATGACCGAACGTTTCTTCGGTGACGGCCACATCAACGCGAAAGCGTTCGAGAAAGCCCGGGTCGCCGCGCGTCTTGAACTGCGGCCCGTCAAAGCGTTTTTCCGCGGCACCGAGCAGATTGAGTCCATTGGCACTTCAGGGACAATTCGCTCAACCGAGCGCGTCGCGAGCGAACTCGGCATTATTGATTCACACGGCCTGAACTCTGAGGCACTCGAAAAACTCATCGCCACGGTTACCGATTGTGAGTCCATCGACAATCTTTCCCTGCCAGGTCTTTCCGAGCGGCGCGCACAGGTATGGCCCGGCGGTCTTGCGATCCTGGCTGAGTTGTTGAGTGTGTTGCGTGTCAGCGAGCTGAAAGTCTCGGATGGTGCGCTGCGCGAGGGTCTGCTCTATGACTTGCTCGGCCGGCTCATGCATGAAGATGCGCGTGAACGCAGCGTGCGCGCCATGGCGGCGCGTTTTAACGTCGATACCGATCAGTCGCGACGCGTGGCCAGTACAGCGGCGCTCCTGTTGGAACAGTGCAGAGACCAGTGGTACCTCGAATCGGCACTGTTTGGCACTATGCTCGACTGGTCCGCGCGGTTGCACGAGATTGGTCTCGACATCTCCCATGACGGCTTCCAGAGGCACGGTGCCTACATCGCCGCCAACGCAGACCTGCCAGGGTTCCCGCGCGCCGAGCAGCGATTTCTTGCATTTCTGATCGGCGGCCAGCGTCACGAGATCGACAACAGGGCGCAGAAAAGTCTGCCGAG
>Ga0209456_10000490_pt1 | contig 21158 bp, 20 predicted proteins | sample COG_11_FD_184755 | JGI IMG/M metagenome (GOLD analysis project Ga0209456, IMG submission 184755) | Pelagic marine sediment microbial communities from the LTER site Helgoland, North Sea, for post-phytoplankton bloom and carbon turnover... | ecosystem: Environmental > Aquatic > Marine > Neritic...
ACCTTGGATCGGTTCCGCGATTTTGGCAACAATCTTCGGTACACTCACGGTACACTGCCCAGTTTTCACACCCTTGGCGAACCTGTGATAACCTATTGAATTAAAATAATTTACACCAATCTAACCGCATACGGCCTGATCCAGCATAATCAGTAACTTATTGATTTTACTGGCCCTCATAATCCCTTGGTCCCAGGTTCAAGTCCTACCGGGCCCACCATAACAATCGGTTGGCATTTTACCAATTGTAATCCCTGTATGCTGCGGTACACTTTCGGTACACCTGTGGATCGGAAGACACTGTGGAAACGATTAACAAGACCCCGTCGAATACAATGCGCGAGAGCTGGATCTCCAAGGTTCCCTCAACTCGTTACTTTCAGGACAACTAACGGGAATGACAGAACAACACTGATCAGATAGGAAGGCTAACGAGATGAACAAAAGCATACTGATTGCCACTGTTGTCGTCGGAAGCATTGTGACGACGGCTTGTGAAACGCCGGGCGGCGCACGCCCGGGCACCGCGATGAGCGTCCAGTACGGTGTGGTGCAGAGTGTCAAAGAGGTGCAAGCGGATTCCAATACCGCCGGCGGCGCGGCGCTTGGCGGCCTCGCAGGATTGGCGGTAGCGGCCGGCACGGGGGGGTCACGTAACCAGCAACTCGCCGGCGCTGCCGGGGGCGCTTTGGTCGGCGGGCTGATCGCCAATCAGCGCGCCGCCAACCAGCAACTCAAGCAGCACACGGTAAGATTGAACAACGGTGCCAGCGTTGCCGTGATCACCGACCATCACAACATCGCCGTCGGTGACTGCGTCGCTGTCGAGCAGGGCCGGCAAGCCAACATCCGCAGAGTATCGTCGGTGATGTGCAACGATCTGGCTGACACCAGCCGGCCCGCCTATACTACCACGCACCAGGCCAACGTCCGCGAAGCGGAGGAGTGCGAGCAAGCCAAACGCGAGGTTCTAAACGCCCAGACCGAGGAAGCCATCAGTCTGGCTCACATGAGGATGCGTGCACTCTGTGAAAACTAAAACCGAACCCGGTTAGAGCAGCATGCGCGGGTTCAAGCAATTCAGCATGGCAGCTATCCTGATTGGGTAGCCGCTCAACCGGCATTCTGAAACACAGGTAAGTTGAGACGCATCAGGAGTCGTCCAAGACTGAGAAGTGTTAATTTACTTTCAAATTTGACCCAGTAGTTGCACTAAATTTTGAACCGAACCAGTCTGGCCAATTATTTAATGCAAATACCCGTTCAAGTGGGTCAATCGAACGTGCAAATCAACAAGTAGTGACCAAAAGACCGAATGGAGCTCGTTCGCGGCGAATTCCGAGGTCCGTCCAACACCGGTCATGGATACGCGTGCTTTTTTGGATTGTCGATTAAAATCCTCCCTGCTTGTAGTCTTCGAACGCCTGTTGGATTTCAGCCTTTGTATTCATCACAAAGGGACCACGACGTGCCACCGGCTCTCTCAATGGTTTGCCGGCTACAATCAAGAAACGAGCATCTTCCTGAGCAACCTGTAACTTAATTACATCGCCATGAGTCAGTACGCCCAAATTATCACGAGCCAGCCATATCGTTTTACCGTGCTCATTCTCAACGCCCACTGAACCATGGATGACATAGAAAAAAGCATTATGTGCTTCTGGTAATTCTTCAAAATAAGTTTGACCAGCTGGAACCCGAACATCCAGGTAAAGAGGGTCAGTCAAAGGCTGCACTACTGGACCTTTTGTACCTTTTGACGTCACGCCGGTAATAATCCGCACTTCAATGCCACCTTCCCGCGGTTCCAAAGGAATGTGCTCAGCCGAGTATTCCTGATAAGCGGCTTTATCCATCTTGTGATTGGCTGGCAGATTTACCCAGAGCTGAAACCCTTCAAGCATGCCATTCTCCTGCTCCGGCATTTCTGAGTGAACGATGCCTTTACCTGCCGTCATCCATTGGATACCACCAGGCTCAATAACACCCTCATGGCCTGCGTTGTCCTTGTGACGCATTCGCCCAGCGAGCAGGTAAGTGACCGTTTCGAAGCCACGATGAGGGTGTGGCGGAAAGCCAGCAATATAATCTTCGGGCTTATCTGACCTGAAAGCATCCAAAAGTAGAAACGGATCCAGCATGGGTAATACCGGCTGCCCAATAACCCGCGTTAGTTCAACACCAGCCCCGTCAGTGGCTGGCATACCTTTGATGATGCGGGAAACCCTTCGCAGGGTCAGATTCTCTCTGGGTTCTGGCATATTCATATCAGATCCTCCACTGATTAGGCGGCTGCGGTTGGTACTTCCACCAGCAACCAGAAACAGGAAACCAAATGAAAGAGTAGTTGTTCTCGCTTGCACAATAAACCAGGATAAATAGAACTTTGTGTTCTATAATATGCAACAATATGGACAAGTTCGCAGATATAGAAGCATTTACAGCGGTGGTGGAAGCCGGGACTTTCAGCGCCGCCGGCGAGCGTCTAAGTGTCGCGAAATCAGTCGTTAGTCGACGTATTAGCCAACTGGAAAGGCGCCTTGGCAGCCAACTGCTGCATCGAACCACCCGGCGGTTAGCACTGACGGATACGGGCAAAAACTTTTACCAGCGTGCAGTTCAAATTCTTGCAGACCTTGATGACGCGGAGCAAAGCGTCACTGAAGAGACTATAGAATTACGCGGCTCACTTAAGCTGGCTGCCCCGCAATCCTTTGGTCTAAGGCATCTGTCGGATGCTATTACTGATTTTCTCAATGAACATCCTGCCATTGAGTTAAACCTCGACCTGAATGATCGCAACATTAACCTGGTAGAGGAAGGCTTTGACATGGCGGTTAGGATCGGGGAACTGCAGGATTCCACACTAGTGGCCAGGCGTTTAGGGGCTGTGCATAATATGACATGCGCTAGCCGTGCCTATCTGGAACGGCATGGAGAACCTAAACACCCGGATGAACTGCATCATCATATTGGCCTGCACTACAGCAATATCAATTATAAGCAGCAGTGGCGTTATCAGACGCCAGAGGGTAAGACGATCTATGCACAACCACAGATTCGTATCCGTGCCAACAATGGCGAGGCATTGGCGGCAGCCGCCAGTGCCGGTTTGGGAATTACGAGAGGCCCCAGCTTTATCCTCGGCAGTTACATAAAAGAAGGCAGCTTGGTTACTATTCTGAATGAATACCAACGCGCTGCAGTGGGTATCTATGCTGTTTATCCGCCTGGACGTTTAATACCCAGGCGTATAAAGGTCTTCTCAGACTTCCTCGCAGGGCGTTATGGTGACCACCCCTATTGGGATGATGGTTTAAGGACAGCTTAATAATCCCTTGGTCCCAGATTCAAGTCCTGGCGGGCCCACCAATAAAACGATTAGGGCTATTTCATAATTGTCATATGGGCACATTCATTCGCATATCGCCTGAAAAAAAAAGTAGAAAATAACAAGGTAAGGGCTGATTTCTATCCAATAAGCTAAACCGAAGAATTGGCTCCGATCTCGATTCCCGTGTTGATTTTCGCTGTTTAGCTACTACTATTTTTGGAGAGACCGGTTTTCGTTCCTGCTTTGGTGCCTGAGTTGCTAAAAGCAATCCTTTGTGTTGGCCTGCCTGTATTCGCAACAACCACACTGCTGGCAGGAGGAGTACCGCATCGGCCGATATTGAAACTTGTGATTCAAGAGTTGATGTAAACGGCGAGGCTTTTTTAAGGGAGCAACGTTCAGATGAAGGTATCAAGTTAGTCGATGTTTTTACGCGCGTAAAGGACCTATCGTAAGCGGGTAAGCATGCCGTGCATATCCATAAAACAGCAAATTGCACACCCTGCTGCGACGCCGAGTCCCTTGAAACTATTCGATAAGAATGGCTCTGCCTTCATTAATTGCGACCGAAAAGACACTGACTGTCCTGATGGCGATGTTGCGGGTCGCGCAGGCGGGACAGCTGTTAAAAGTTATTTGCCGAGGGGTGCGCGGTCTTGGACATTGACCGGGAATTACAAAGCGAATGCTTGATGTATACAGAACCTATTACAAGCTGACTGGCGAGCCGTTCCGGCTGAGCCCTGATCACCGCTTTTCCCTCGATCACCGCAGTTATGCCAACGCCAAGGCCTATCTGGATTATGCGCTCCTTCAGGGTGAAGGCTTCATTGCAATAACCGGGTCACCGGGAACCGGCAAGACAACCCTGATCAGCGATATCCTGGCCGGCTTTGAAGAGACGGATATGCAGGTGGCGACGCTGAACAGTACGCAGCTGGAGTCACGTGATCTGCTGCATATGGTAGCCCACGCATTTGATTTACATCCGCAAGACCGCAGTAAGTCAAACCTGTTGCTGGAACTGGAACGGTTTCTCAACCAGCAAAGCTACCGCGGCCATCGCACTATTTTGATTGTGGATGAGGCGCAAAGCCTGTCTCCCAGTGCGCTGGAAGAATTGCGCCTGCTGGCCAACATGCAGCGTAAAGACCAATTACTGTTGCAGATATTTCTGGTGGGGCAGGAAAAATTGCTGGATCTGATCCATGCACCCGGCATGGAACAGCTGCAGCAGCGTCTGGTCGCCGCCTCGGTGCTCGAGCCCCTGAATCTGGATGAGACAGTGGATTATGTCGAACACAGGTTGTGCCTGGTGGCCTGGCGGGGTGATCCGGCCATCAACGAGGAAGCACTGCACCTGGTGTATAAATACAGCGGCGGAATTCCACGTCGAATCAATATGATCTGTAACCGCCTGTTTCTCTATGGCGGCATGCAGCAGAAACACGAACTGGTTGGCGAAGACGCCCGAACCGTGATAGAGGAATTGTACAAGGAGCGGTTGCTGGCTCCCGGTTTGCCGGGTAAACAGTCGGGAGCAGGCGTTATTGTGGCAAAGTCCAGAGATACCGGGCTGCCGGCCCTCAGTCTTCCGCGGACAGAAAGTGTTGTGCGTACTGAAAAGCCCCGTCAGCGATCGATGCAAGCAGACTTAGAGGCACCCGCGGCTGACAACACCATTCCGCTGACCCGGCCAGTATCACCCGCGCCGCCGGTGGAATCGGTAGAGTCAGGCACAGGGCCAGAGAAGTACAGTCGCTGGAGTTTGGTGGCAGTCTTCGGCGTGTTGGCTGGTCTGGTAGTACTTGTAGTGACTGTCAATACGGATATTGGTCACCCGCAAGCGGATTTGATGCTTGCTGCACCTGCCGGAACCGAAAGCCGCATCGCCACGGCTGAAACAGTGCCTGAAAAGAAAGCTGTACTTGTTCCCGATACGGTACTTGCCCGCGTAACGAACAATCCCGACCGGCCACTGTTGACAGAGATTGGCATGATGGATTCGAATCCGCACGATTCAGTGTTGCCGGGACCGGGGACAGAAGGTAAAAAGAGCCAGATCGAACCGTTGGCAAGGGTAACGGAACCGGTACCAGTCAGACCAGAAGTAACCAGTGTGCCGGAGTTATCCCGGGCATCGCTTGCTGGTGTACTCAATAAGCTACCGTGTGCGGTATTTAACACCTCCATCAAGGATGGTGAAGTTGATCTGCAGGGTTATGTTTCCAACCAGCTCGATGTTAAACGGCTGGAAAAGGATCTGCTGGCGTTGCCGGGCGCCCGGGTAGTCAGCATGAATCTGAACAAAGTCGATAAGAAAAAATGTGCTGTTATTGAATTGTTTGCACCATACTGGGCGAGTAACCAGGGTGCAGACCATGGTGCATTGATCCAGACCGGTACGGAGGGCAACTTGTTTACTGAGGGTGACACGCTGGTTGTCAAGATTGCAACGCCTGATTATGAATCATACGTGAATATTGATTATCACTCCCTGGATGGCAGCGTTGTGCATATGGTCCCCGGACCCCGGGCCCGTGATAATCAGGCTCCAGCCAACTATAACGCAACTATAGGAGATCTCGGTGAATGGACCATTGCAGAGCCATTCGGTAGCGAGATGGTGACCGTTGTGCTGACGCCACAGCCACTGTTTGAAACACTCAGGGTTGAAATTGAAACAGACTTCGAATATCTCGCAGCTGTTCGGGAGCAACTGGATCGCATCACAAAGAAATCAGGCAAAGACAAGATCGCGGTTGATTTCGTGATGATCGACACGCAATCAAAATCGCTTCCGCAGGGATTACGCGACAGGGCAACAGCGCACCCCTGACGGTTATTGAAGTGTCTGTCCTGATCCGCTATTTCAAGTACCCGTTTGTGACCGGATTCCGGACCGCCGTGTACTGAAGGGGAATGTCGGGAACGGGTCCAGAATGAAATACTTCCCGACCTGAGCAGGTTCGCAGAGCAATGCAAATCCGGGGCAAACGAGCACGCAAACCAACAAGCTATAATCAATACATAGGGTTACGCCACGAGATTAAGGCGACAGCAGCAGTAAACGGCTCCGCGCCGTGCCTCTGCAACACCAGGCTCTGATGTTATGATATTCAAAACAAATACTTGTTAAGTCGTACTCAAGACAGCCGAGTGTATGTGTTGGGCTGTGTTGTGAATACATGCCAGTGCACCCTGAACGGGGTGTGGTCGACGGCAACATATTTGTTGTCGACGGTTTCGAAGACGGATGCTGGTCGTCCTTTGTATTGAATTGCCAGCAGTGCCGTCTTTCCGGATGCAGGAGCTTTACCATGCCAACAATAGAGCGGAATGACCAACCTGGGGACCAGACGAAGGACGAAAAAGGTTCGTCGTCCAGCGAAGAGTCCAACAGCAGCAAAGCGGCAACCAAACCCATAAAGCCGCCCAGGAAAGTGGCCGTGAAGAAAAAGACGACACGGAAAAAGGCCGCAAAAACAGCTGTCGGCCGCATGGAGCCGGCAAAATCGGACACATCGCAAACAAGACGCGAGGAGATCCAGGAGGAAGAGTCCAACAGCGGCAAAGCGGAATCCAAACCCATAAAGCCACCCGGAAAAGTGGCTGTGAAAAAGAAAACGGCACGGAAAAAGGCTGCAAAAACAGCAGGCAGCCGCGTTGGGCCGGCAAAAACGGACGCATCGCAAACAAGACGCGGGGAGATCCAGAAGGAAGAGTCCAACAGCGGCAAAGCGGAATCCAAACCCATAAAGCCGCCCAGGAAAGTGACTGTGAAAAAGAAGACGGTACGGAAAAAGTCCGCAAAAACAGCTGTCGGCCGCAGGGACGCGGCAAAAATGGACACATTACAAACAACAGCCACGGAGATTAAGCTTGAACGACCTTCAGTGCCCGATCAGGCTGCATCAGCCACAGGCAGTGAAGCAGTGAAAGCCCCGCCTGCAGAAGAAAGCCGGCCTGAGAAGCCTGTTGAGGGTTCAGTGAGCCCAGCGGCAGCACCGCCGCCGCATTCCCAGCCACACCCGCCGGGCGGGACAGGCCTCAGGGGATTCTGGATCAAAGTGGGTGCAGTGGCTTTTGTTATTCTTGCCGGCATTACCGGTATCTATTCGTTTTTCAGCGAAGACGAGGCTACTTCCGCGCCGGAGGCAACGCAGGCTGCCGGCGCTCAGAGCGACGATGCACCGGCTACAGACAGTGGGGTCGCTGATACGGGCATGGCCCGTGGGGTCGTTTTCCCGCCGGCAACAGAGCAATCAAATGTGGTTGAGCCGGGAACGTTGGCCGGGACCGCCGTTGCAAATGAGCCCGTTGTGGACACTGCCATTACGGCCGGCGGAACTCGCGGGATTACACCAGCCGCTGATCAATCTCCTGCAAACCAGCGCGGTACTGCACCTGCACTGCCTCATTCCGGCCACTTTTCCGAGGAACCTGTCGGATACCGACCGGAACTGTACCGGCCACTGGAGTCGAAACAGGAACCGCCCCCATCAACCCAGCCAAGTGCCGTAAGCGAAGCTCCGCGCACTTCTTTTGTACCACCGCCACCCTCCTACTACCCGCAGCCCGGTGCTTACGCTTACCCTCCTGCGCCTTACTATGGGGGATACGGCCGTTATTATCCTTACTAAGGGCGGCCCTCTGGATCCATGGTCACATGACGTATCTCTATCGTTTAAAGGGTAAGTCTTATAAACAGGCGGAATGATGGGAAGAATCGTACAAAACAACAAAGATCTCAGGTATCAGGAAAAACGGTGCATCACTCTCCCAGCCCCGCGTACAGATCGGTGATCGATTCCATGAGCCTGAGAATCTTCTCGCTGGCATCGGCGACGATCAGCGGATAATAATTTTCGGTCTGCATATCCACTGCGCTCTTCAGCCACACCCACTGTTGTGCCACGGCTGCAAGCTTCTTGGTGATAACAGGCGTGTTTTCCGGAGCACTGACCAGGGTGTCCAGTGCCCCTCTGAATTCATGCTTTAACCGTTCCATTTCATTCTGCATCGAGGGCTTGCCCAGGCCTGCTGAAAACAGCATGTATAGCATGCCAATTCGCTGCGACAGCATCCGCTGACGCCCGGAAATATTAACCAGGCGTCCGTAACCGCTGTCACCCGAAGCATCTTCCAGAAGGCTTACCACCGTTTCACAGGCCTGTAACAACACCTCGTCCATTTGATTGAGATGCGCCGCACCGGATTTATCAGGAACAGTGGTTGCGGCTTTCTTGAAGGGCGGCCAAAGCATCTCCACCTGTTCCAGTGCATTGCCTATTTCTTTGTCAGGCGAAAATTCTTTCAATTCCGATAACTGGGATTCAAACAGAGTGACGGACTCTTCGAGTTGCTGACGGGAAAGCCTGGTATTAGCGCTCAGGCCGACCTGAACATAACTCTTTACTATGCGCTGCGTCAGCATGCGCTGACGCCCCGCCTTGTCGATAGCAGTGGCATAGGTGAGCTCGGTTGCCCAAACAGCGGGCACTGTCCACTGACAGAAAACCATGAAAATCAACGGGTAAACAAATAGCGGCCGGATGAACTGCATTAAGTGAAAGCAACCAGTTGACAGGATGATACGCACAAGACTACTCCAACCGGGGCAAGATATCAGTAACTTAGTCACCTACATAATATGGCACGCCTGACACAATCCCGCCCCACCATGACCTGAATTAAGTTGCCTGGAAGATGGACAGCTGACCTGCGCGTTCTCGTGTTGTCCCGCTACAGCGAGTTTTTGCACCACAGTTACCTTGGAGCGATGGCAGGATATGCAGGAAACCTTGCCATCCACCAGGTCGATATCCGCCTGCAGGGTTTGTTTCGGGCGATATTCGAAAGGCAGTGTGTGTGCATAGTCTTCATAATTCATGCCCACCGGGTGCCCCTGTGACGGATGCCCGAGCAGTTCACCCGCTGATCGAGGCGACTTCAAGGCAATGCCAGTTGCTTTAATACCATTATGACATCCGACACATTTTTCGCTCACCCAATCCAGCTCTGGTGCACCGCTATACGCAGAAGAAGATGAAGGGCTAACGGGCACGGAGCCATTATTGGCAGTTACCACCAGGCGCTTGATAACACTAATAAAATCTTCGGCACTTGCCTGGCACGTGGCCGATAAAAGGAAAATACCAAGGACACAGGCCCGGCAAGCAGGGCAAATCGTTGTTTTGTTGAGGATCGGCATATAACACCCTGCGCCAACACCAGGTGAAGATAAAAACTCTATCGACCCTCCGCTTTGAGACTTAACAATAAGCACGTTCGGCCCTCGCACCAGGCAACTTCGGGGTATACTGTGAATCAGCGGGTAGTCCAGCGCAGGGAGTGAATTATGTCTGCAGCAGGTAAAATCCACCCAGTACGGCAACTGGTGATCAGCGCATGCTGTCTGGTGAGTGTTGTTGCACTCGGCGCGACGGTCTCGCCTGGGCCCGCGCAGGCAGGTAATGAGTTCGGTCAACAGCGCTGGCCATACGGCGACTTAGACGGTGCCCGGATATTCCTTACCTATTGTGCCGGATGTCACGGCTTCGAGGGCCTGGCGTCCTACCCGCCGGCACCGTCCTTTTCCAGGGGGGACCGACTCCATAAGAACGATAACACCTTGTTACAAAGTGTTCTGCAGGGGAAAAACGCCATGCCGTCGTGGCAAAACAAACTTCCCTCGCCTATGCTCCGCCCTCCCATCGATTATCTGCGCACCATGAATGCCCGCAGAAGAGCCGGACTTGCGCCACGCACACAACCGATACCCCCTGTCTACTTCAAATTTCGACCGATTGGCAGCACCGACTCCTACCTGTGGTATTTTTCGCGCCAGTAAGAAACAACGCCGCTACAAAAGGAGTAAGCTGATGATCCGCATGAGTTGTGTCATTGTAGCGTTATTACTGGCAGGGCATTGGCAAACGGCTTTTACTGCACAGCCACCCGGGCATCCTTCCACGGACAAGACCACGGAATTGCTCAAGCTGCCACGGGGCCAGGCATCATATATTCACACCGGCCGTGTGCTCGAAGCGATCAACAGCAACAACTATACGTATATTCTGGTCGAGACAGAGCAGACAAAACGCTGGTTGGCCGCCCCAAAAGCCACGCTTGAGCCCGGCCAGAAAATACGCTTCCCGGACGGTGCCCTGATGCGCAGATTCTACAGTAAACTACTGAAACGGACGTTCGAAAACATTCTCTTTGTCAGCGGCGTCGCAACGGCTCTCGAGGAAACCTGAGCGTGGAAAATCCTGAATCAGCTTAGCTGCTGCCTTGCAGGCGTCCGGCACAGGACGACAGATCATGTCTTCTGGCAGTCTGAAGCAGCAGCATCTTGCGCCCCCCACTCCCATAAGGCGGATTGCGCCTTGCGCTGGAAATGATCATCCTTGTCGGCGAGATGCGCGTAGGTCCGCATGGCAGCGATGGCACCCGCTATATCACACAGTGCTTCGAGGCTGACCGCCAAGCCCCAGTAGGCATTCACCTGACTGGCGCGTAGTTCGATCGCAGAGCGGAAAAAGTCGCGCGCAAGCGCGTAGTGACTCTGACCGAACTGAGCAAAGCCCATATTGACGTGGGCTTCGGGCATCTCCGGTGAGAGCTCCAGCACACGTCGGAAGGCGGCGACCGCATACTCATATTTGCCGGCGTGCAGCATCATCACGCCCTGCTGAAAGCGTTCATCGACCTCTTCCTTCCACTCCAGCTGCTCAGGGATTGCCCGTTGACCCAGCGCCGTATCCAGCTGCTGTGCTTCGCTGTCCGGCCAGCGCTGGATGACAATACCCAGCACGCCTATGACACCGGCGGTCAACAGCAGGGCAGGTAAACGTTTATCAATCCGACGGCTCATATCATCCCCTTGTGCGGTGCCACACTAAGGAAGGGCACACCAAAAAATGTCAAAAACGCCAATACAAACACACCGATGATCAGCAACCAGCCGACCCACAGGGGTAACTTCCAGGTGACGCGCGCGTGCAGGCTGGCAGCCAGCGCCAGCCAGGTCAGAAAGGCCCAGGTCTCCAGCGGATCCCAGTCCCAGTAACGGCCCCAGGCATCCTGCGCCCACACCGCACCGGCAATCAGCATCAGGCTGTGAAACACGAAGGCCAGCATCATGATGCGCCACGCCATGGCATCCAGCAGTGCCTCATCGGGCAAGCTGCCAAGCACAGGTCTGGTAACCGCAAGCTGTTTCAATAACAATATACCGGCCAAGCCCGTGGCCACCAGGCAAAAGCCCAAAAAGACTTTACCCACACCGACGTGGACCCACAGCAGGACGGTGTCATAGGTTGGAGGTAAGAGGCCGGAGCCGGACGGGACAGCCAGAAGCCAGACACTCAGAATGAGCAGCACCGGCAGGACCACCAGTGCCCCCGGACGTACCAGCGGAACACGCCAGAACACCAATGCATAAATCAATCCGAGACTGAACAGATTGCTGAGCAGGATCTCGAACATATTCAGAAAAGGCCCGTGCCCGACATGCAACCAGCGTTCTGCAATTGCGATGGCAAACATCAGGGCCCCCGCAGCTAGCAGCGTCAGGACTATGGCATCAGAATTTCGGCGCACGGTTACGCCACTCCAGGCCGCCACCGCACTTCCGGTATAGCCCAGCACCCCGGACCAGAGCCAAACCGCTTCAGGCACTGACAACGCGAATGCCATGATCCGGCTCCTTGCTGTCAATAACCGGGGTGGTGAGCGGTCGCGACCAGATGCTGGTCCAGAAGTGCCAGGCCATTGCCAGCACACCAATCAACGCCGCAGCGAGGAGCCAGGCAAGTGTGGGATCATAGAAAATCACATAGCCCATCCACATACGCGGTCCTTCATAGTGGAGGGTCCCGCCCGGCAACGTGATTTGTTCACCTGCTTCCAGTGTCACACGGTCGCTGTCGTTCATACTCACGGTCATGGAACCCGCACTGTTGCGGCTGTCCAGCGACCAGTGACTGTCCAACGGCACTGTTGTTTTCGGGTGAAACTCCAACCCGACTGCTGTCCCCGCCGGCGTTACCCAGGTGTTGATCTGCTTCCAGTCATTAAGCGGGAAAGACGGGAAATGAACGGCGCCACGTTGCACATTGCCATCGTCACCCCGCCAGGTCAGTACCAGTGCATAGCCTTTGTTGGATGTCGTGTAAAATCGATAGCCGGCGGCTTTGAGTGGATAGATATCACCAACAGTGGCAGCACGGCGCTGACCATCTGAAGCTCGCATCAATACCGTACTTTGCGTCGTTCCGCGTCGAAGCTTCGGCGCATATTGCACGCGGATATCACCTTGTTCGAACCGGACCTGCTGCAACTTGCTCCACGGATGCCACAACCCGCGTTGATCCGTGACGACAGTTGACGGATCGAAATATTGACCCTGTGCAATCTCAACGTGGCCGCGGAATACCGTCAGTTGTCCCCAGGCAGCCAGCAATACGATCGCCAGCAGACACAGGTGGAAAGTCATCAACCCACCCTGCTGTCGAAAGCGCACATTCATAAACAACGCGAACAACAGGTTCAGCGCAAGCAGCAACAATGGCGCGACAATCCAGGCCACCGCTGCGTTACCGTTTTTGTAAGTCACCAGGATTCCGGTCGCCAGGGCAATAATCCCGGCCACGGTCAGCTTCACGGAAGAAAGGGTGGATAATATGCCCATGGAAAACCGCCGCTCAGGGTGGGTTGACGCAATTTTCACTACTGTCACGCATCCAGTCCCGACCGGTCTGCCCATTTCCGGGCGCTCCCGCGGAACCGCAATTAGTGTCTTCCCAGTTGCCGCTGGGGGCAAAGTTGACGATCTTCAACAGCGCATTGAGATAGTAGGGTTCCTGGTTATAAGCGGCCGTGGTGTTATTGCGCACCTGGGTGCCGGCCGGCAGCCCGGCCTCGGCACCGACATCGTTGAGGTTGACGAGGAACGCCTTGTTTTTCCAGCCGTGTGGTATAGCGACATGACACCAGCTGCACAGCAGCCTCTCGATTTTGTCGGCGTGAAAGGCATGCAGATTATTACTCGCGCTGCCGCTGAAACCGCTATTGGTGGCGTCGCCGTTGCGCCCGGCATAGGTCGGATAATCGTGGCATTTGAAACACAGCCCGTTATTGGGGTCTGTCGCCGGTGCATCGCGGGTCTGCCCGCCGGTCTGGTCATTCCAGTTGCCCTTGAGGAGAAAATCATTCGTCGAACCGTGCGGTCCCCAGGAGTTATTGCCCAGCGGCACTACCGAGTTCGAGTTGGTATTGCTTCCATGGCAATCCGAACAATACATGGTCTGAAAGCCGACATTGATATCCCACGGGGTAAGCCAGGCATTTGCGCTGGCCTGTCGCGTCGCCGGATCACGGCCCGTATCATCGATTACCGGGTGCCATGATCGATGGTTGTTGGTGTTGAAGCCCGTTGCCGCGCCTGAATCTGTCGTTGTCACCTCCCCCTTGTGCAGCAACGGCGCCTGAAACTCCATGGCCTGATTGGTATACTGGGTCAACCCATTGGTACCCGATGGCGTGCCACCACCAGAAGATCCCAGGTTCGGGCGACCGCCGGTCGGAAAGGTATTGGTATCGGTATACCCATAATCCGAATGGCATTTGAGACAAATCTGGTACTCGCGCGTGACCCAGGTACTGTTGACATCTGGCGCCGCACCGATGCCCCCGTCGCCGCTCTTGAGCAGGTAACTGTTGGGCAGGGTGGGAAAAACAGCATTGCCGTACAAGGGCTCCACACCCCAGCTCCCCTTCAATGCGCCCGAGGCAATATTCGAATGGCCGGACAGGTGTTCGTGCGTTGCCTGCAGATCGGTACCGATCAGATTGAACAGTGAATTCTTTACCAGACGATGCGGGTTGTGGCAATCGGTGCATTCTGCGTGGCGATTGCTGAGATTGTTTTTGCCGAGCCTGAGCTGGCTTTCACTGAAATCGGCATCGGTGATATCGTGAACTTCAAGACCCGCCACCTGCTCAAAACTGGTAATGGGCATATGCCTCGGAAGGCTGAAATCACTCCGGATATCCTTGACGTCTCCCGCCGAATTACTCACGATGGGCACCGCCGAATGGCATTGATAACAGGTTTCTTCAACGGCAGATTCGCCACCGCTTTTTGGTGTGGCAAGGCTATCGGTACCTTCACGTAACAGGCGCCTGGCGCCGTGTACGGAGTGGGTATCGTGGCAGTTCAGACAGGCCGCCTGCCAGACAGTCAAGCCTACCGGGAACTCGCGCAGACTGCTGCCCTCGGCGGTATAGGTTTCGTTTGCCACTGAAGGCAGAGCGTGCGCCGACGTATTCCAACCCGCCTTGTCGTGGCAGGCAATACATACCATGTCCGCCACCTCGTCAAAGACACCGCCAACCGGGGTGGCTTTTTGAAAACGATTCAGACGCAGAAACTTGATCACCTCGGCTGGATCCTGATCACGGATGTGTGGATCATGGCAGCTGGCGCACTGAATCTGCGCGACTCCGCCGGTACCCGTGTCCTCCAGTGGCACCAGTGGCCGGAAGCCGGGACTGCGCACACCGATGTAAGGCGCCGACACCGGCTCCACCAGTTCAGTATCGACATTGGCAAGCGTGGTATCGTAGTTCAGGGAAATGGGGTGATCGTTGGTTAAATCGATACCCAGGTCGCGGGTAAACCCGGTCAACTCGCCGGCACCGGCCGGCATGCTGCCGTCGAGGGCCGTGCCGGTCATGGGTATGTTCACGTTCTGCTCACCCCCCATGACGTTCACGGTACCGATAGCCACCGTGCCGTCGTGACAGGACAGACACAGCTTGGAACTGCCACCCGGCTGATCCAGTTGCCCCATTATGTCCTCGGCATCCAGGGATGACGATGTATACACGGTATAGGTCTGGTTCGACAGCGCACGATTCCACAACGGCGATCCGGGAAAACTGGTCGCGCCGTGCGGGGTATGGCAGAAAATACAGACCTCATCAGTCGAAGTGGCCCTCACGCTGCCCGGGCTGCTTGTAGACAAATTGTGCTTGGTATTGGCGATGTCCGAGATCCTTTCCGCCCATGCGGCCGGCGGCGATGTCAGCATCAGCAGCAACAGAAATCCCGTCAACAAGCGCACAGTCAGCACCGTCTAACCTCCGAGATACTGAAACATAACAACGCGACCATTGTACATATCGGCGACAAACAGCCGCCCGCGGTCATCGGACCAGACACCGGCGGGCAGGTAGAACTGACCGATTTCCGGCCCGGTGCCACCGATCGGTAACAGGAACTCTCCCTCCTGGCTGAATACCAGCAGGTGGTCATAGTACGACTCCACGACATACACATTGCCGTCGTTATCGACCGTTACACCCTTGGGACGGGTAAGGTTTCCAACATACAAGCCGCGCTTGCCGATAATCTTCAACGGCCGCCCGTCCCTGCTGAATATCTGCACCCGCGCATTCAAGGTATCGGTGACATACAGCCCGTCCTTCACCAGGCTGATATGCGTCGGTGCATTGAATTCGCCTACAGCACTGCCACGGCGACCGATCCGATTTATCAAAAGTCCCTTATCGTCGAATACCTTGATATCGTGTGCCCTGGTATCCGACACATAGACCCGGCCGGTGCCGCGGTCCCGTGCCAACCCGGTGGGACGAAGCAGGCTGTCTGCACCAAAACTGCCCAGCGGCCGGCCGTCGCTGCTTAGACGAACGACCCGGTGCAAGTCTGCATCGGCTACCAGAATTTCGCCTCCAAAGCCGGCAGCGACGCCGATGGGTGCCGAGAAGGCAGCGCCCTGGTCGGCACTATCCCAGATAAACAGTTTCCCCTGCTGTGGATCAAACACGAACAGGGCGCCGCGACCGACATCCGTTACAATAATACGCCCGTTAACATCGACCATGCCGCTTTGCGGTCGCACCAGAACGCGTGGATCACTCCGGAAACCCGCCCCCAGTCCCACGATCCAGCGGAACACGGTCTCGCCGATACCTGGAGCGCTACGTTCAGCCGGCCCGAAATTCTGCTCGCCGAGCAACTGTCCCGTATAGCGGTATCGCGGCACCTCGGGCAGGGGCGGCCACAGGTAGGCGCCTTTTTTGTCACCGTCACCCTCGGGGAAATAGCTCATTTCGGTTGGCGTCTGCGCACAGGAGGCTAATACCAGCAAGGCAAAAGCGCTAAACAGTAACCGTAAGACATTCATGGACACGGCGGCACCACCTGCAAAATTTCCACACTGGCACCGGCGGAATCGGCCACGTACAGCAGCCCATCGCTGGCCCACAAGCCCGAGATATTGCGGAAACCTAATCCCGCCGGGTCCCCGGAAGCCCCCACCACGGTCTCAAATCGTCCACCCCGGTACACCTTGATGGTATTGTCAGCATTGTCCACAACATATACCCGGTTATCATCATCGGCGGCGATGGCGCCTGGCTGTTTCAACTCTTCCGCACCGAACTGGTAACGGGATGCCCCGGCAGGTGACAAGGCGTGCACCTGGTGCATGAGTCGATCGACCACATAGAGTTGATCCTCTTTAATTGCCATCGCCGCAACACTCTGGAAGCGTACCCCATCGCTCACCTGGGCGCCGATGGCGCGTGCAATGCCTCCGCCCCGGTTGAACACCAGCACCCGGGCGGTTAATCCGTCTCCGGCCAGGATCTCAGCCCGGTTGTCATCGACGACGACCGCTATCGGTTGCGGTAACTCGGTTGCGTTTTGATAAGTCTGTACAACGCGCCCGTCAAAATCAAACTGAACCACCCTGGAGGCGACCGGATCGGCAAGGTAAACGGAAAGCGCCCGGTCGACAGCGATCTGCGCTTGGCTGTTCATACCGGCGACTCTGGCGAACTCGCGAATGGTCTGTGTACCCCGGTCGAAGCGGAAGATCACCTGTTGACCGGCATCCGCGATAAACACGAAATTTGCCTGAGCCGCAACCGACACCGGGGAAACCAGCTTTGCCCGTGCACTGGTTCCATCTCTCGAACCGGTAGCCGACTGAGCTAACAGCGTGCCGCTGATCGAACTCCATCTGGCCAGCGGTCTGTCCGCGTCGGCATCGCACTGGGCCGCCCTCTGCTGAGGCGTCTGCACGTCCTTCCCCACCCCCAACACGCCCAGGGTGGTCGCACAGCCGGCCACAGAAACACTCGCCAGCAGCAGCAGGGTTCTCGCAGCAACTGTCAGACACAACGCCACAGGCGATCCTCACCAGTTACCCGGTCCCAGAGTCTGGTGGCCGCCACGAATACCTGCGGGTAACTCAGCTTTGCCGGAATGACACAGGTCGCAGTTATCGACAGACCATGCGGTCTCTCCATCATGGCAGGCGCCACAGAATTTCCCGTCGGCTATCTGTTCCATGGTCACATCATTGGCCCCCGCCCGCATCTCGAATCCGAGTTCCATATGACAAACCCTGCACTGGAAACGTATGCGATGAAACCAGTGAGGAAATATAACCGGCCTGACCCCTTCCTGTTCAGACCGTTTGTTAAGCACAACATCTGCATATTCTGCAGATCCCGGCGTATACAGTGTAATTCCCGCCAGAAAAAAACACAGGGGCATCAACCATCCCGCCTTCCGGTAAAACTCGTTTTTCGAAATAGCCAACCCTCTTGTTTATTGATCCAGCGGGATTGAGTGGCAACGGTTACATTCAGTCAACGGGAAGGCAACTGCGCCGTGACAAACCCCACAGTACTCCCCTTCCAGAATCTTTCCCATACTGACCGGAGTTGCACCGGCCTTGGACTTGAAAATGTGCTCATGGCAGTTGCCACAGTCGAGCCATTTGGTATGTACTTTGTGAGGAAACAACACCCTGGGAATGCTACCCGTATCGTTCATCTGGATATTGGAATCCAGCGTTTTGACGGTTTTTTGTTCCACCAATCCGCTACGCGGGCGGATGTAACCATCCTCCAGCGCCCTGACCCAGTCCACCTTGTTACCGGCACTATCCGCCGGCAGGCGGCTCAGGGCATCGCCCGGGTTCTGCAGAACCGACAACGCCGGATTTTCCGGATCGTGTAAACCATCGCCAATCAAGGGCTGCCACTGGCCGGCATGCACCGCCGTTGCCAGCGGCAAACAAAGCAAAAGGAGCCGTCGCCAGTTCATGAGTACATTACCCCGGGATGTAAATCCCGGCACCCCGTATCGCCCTGACTATTTCTTTTGTGGACTGTTCCAGCGTCTGTATGGCCGCTTCATAGTCGCCTTGGGAGGCCTGTTTTTCCGCCTGTTGGCGTAAATCAGCCGCCTTGTCCATGAACTTTGCCACCATGCCCTCGACGCCCGAGCTGCCGCTTACTTTTTCCTTGAGCAGCACGCTCACCAGCATCCGGTGGGTATCATTACGGTCGACTTCATAATGATACTCTTCTTCACTGCTGGCGAAAGTGAGCGACCGCACCAGCGTATCCCCACCGCGCAAGTGTTCTATAGCCACTTTCGCCGCCACGTAGGCTTCATCGAGAACCTGTCGGGCTTCTTTCACCTTGCCCTGCCCCTTGAGACCCCTGGCCTGCTCCAGCTTGGACTGCACGATGGGATACAGTTCACTGCTCTCAGGCGACCCCAAGCCCTTCTCCTTTCTGATACGATCATAGGCTTCAGTTAATGCATGGACGCTCTCCAGACGGTCATCGAAATCGCTGTTATTCTTGTCCACCAGACTTTGGTCCGTGCCCACCATACGCACGGCCTCATACATGGTTTGCGTCGCCTGTTTCAACAGATCATCAGCTTCAGCCTGATTTCCGGCTGCGGCCGCTTTTTTTGCCTTGCCATACAAATCGCGGGCTTTCTCATGCTGTGCCATGGCCTGCTGATTACCACTGCCGTCGACCTTAAGTGCCGCCGAAGATGTTTCAACCAGCTTGCCAACCGATTGCAATCGATTCAGGTCGTCCTCAGGGTCGGCAAGCGCAACATCCATCAGTAAAACCGCTGCGGCGACTAAGGTAGCACTACCGACCGCATTTACCTTCAAGATTTTCATTTACGTCACCTCGTGTACCCGGAAATAAGCCTAGAACGCCATACCCGACGCCCGTAACGCCATCTCCAATTTATCGGTCCCCTTTTCCAGCTCCCTGAGTGCAGCTTGAGTATCCCCCTGTTTGAACAAAGCTTCCGCGTCTTCGCACAGCCGTTCATTCTCCACAACCATTTTCTGTACATACAGCAGTTTTGTATCAGACTCCGCCCGCTTGTGTTTGAGCAGATCGATCAACTGCTGGTAACCCTTGTTTCGCTGTATTTCATAAGCATATTCATCCTCCGGCGAGTCGAACTTCAACTCATGCACCAGCGTCTCCTTGTCCCTTGCCAGGCTCAGCGCGAGCTCAACCGCGTCCGCCGCCTTAACCAGGCGCTGATTGGCTGTCACATAGTCCGCCTGGTGCGCCAGGCTTTCCGCCTCCTTTAAAAGCCCGCTGACCTCAGCCCGGTTGAGAAAGTCACTAATCGACCGCCCCGGTTTGTCCGCAACAGCACGTTGAAACGCCTCTGAAAAACTCAACACCCGTTTACGCAGTTGCTGATAGCGCTGTTGCTGCTCCCGCTGTACACGCCCGACATCCTCGACCATACGCGATGCGGCCGACATCGTCTCCAGACCCTGCTTCACCTGCTGTTCGGATGCATCGATATCTCCGGCATCCCGCGCCGCGGTCGCGTTCTGCCACGCTTCTCGCGCATCGGCCAGCAGTTCGTGCGCCTGCTCATTACTGCTGGCCGTTATTCGCGTTGCCGTTGTCGACTCATTCACCAGCGTGCCCAGCAGTTTCAGCTTGCTGTTTATCGCCCGGTAGTTTGTCTCCGCCGGCGGCCCGTTTGCGGCAGGCAAGGTCGTGTCCTGTGCGCCAGCCGACAGCGTCTCCCAGCGAATAAAGCCCGCCGCAATAATAGCGACGACGCCCGACCAAACTCCGATCCTGCGGTTTACGTGCATCACTAGGGCTTGGCACTTGCCTTCGTTTTAACGACCGGCGTACCTTGCTTGTCTTTTACTTGCGAATGACAGCGTCGGCACTCGGAAACCGGGAAGGCCACCTTACCGTGACAGACACCGCACTGCTCTCCCAACAGAATGGAGGCCATGCTCATGTTGTTTGCACCCTTCTCCGGCAGGAATATAGCCGGGTGGCAATTGGAACAATCCAGCCACTCAGTATGCTGTTTATGCGGGTAAACCACATTGGGCATCGATCCCTTTACCTCCCTGACGATATTGAGATCCATGACAATCGGCTTTGCCTCCGGGTCAAGCCGGTCATAGCGCGGCTGGATCTCGCCATCATCAAGCGCCTTCACCCAATCGACATAATTTCCCGACTTGCTCTTCGGGAGCTTGGCAAACGATTCTTTCGGCGCTTGCAACGACTTCGCTCCAATCCCGTCTTTGTCATGAATACCGTCCGTGGTCGGCGGTGGATTACGCTGCGACGGGGGCTTCATGAGCCGGTTAAAGGTATTCGGATCAGCCGCCATCACGTCCGCCGCACTGAATACATCAGCCAGCGTGAGCAGCATAAAGGCGCTGACCGATTTGATCATAAACTGATTGACTCTTTTCATGTCGCGCCCCCTTTCACTTTGCGGGCTTTGCGACAGCCGGAACAATCAGCTTCTGCAAAGTACTCTCATGAACCTGGGTAGGAACTCCCTGTTTCCCCGAGTGACACAAATCACAGTTCTCGATCGACCAGGCAATATCACCGTTATGGCAGGCGCCACAGTACTCGCCGTCGATGATCTTGAGCATATTGATCTCGTTTCCACCGGCCT
>Ga0209456_10000492_pt1 | contig 20988 bp, 18 predicted proteins | sample COG_11_FD_184755 | JGI IMG/M metagenome (GOLD analysis project Ga0209456, IMG submission 184755) | Pelagic marine sediment microbial communities from the LTER site Helgoland, North Sea, for post-phytoplankton bloom and carbon turnover... | ecosystem: Environmental > Aquatic > Marine > Neritic...
TGTCCGTTTGAGTCTAGGATGAGGACGAAGTCTTCCAAGGTCGGACGTTTGGTATCGACACGCTCGATCACACGAGCTTCGCGCGTCAGAACCGCAATGTCTCCGTTCCGCAGAACGTGGAAGTCGTGGTGGGCGCCATTGCGCTTGGCCCAAATCACGTTGGAGGCTTTGTCGAGCTTGACGAGGCCGAGGCCTTCGTGGATCGCGAGCAGGTCTCCGTTTTCAAAGGGGCGCGCATGCCGCCAATGGTGCGTTCCTTCATGCGTCGGTTCTGCCTCGTCTCCCGGCCACACGTCCCAGAAGTCGCGCACCCACCGGTGCACCACGCGACCGTCCATCGTCATCAGGACCGCCTCAGCGGCGTGCCCAGAGATGTAGAAATTGAGCCCAGCGTGCGCCCGCTCTACGTCGTTCAAGGTCACCCCCGTGAGGCTGGGCGCGGTCTTGGTGCCGCTCGCATATCCGAGGGCCTCGAGCTGCCGGATCTGAGTCTCGAGATCCTCTTCGTCTACCGCCTTCGGGGCGCGCAACTTGCCCCAGCGACCGTCCGCGTCTGCAGGGGTCAGCCCGAGCTTGCGGTTGAGCGCGTCCCTCGCCGCCGTTCGTGGCGACTCCTCGGTCGCACTACCGCAGCCGCGCTCGAGCTTCTCGCACCCGTAGATGCCGCCGAGGACACACACGGAAAGCAAAACGAGAATCCTAGACATCGGCACCCACCAACCGTAGCCGGTACGCTTTCAATCCCCAAGCGGCTGCCACTGCAGCCAGCGGTGCGAACACGGCAGCGAGGCTTGCGAGCGCGACATGCAGCGTCTGGTCGCCACCGAGAACGTGCGTCGTCAGTGCGCCCACCAACGGAGGACCGAGTCCGAGTCCAAAGAGGTTGGCAGCAAACAGGAGAAGCGCGGACGCAAGCGCGCGCATTTCGTTGGGCGTCGACGTTTGAAGCGCGGCGATCGCAGGCCCGAAGTAGCTGCTCATCAGGAACAGAATCGGGGCTGCCATGAGGAGCGCGCCCTGTCGCGTCGGCATCAGAGGTCCGACAATGCCAGGCACGATCCATAGCAACGCCGCGAGTACCACCACGCGCAGGTTGGCGTCGGCATAGCGACGACTGAGCCGTTCGGCCAGCAGGCCGCCGGTCAGCGCGCCGACGCTCCCCGCGATGATGAAGATCCAGCCGAACGTGGGACCGACGCGACTCGCCTGTGCACCAAAGTTTCGGATCAGCATCTCGACGTACCAGGTGATCGTGCCGTACCCGAGGACGGAGAGCATCGATACGCTGCCGAGGATCCCGCCGTAGAGCCGCGCGTGCGTTCGGAAGTATCGAAGCACCTCGCGAACCGGTACCACCTCCCCCTCGGCAAGGGTCCGGCCCTGGCGCTTCGGCTCGCGGATCGTCCAAACCAATGCGCCAATCGCGAAACCCGGAAGTCCCACCAAGATAAAGGTCAGTTGCCAAGGCTCGAGTGAGCCGACCCATGGAAGAGCCAGCTCCGCATCGCCGACTGCGCCCAACACCCAGCCGCCGATCATGTAGGCCATCCCGCCGCCAATCGTGATCCCCAAGGTGAATATCGACATGGCGCGGGGGAGCGACCTCGCGGGAAACAGGTCGCTCAACAAAGAGTGCGCGGGCGGCGACAGAGCCGCTTCACCAATGCCGACCCCCATGCGTGCGACGAACAATCCCCCGAAGCTCCGCACCAATCCACATGTGCAAGTCATCAGAGACCAGAACAACACGCCGACCCCGACGATCGTTCGGCGGCTCTTTCGGTCGGCCAAGCGCGCGATGGGCAAACCGAGCAACGTATAGAAGACGGTGAAGGCCAGCCCATGCAGCAGGCCGTATTGGAAGTCGGTGATCTCGAACGACTTGCGGATCGGCCCAACGAGAATCGCCATGACGTTGCGGTCGATGAACGAAAGAATGTAGGCCAGCAGCAGCACCGTGAGCGCCCAACGGGCGCGGGGGTTGGGGTGACTCGGACTCTGCTCAGGGGTGGCCACGGGCGGCCAAACCGTAGCACGGGCACACCGGACAATGGCACGGGCGAACCGGGGCTCAGCGCGACACGACACGGAGATGTGTCGGACGGCTCGGCTTGCATAGGTGGCCGGATTCACTTGGGAGCTGTGGCCACGCAAGCCTTACCTCGTCGCTCGCGCCCAATCCGTGGTGGCTGCACGCATGCGGATTGTCACTCGCGGCGCCGCCCCATCCCCATGTCGCGTCGCGCTGAGCCCCTCCATACGGAGACATCTACATGGAGAAACGGTGCTGACGCCGACACTCACGCTTGCCAAGACCGCTGATCCGCGGGACCGTACGCTCATGCGGCTCCTGGCGTTACCGTTGTTAATGTGCCTTCCTCTTGCTGCTTGCAATCAGCAGACTGAGACGGGCGAGATCACTCCTACTCTGACGCATTCGTTCGAGCCGATCGCAATCGAGTCCGGTGAAGAGGTCAGCGGGGTTTGCCAGAGCTGGACGCTCGGCAATGATCAGCCGCTGTACGTCTCCAAGATTCGGCAGCGCAACGAGGGTGCGTGGCACCATTCGAACTGGTTCTTCGTGCCCGAGAGCACGTATCCAGGCCCCGACGGTACTTGGGATTGCGACGAACGCGGATTTCACGAGGTTGACGCGGGGCTGGCCGGAGGAGCCTTCTTCGCGCAATCGACACAGACCTTCGAAGAGGTTCAAGCGTTCCCGGAAGGCGCTGTTCTCGAGATCCCGCCGAATCACAAGATCGTGGGCGGGGTGCATCTCGTGAACATCTCCGCGAGCCCTCTCGACAGCGCGCTGAGCTTCGACATCGAGACGGTCCCCGAGGAGAGCGCCCAGGTGCTGCTCCACCCCATCGCATTCACCAACACTGCGCTCGACATCGAACCGCAGGCGGAATCGCGATTCGGAATGACCTGCGACCTCGGCGTCTCTCAGGACTACAACATCTATTACGTCCTCGCGCACTACCACGAATGGGGAAACTACTTCCGGCTCAGCTTCGTCGACGAAGCCGGGGACGATCGAACGATCTTCGAGCTCCGCAACTCGATCGGAGAACCACTCGGCGCCACTCTCGATCCGCCCATCAATTCGCAGAACGCGCCGAAGCTGCGCGTCGAATGCGGCTACATGAACGACACCGACCGGCGTCTCGAATACGGCCTAGCCGGCAAGGAGATGTGCGTGTTCCTCGCCTACAGCGACGCCGACGTCACGATCGGCGCCATGTCGGGCGACAACACGGCCATGGGACAGAACGAAGACGGCATCTACATGAACGAGACCGCCTGCGGGCCCGTGCTCGCCATCCCGGCGAACTGACCCAGACACGCTGACGCTGGCGGGTCTCGAGATCGCCTTCTCCACCGCAAACCGCGCCACGCCAAACCGCGGGTCCGCGGTTCGCGGTCAGCGGGCGCTCTCACTGGCACTAGCACTGACACTGGCGCTGACACTGCCACCAGGCGCTCGATCGTCTCGACGCAGCAATCCCGTTAGGGGTATGCCTGCTCGCACTCGCTAGAGCTCTCGTCCCGGCCGCGTCATTGGATTCGGCGAGCGACGGCCAGCAGGGATGTGCCAAGCCCCGGAAAGGGCGTGTTCAACAGGCGACGTTCGATCGCTAACGCTTGGTATGCGACCTGACTGATCAGCGGGGGTGTCCACATGGCTCGATGCTGGTCGGCCCGCTGCGCCGCGCCCTCCGCACTACCCTTGAGTCGATCCCATGCCGCCGCAGCCAAAGCGGGGAGAACCAACGCTGCAAAGAATTGCCGGACCGCGATGACCTCGAGCCCGGCTTCTTTCAACAGAGATTCGATCTCGGAAGGCCGGAAACGGCGCACGTGGTGCTGGATTTCATCCCATGAGCTCCACAGGGCCGGGTGCGCCGGGACGGTGATGATGAGGGTCCCTCCTGGGACCAGCGCGTCGCGGAGCTGCTCGATGCAGCCACGATGGTCGGGCATGTGCTCGACGACGTCGAAAGAGAGCACGGCATCGAATTCGTCCTTGAAAGGCAGCTTGGTGAGGCTCACCCGGCAGAGCCGCTCGAGGCCGTTCTGCAGCGAATAGCCGAGTGCGTTCTTGCTGAGATCGGCAGACCACACGTCGTAGCCAGCCGCTTCGAACGACTTCGACGTGTATCCACAGCCGCACCCAACTTCGAGCACTCGGCTCGAAGGCGAAACGTGCTTTCGAAGGACGTCGAGCAACAACTCGCGGCGAGCCCGGGACCAGTAGTGCGTTGGCTCCGCAACGAAGCGATGGTCGAGCTCGGCCTCGTCGAAGAACGAATCGATCGACTCGGCAGGCTCGAAATCGAACCAATCGCCGTTATGGGCAGTGAAATCGCAGCTGACGCAAGAAAGCTTTGGCCCCCCGACGGTGTGTGCGCAACGTGGGCAAAGAATCACCAGAATCTCGTAGCAGATACGACAAGTGAGGACAGTCCGTCCGAGTGCCTTCGCAAGATCGCTAGTGTGCTAAGCCTCTGCCATGTCAGACTCGCTAGAGGGTGCTGAGGTCATGGTGACCGGCGGGTGTGGGTTCATAGGCTCCCATTTGGCCCACGCGTTGGCGGCGCAGGGCGCGAAGCGCATCGTAGTGGTGGACTCACTTCGCTACGGAAAGCCCGAGAACCTGGGCGCATTGGCGGACCAGGTGGAGATGGTTCAGCACACATTCGGAGAGAGTCCGCGGGACCTGCTGAAACCGGCCCTCGAGGGGGTCACGCATCTCTTTCACCTCGCGGCAGAGAAGCATAATCAATCGAAGGATAGTCCGGCGCGCGTGTACCAGAGCAATATTGTCGGCACGCATACGCTCTTCGAGGACGCAGTAGAAGCTGGTGTAAAGAAGATCGTGTTCACGTCTTCCCTGTACGCCTACGGGAGGACGACGGGAGCGCCGTTCGTCGAGAACGAGGTGCCGCAACCCCGCACCGTGTACGGCATCAGCAAGCTTGCGGGAGAGCACATACTCGCGCACTTCGGGCAAACGGGGGACGTCGCGTGGAACGTGCTGCGCTACCTCTTTGTCTACGGACCGAAGCAGTTTGCAGGCCAGGGCTACAAGTCGGTCATCATGAAGAACTTCGAGCGAATCCTCGGTGGAGAGCCACCCGTGATCCTCGGGGATGGGAAGCAGGAGCTCGACTACGTCTTTGTCGACGATGTGGTCGAGGCTACTCTCAGCGCCATGGAGAGCCCGGTTACAAACGAAGTCGTCAACATCGCTTCGGGCCATGGGACGCCTATCGATGAGCTCACCAAAGCCATGTTGCACGTCAGCGGAAGCGCACTCCGCCCAACGCACGGCCCGCCGGACTGGACGCAAGGTAGCTGTCGGGTGGGGAGCGCCGATCGGGCGGCCGAGGTCCTCGGCTGGCGAGCCACCACTCCGTTGGAGGTCGGACTCAGACGCACGTTCGATTGGCTTCGGCAGAATCGTCAACCATCACTGTAGCTTCTCACTTGGCCGAGGTGCGTTCGATTGAAAATCAACGCCCAATCTCGACACACTTGCCAAGTGCTTTCCGGTTCGAACCATTTCAATACGATCGACGAACTCGACATCGATGCGCAGGTCATCGCCCAAATGCTGATGAAAATGGGAAAGGATCTCGGCCAAAGCACCCTCCGTGTAACGCCCGGCTTTCACGACGCGAAAGGTCAGCGCTTCGCGTTCTTCTTGGATCACCTGGAAGCGCTGCACGGCGTGGTCGTACTCCTTGAGTAGGTGGGCAAAGAAAGTACCCGGAACGAACCGGCCGTCGGTGCCCTGGATGATCGATTGGACGCGGCCTTCGATGTCACCTACCAGCGGCAATCCGCGGCCACATGGGCATTCATAGTTGGGGTCCATCGCCACAGCCAGGTCACCGATGCGGTAGCGAACAAACGGAAGGCAGTAGTTGTTCAAGTCCGTGATCACGACCTCGCCGATCTCGCCGGGCTTCGCTGGCTGCCCATCGCGCAGCACCTCGACGATATAGCCCTCGGCCGCAACGTGGTGCCCCACATGGGCTTCGCACTCGTAGGCGATGCCCGAAAACTCGCGCGCGCCGTATTTGTCGAAGACCTTGCAACCGAAGGCGCTCTCGATGCGTTGACGACTCGGCAACGGTAGGCTCTGTGCGCTGCTCATGATGGCCCGCGGATTGAGATCGACCCGCCCCTTGTCCTTCAAGTAGTACGCGAGGAAATCGAGTGCTTCGGCGTACCCATCGAGCAAGACCGGTTTGTAGTCTGCAATCTCGCGAGCCATTGCGTCCAACCGCGCCTCGGACATCTCGAATACCGGAATGAACTTGCGCCTCAAGAGCGCCGCGTCCAGACGCTCCCTGAGCGCCTGGGCTTGGGTAATGCCGATCGTTTGATGCCACAGGCGCACACTCGGGTCGCCAAAGTTGTAGCCCGTCCACTCCTGTGACCGCAGGGTCGCCGCCCAGCGGAACTCGAGCTGAGCCCGATCGACGTAGCAGACGAAAGGTTGGCCAGTCGAACCACTGGTGGCAACGCGCAAAACCTGCCGCTTATCGTGATTCTCGCTGAGGATGTCGAAATGAAGGTTCTCCTGGACATCGTCCTTCGTTAGGAACGGCAGCTTGTGAAGGTCGCGCCGTCCGCGGATGTCGCTTGGCCCCAGCTTGGCGGCCTGCATACGGTAGCGGTAGAAGGGCACGTTGCGGTAGGCGTGGCGGATCAAGCGGCGTAGCTTTTCGTCTTGCAACTCACGGACTTGATCCGCCTTCAACCACTGCGTCTCACGCAGCGTCTCGTAGTAGCGCTCCACGTCACGCGTGATCATCCAGTGCGTCTGGCTGAAGGTCGTTAGGTACGCGTTCCAGCGGAGGCGTCTCGCAGCCGACATGGGCCTCCCACGGTCGATGGCCGGGTGCCGACGAAGGAACTGGTCGCTCACGTTTTTGGGGCTGTGCCGAAAGCGATACTCCCAAGCGGCCCCAGCAAGGTCGACCAATGAGCGCGCCACGGTGACGGAGGCATTGCCGTCCAAGAAGCTCGTGCCTGCACGGCGGTTCTCGAACAGCGTTTCGACTTCTTTGTACGAGTAGCCCTTGGCGTGGGCGGCAACCATGATGAACGACTGCCAATAGAAGTAGCTCCCGCGGTAGGTGAGGAGGTCCTCGAACACTTCCTTGGCGCAGACAACAAAGCCGCTCTTGTTGTCCTGTAGCTTCATCCCAAAGGTGGTGTTGAGTAGATGATTGAGCCCGCGACTGAGATGGTAGCGAGACCCGCGTTCGCGGCCCACGGGGCTCCGCCATCCCTGAATGACGTCGACGCTGTGCTCTCTGAGCTCGCGATAGAGCCGGAGAAGGTCCTCGGGTTGATACTGCAGATCCGCATCGATCAGTCCCACGACGGCTCCGCGCGCCGTCGCAACCCCCGTCTTCCAGGCCTGGGCAATCCCGCGATTGCTAGGGTGGAAGCGGCCGACTACCTGCGCCGGGTGCTCGCCCTCGACTTGCCGGATGATGTCGGCGGTGCGGTCGCTACTGCCATCGTCCACCAGGACGAGCTCCCCTTCGAGCTCCCCCCGCTCGAAGGTACGGAGCACCCTTCGAGCGAGCTCCTTGATGTTCGCTTCCTCATTGAAGCAAGGGACGATGACGGAGAGATCGACTTCCATGGGCTTAGTTCAGGGAGACTGCGCAAGGTACCATAGCCGGCGATGTGTGTGCATTCGCGGTGCTAATCGAGACGGATCCGAGACGCTCTCACAAACTCCGCCGTGGCTGGATGCTCGCTGTGGAGCAGCTCGTCTGGATTGCCGGTGGCTGCGATTTGGCCTTGGTGTAGAAAGCTCAGGTAATCGGCAATTCGAACGACTGAAGCCATGTCGTGGCTGATCACGATCGAGGTCACGCCGAACATTTCCTCGGCTTCCACGATCAAATCGTCGACCATTTCTGTGGTTATCGGGTCCAGACCCGTCGTCGGCTCGTCGTAGATTAGGATCTCGCTCTCTAGGATCATCGCCCGCGCTACCGCAACTCGCTTCTGCATACCGCCGGAGAGTTGGGCCGGGAGCTTGTGGGCTGCGGCGGCCACGCCAAGAGCCGACAACCGATCCATGACGCGCTCGCGCACCTCTGCGCGCGAAAGGTCGGTGTGCTCACGCAGTGGAAACGCGACGTTGTCGAATGTCGTCATCGAGTCGAACAAGGCCGACATCTGAAAGACCATGCCGAAGGTGCGGCGCATCGCGGCAAGATCCAAGCCCTCGAGCTTGGCGAAGTCCACTCCGTTGACGAGAAGCTGCCCCGAGTCTGGCTTCTCGAGACGGATCAGCTGGCGCATGAGCACGGTTTTGCCCGAACCCGAAGGCCCAATGACCAGGTTCGTCTTCCCTCGGTAGATGTCGAGTGAGACGCCATCGAGCACGCGATGGTCACCGTAGCTCTTGTGCACGTCGCGGATCCGAACGTGGATCGGGTCGTCCTTGGTTTGTGGGGGCAGCGGAGGCCGCGTCAACCGAATCAAGTTGCGCCGAAAGACCCTCATCAGAAGAGCCCTTGGCCCAAGACGAGGCTCGTCACGATGTAGTCGAGCACCAGAATGGCGATGGCGCTCTGCACGACCGCGCGGTTGGTCGCGCGCCCCACTCCGGCTGCACCGCCCGCGGCGTAGAAGCCTTGCCGGCATGCGATCAGAGTTACCGCAAGGCCAAACACCACCGCCTTGGTCAGGCCCTGCGAGACGTCATCCCAGTCGACCAGCCACCTGAGCCTGTCCATGAAGACGCCGGGATCGAGCCCGAGGAGGCTCACCGCCACGAAGAAGGCGCCGAACACTCCGACGATGTTGAAGAGCATCGTCAGCACGGGCACCATCACGCACCCGGCTACCAACCTCGGCACGACCAAGTACTGGACCGGATTGACCGCCATCGTAACGAGCGCGTCGATCTGATTGGTTACGCGCATCGAGCCGAGCTCCGTCGTCATCGCACTCCCAGCTCGACTGGTGACCATTAGCGCAGCAAACACGGGCCCGACCTCGCGCGCCAACGCCAAGCCGATGACGGCTCCCGTTTGGTTCTCGGCGCCGAAATCGCGAAAGCCGTCGACCAGCTGCAGCGCGAGCACGCCGCCGACGAAGAGCGCCGTCAGCGAGACGATGAAGATCGAACCGATGCCGATGAACTCCATGGCCTCGACGAAAAGCCGGCCGCGGTACGGCGGGCGGATGCCCCAGAAGACCGCTTCCCAAAGAAGCCTAAAAAGCGCTCCGATCTCGACGAAAGGGGACAAGAGCACCTTGATGAGCCACTCGCCGGCGCCCTGCACCGCGTCGCGCAGTTTCGACGTCTTTTCCGGAGTCGCGGACGCGGTGGGCGCAGCGTCGGGCACGAGGCTTCATACCACGGTTCAGGGTGGATCCGTCAGCCATTCAGATAGACGCGAGGAACGCGACGCGACACATTGGTGAGTACCTCGTACGGGATGGTTTGGGCAGCCGTCGCAAGGTCACGCGCATCGAGAACGGTCCCGTTTTGCTCTCCGAGCAGCAAGGCTTCGTCGCCGATGGCCACGTCGGGCACATCCGACACGTCGACGGTCGTGAGATCCATCGCGATGTTCCCTACGATGGGACACCGGGCGCCATGGATCAATACGTGCCCGCGATTCGACGCCGAACGCAGCAAGCCATCGCCGTACCCAACTGGAATGGTGGCGAGAAGTGTCTTCGAAGTCGCCCGAAACGAACGCCCGTAGCCCGCGGACTCACCTGGCTGAAGCGTCCGCAGTCGAAGAACCTCCGTACGCCAACGCATCGCGGGCCGGAGCGGCGCATCGATCGTATCAGACCCGGGATAGCCATAGAGCGCGAGGCCGGGGCGCACCCAATCGAAATGGGTTTCGGGGTGCCGGAACAAAGCGGCGCTGTTGGCGGCATGCAAGACCGCCGGCTCGTGACCGAAGCGACGCACGAGCCCGTGTGCACGCGCAAACCCGGCGAGCTGCTCCGCTACGTACTCCGGATCTGCATCGGCGGTCGAAAGATGAGTCATGAGACCTGCGATACGAATCGAAGGGAATCGGCGGAGGTCACGAAGAAAGGTGTCGAGCTCAGCGAGTGGCACGCCCAGACGCCCCATCCCGGTGTCCACCTTGAGGTGCACGTCGATCGGTCGCCCGCTAGAGACCGCGTCGAACGCGCTCGCTTCCGAGATCTCGTACAACACTGGCGTGAGTCCGGCGGCGACGATCTCGGCGTGGGCGCCGCCGCTGATCCCGTTCAGAACGAGAATCGCGCGGTCGACGCCAGCCTCACGAAGCTCGATGCCTTCCTCGGCAAGTGCAACACCAAAACCGTCTACCCCTTCAGCTTGCAGCCGCTTGGCGACGGGAACCACGCCGTGCCCATAGGCGTCAGCTTTCACGACGGCCAGGACCTTGCGCCCGCGGGCTGCGCTCCGAACCACGCTGAGGTTGTGCGCGATCGCGTCGAGCAAGACCTCGGCGCGCGTCGACCGCAAGGACGCGTCTGCGCTCTGCACGCGCTGCCGTAGAGCCCTCGGCAAATCCGATCGCACGACTTGGAGCTAACGGGTGGCGTCGCCGGCGTCAAGCATTGGCGTCTCCACGCTAGGAGGTTAGGCTCCCGCTTGCATGGCACGGGCCCAACGACGCCACACGGAAGCGGTGAAGCGCGCAGAGCAGCGATCCACGCGCGTGCTCTGGGGCGGCATGCTCACTGGAGGCGTCATCGCGATCGGAATTGCGCTGGCCCCTGGGTGCCGTGACCTAGCCGATGAGACGGTCGCACCGGTCGACCTCAGGCCTGACGAGACGTCGGGCCCCGCCGCAGCACCGCCGATCGAAGAGCTTCACGTGCGCGTCATTCGCAAATACCCACACGACACCGACGCCTTCACCCAGGGACTGATCTGGCACGACGCCGTCATGTACGAGAGCACCGGCCAGTACGGGCAGTCCTCGTTGCGCAAGGTCAGGCTCGAGGATGGCAAGGTGCTCGATCGACGCGATCTCGAGCCCAGGTTTTTTGGAGAGGGGCTGGCACTGGTCGAGGATCACTTGATCCAGCTGACATGGAGGTCCGGCGTGGCACTCGTGTCGGACCTCGTCACACTCGAAAAGCGGAAGACGCTGCGCTATGCAGGCGAAGGCTGGGGCCTTTGCTACGACGGGACGGAGCTGGTCATGAGCGATGGCTCATCGATGTTGGAGTTTCGCGACCCGAAATCGATGGCGCTTCTTCGCGAGGTCACCGTCATGAAGGACGGACGCCCGGTACCGAAGCTCAACGAGCTCGAGTGCGTGGGCTCGGAGATCTACGCCAACATCTGGCAGCGCAACGAGATCGTCCGCATCGACCGAAAGACGGGGCGCGTTTCCGCGACAATCGACGCGGGCGGCCTCCTATCGCGGATCGAAACGATCAGGGCCGATGTGCTCAACGGCATCGCCTACAAGCCGGAGTCGAAGACCTTTCTCCTGACCGGAAAGCTGTGGCCTCACGTGTTCGAGGTCGAGCTCGTCTCCCGCCGATCCCCGCCGTGAACCTCGACATCGGGCTCCCATTCTGCGAGCCGCGTCCGCATGGTCGCAATCGCGTCCGGATGCTCGTCGATCAGCACGAACCCTCGGCCGAGACGCGCGGCGGCCTCGCCGGCAGTCCCGCTCCCCGCGAAGAAATCGAGGACGGTGTCACCTGGCTCGGTATGCACCTTGATGACGCGCTCGAGCACACCGAGCGGCTTCTGTGTAGGGTAGCCGGTCTTCTCTTTGCTGTTCGTCGGAACGATGGTGTGCCACCAGACATCGGTCGGGGTCTTGCCACGGGCGGCCTTTTCTTTCCCCACGAGGCCTGGCGCCATGTACGGAATGCGATCCATTTCGTCGAATTGAAAGACGTAGCGCTCGGGGTCGAGGACGTACCAAAGCAGAGTATCGTGCTTGGCCGGCCATCGCCGCTTCGGACGTCCCCCGAAGTCGTACGCCCAAATGATCTCATTACGAAAGCAGTCCCTCCCCAGAAGGCGATCCAGCGCGACTTTGACATAGTGCACTTCTCGGTAGTCGAGGTGTACGACGAGCGACCCGTCGGAGGTCAGGCAGGGAAGCGCTGCTTCGATACGGCTCATCAGGAAAGGGATGTACTCGTCGAATTCGTCGTCATACGAAGGGCTACTCAAATGCTCGACGTCGTAACGCCGCCCGCCGAAGCCCTGTCGCGCGCCGTCCTCGGTCGCCCGCACCTGCATCCGTTGGCGCGACTGCTTGCGTCCCGTGTTGAACGGCGGGTCGATGTAGATCAATCGCGCGAACTCTCGCGGAAGTGTCCCGAGGACCTCCAAGTTGTCGCCGTGGACGATTCTCTTCACACGGCCGAGCCTATCATCCGTCGCCAGGCGCGCCCATCTTCGAACCCGCTTGCGGCGCCATCGGGGCCGCCCTACTCTCACGGCCGATGCGACTCTTGGTCAACGGTGAAGAACGCCAGGTCGAGCCAAGCACGACCGTGAAGCAGTTGTTGGGCTCGCTCGGCCTTGCGGACACTCTGGTGGCGGTCGAGCGCAACGAAGAAGTCGTTCCGCGAGCCCAACACGAGAGCACTGAGCTGAACGACGGCGACCAGGTCGAGGTGGTCCATTTCGTAGGAGGCGGTTAGGTGTCCAATGATGTCTTCAAGATCGGCAAGTTCGAGTTTCAGTCGCGCTTGTTCACAGGGACTGGCAAGTACCCGGACCTCGACACCGCGAGAAAGGCGCTTCGAGCTTCGGGTTGTGAAGTCGTCACAGTAGCGGTGCGCCGCGTCGATTTGAAGGCGACAGGGGCGGATTCGATCATGACGGTGCTGCGCGAGGGCAAGTACACGCTCCTCCCGAACACCGCCGGTTGCTACACGGCCGAGGATGCGGTTCGCGCGGCACGGCTGGCGCGCGAGCTTCTCGATACGCCACTCGTCAAGCTCGAGGTCATCGGCGACGAGAAGACGCTCTTCCCGGACGTGCCCGCCACGATCGAGGCTGCTAAGACGCTCGTGGACGATGGTTTCACTGTTTTGCCGTACTTCAACGACGACCCCGTCGCAGCGCGACGTCTGGAGGATCTTGGCTGCGCTGCGGTCATGCCCCTCGCTGCGCCGATCGGCAGCGGGCTCGGCGTCCGCAATCCCTTCAACATCGAAATCATCGTCAAGCACGCCAACGTGCCGGTCATCGTCGATGCCGGCGTCGGCACGGCTTCCGATGCAGCCATCGCGATGGAGCTCGGCATCGACGGCGTGTTGATGAACACGGCGATCGCCGGCGCAAAGGACCCGGTTCGTATGGCGCGCGCAATGAAGGCCGCAGTCGAAGCCGGCCGCGACGCCTTCCTCGCCGGGCGGATCCAACGCAAGCTCTACGCCACCGCTTCGAGCCCCCTGGAAGGCGTCATCGGCTCAGAGCAAGACGGCCGGTCGTAGCTCCGTCCCGATGACCCAAGGGCTTCCGCGGATCTGGATCATCACGGACCCGGATCACCCCGGTGGTCCGGTGGCTCCGATCCGTCGCACGCTGCAGGGGTGCCCGCCTGGCCTCGTGGGGGTACAGCTCCGGGCCAAGCACGTGTCCGATCGGCAGCTCGTCGAGTGGGGCCGGGAGCTCCGCGAGATCACCCGGGCAACGGGCAGCGCGTTGGTGCTCAACCGACGGGTGGACGTCGCTCAGATCGTCGGCGCGGATGGCGTGCACTTGCCGGAGCTCGGGGTGCCATTGGCCTACATCCGCCAACAATGGTCGGAACTTGCAATGATTGGGGTCTCCCGTCACGACCGGCCAGGCCTGGAGGCGGCCCAGCAGGATGGTGCGACCTATGCGTTTCTCAGTCCTGTCTTCAACGTCCCCGGAAAGGCCCCGCCGATCGGTATCCATGGATTTCGGGCGGCGATCGCCGATGTCAGGATTCCGACATACGCGCTTGGGGGTGTCCAAGCAGACGACTCCAGAGCGCTGGTCACCGCAGGCGCCTTTGGCATTGCCATTCGCCGGGCGATTTACGCCGCGAGCCAGCCTGACGAAGCCTTGCGGTCATTCCTGCACCAGCTTGACAAGAGCCTCGCAAACAGTGAATAGCCAGCGTTGTGGGAGCAGTTCGTAGCGGGCTCGGATTCCTGTCTTGGGTGGGCGCTGGCCTCATCGTCATCGCGTTGGTGCTCAAGGTGGCCCTGTTCGACATGGCGGAGGTCGGACACAACGGGATGGCTCCCACTCTCGTGCGAGGTGAACGGGTCCTGATCAACAAGAGGGCCACCCCAAAGCTCGGATCGATCGCGGTCTGTCAGCACCCGACCGAAGTTGGCTGGGTCGTCGGCCGGGTCGCGGCCACCGGGGGCATGACGGTCGACTCGTTTGGCAAGGAGCTCCGCATCGACGGGGAGCCGGTGGTTTTCAATAGGCAAGGCGCGACGTCCTTCTACAACGCCGACAACGACCTGACGGCCTCCGTGGCATGGGGTGACGAGCACTTCGGAGCCAAGCCTCACCGAATCTTCATGGGCGACAACGGTCGCCATCTAGTTCAGAAGACGGAGGTCCACGCGGGCAAGCTCTACCTGCTGGGCGACTATCGAGGGTACAGGGGACAGGACAGCCGCACCTACGGGGTAGTCGACGCATCGACGTGCCGGGGCACAATCGTCTTTCGTGTGACCCCCGTGGACGGCCTCGAGCGCGACATCGCCCACGGCTATTTCGAAGTGATTCGATAGTGGCGCTTCCGCGTTGCCTGAAGCCCGGTCCGTTCTATGCTCCGCGCGCCGAGGAAGCCGGAACGTTCTGATGAGAGTCGCTGTCGTACAATTCCCAGGCTCAAATGCCGACTGGGATGCCCTACACGCTGTCCGCGATGTCTTGGGCGCAGACGCTTGGTATGCCTTCCACAAAGAAAACAGCCTGGGCGACGCGGACGCCGTTGTGATTCCCGGCGGTTTCTCCTACGGAGACTACCTGCGTGCCGGCGCGATCGCGGGGTTCAGCCCGATCGACAACGCCGTCCGTGAGTTCGCGGGCCGCGGCGGGCCGGTCCTCGGGATCTGCAACGGATTCCAGATTCTGACCGAGATGGGGCTTCTACCGGGCGCGCTGACCCGGAACGCCCATCTTCGATTCGAGTGTCGCGACATCTACCTGCGCGTCGAGAGCGAGGGACCGTTCACGAACATCGGCAAGGGTACGGTGCTCCGTCTGCCGATCGCGCACGCGGACGGGCGCTATCACACCACCGAGGAAGGTCTCGCGGAGCTCGAGCGCAACGGCCAAGTCGCGTTCCGCTACAGCACGCACAAGGGCGACGCCCCAAACGGAAGCGAAGCCAACCCAAACGGCTCGGTCGATGACATTGCCGGCGTGTACAACCGCGAAAAGAACGTCCTCGGCATGATGCCGCATCCGGAACGCGCGAGCGAAGGCATCCTCGGAAACGACGACGGGCTCGCTTTGTTCAAATCGCTTCGGCATCACCTGGGGTTCGAATGAGCACACCAGCAAACTTTCCCGGGGAGCCCGATAGCTCACCCGAGATCGCCCGCGAGTTCGGGTTGGCGGAGCACGAATGGGAGCGCGTCCTGAGCGCCCTTGCCCGGGCGCCCAGCTACGCGGAGCTCGGTGTCATCAGCGTGATGTGGTCCGAGCATTGCTCTTACAAGTCTTCCCGAATCCACCTCGGTCGGCTGCCCACCAAAGGCCCGCAGGTCGTCCAGGGGCCGGGCGAAAACGCGGGCGCGGTCGACATCGGCGACGGCTTCTGTGCGGTCTTCAAGATGGAGTCCCACAACCATCCGTCGTACATCGAGCCGTACCAGGGCGCGGCGACAGGCGTCGGAGGAATTCTTCGCGACGTGTTCACGATGGGCGCGCGTCCGGTCGCATCGCTGAACTCCCTTCGGTTCGGGCGGGCCGACCACCCGAAGACCCCTCATCTGCTCAAAGGCGTGGTCGCGGGAATCGGCGGCTACGGCAACTGTATTGGTGTCCCAACGGTCGGTGGCGAAGTGCAGTTTGATGCCAGCTACGACGGCAACATCCTAGTCAACGCGTTCACCGTCGGTGTGGCGAAGACCGAGGATCTGTTTTTCGGAGTTGCCGAGGGTATCGGCAATCCGATCCTCTACGTCGGCGCCAAGACGGGGCGCGATGGGATTCACGGCGCGACGATGGCGAGCGCCGAGTTTGGCGAAGAGACCGACAGCAAGCTCCCCACCGTACAGGTCGGCGACCCATTCATGGAAAAGCTGCTTCTCGAGGCCTGCCTCGAGATCTTTGCGACCGACTGCTTGTCAGGTGTGCAAGACATGGGCGCCGCTGGCCTGACCTCGTCGTCAGTGGAGATGGCGGACCGCGCGGGCAATGGCATCGAGCTCGACCTGGACGCGATTCCGCGACGCACCAAAGCCCTGAGCCCCTACGAGATGCTCCTGAGCGAGTCGCAGGAGCGCATGTTGATGGTCGCCAAAAAGGGACGCGAGCAAGAGGTGTTCGACATCTGCGCCAAGTGGGACTTGGACGCGTCGATCGTCGGGCGCGTAACCGATACGGGACGCTTCGTGTGCAAGGCGACCCCTGGGTACGATCCGTTCGACGGCACCGGCAACCCTGACCCTGTCGTGGTGGTTGATCTACCGGTCGATTTGCTCACGAATGCGGCGCCCAAGTACGACCGCCCGCAAGAGGAACGCCCCGAGCACGCCTCCTTGTTGACGATGACCGGCGACGCCCCGAATGACCTCGGCGCAGAGCTCGTACGCTTGATCGGGTCGCCCAACATCGGAAGCCGATCCTGGATCTGGCGCCAATACGATCACATCGTCAGAAATGGCACTGTGATTCGTCCGGGTGACGGTGACGCGGCGGTGATTCGCGTCTTCTGCGAAGATGCCGAGGGGACCCGAGAGAAGTTCCTTGCCGTTTCCGCCGACTGCAATGGCCGGCACGTCGAGATCGACCCGTTCGGGGGTGCCGCCATGGCCGTTGCCGAGTGCACTCGGAATATCGTGTGCGTCGGCGCAAAGCCACTTGGCCTCACCGATTGCCTCAACTTCGGCAACCCCGAAGTGCCCGAGCAAATGTGGCGCTTTTCACGAGCGATCGACGGGTTGGCCGCGGCGTGCACCGCGCTTGGCGCGCCCGTCGTATCTGGCAACGTGAGCTTCTACAACGAGACCGACAGCAACTCGATCCTGCCCACACCGACGGTCGCCGTCGTGGGCCAGCTCGAGGACCCCGAGCATCGCTTGGGGCTAGGGTTCGTGGCCGAAGGCGACGTCATCGTGCATCTGGGACGCCCTTCTCGCGGCGTGCTCGGCGGCTCAGAATGGCTCGTCCAGCACAAGGGGTCTGTGACCGGCGCGCCCGTCGGCATCGATCTCGAAGCCGAAGCCGCGCTGCAGCATGCGGTGCTCGAGCTCGCGCGCGGCAAGTTGGTGAAGAGCGCGCACGACATCAGCGACGGCGGCTTCGCGGTGTGCTTGGCCGAGGCGTGCATCGCGCATGGACTCGGCACGCGTGTCACCCTCCCCTCGAGCGAGGACGCCCCGGCTCACGCGCTGCTCTTCAGCGAAGAGCCCTCACGCATCGTCATCAGCCTCTCCCCCAGCAACGTTGGTGAGGCGGGTGAGATCTGTGCCCGCCATGGCGTTCCGTTCGAAAAGATCGGCAGCGTGGCAGGCCAGACCTTAGCCATCGAAGGCGCCTGCGAAGTGCCGATCGAAGAGCTCGCCGCATCTCACGCCGCCGCGCTCGACTCAATCGTTAGCTAGCCCTCTTTCGAGCCAGGGCGTAGCCCGCGACCCCTGCGCCCGTCGCAACGATGATCCAGGGAATGAGGCCGGTTTGGGTCTTGAAGGCGTTGTAGAGCATCCATACCGAAGAGCCCGCATAGATCGCGGCAGCCACCAAAGCCTGAGCCCTCGGGGGTCGGAGGTTCGGTTTGTGCCGCCTCACGCGAAACAAACCAACTGCGACCAACGCAGAAAACAGGACGAGGACGCCTGCGACGTTGGTGAGAAGCTCACCGATCGTGTGAACGTAGAGCAATAGAATCGCGAGCGCGCCCTGGAGTACGACGGCCGCGCGGGGCGGCGCTCCCGGCTTGCCGCGCAAGAACGACGGGAGGAATCCGTCGCGGGCCATCTCGGCATAGACGCGAGGTCCGACGAGGAGCATGGCGCTGGTGCTCGATATCATCACTATCGCAATGCCGATCGACATGGCGCTGGAGCCAGCATCTCCCAGGAAGTCCCGCGCAACCAGGTGTCCGAGCGTGACCCTCGCCTCTTCGTACCTGAAAACGACCTCGGCCCTCTCGGGGGTGAGGTTGGCGACCAGAACCCAATTCACCAACAGGTAGGCGAACCCAACCAGTGAGCAGCCGATCAACATGGCACGTGGCACGTCGCGACGCGGCGCGCGAAACTCTTCGGCGGCATACGCCGCTGCATTCCAACCTGAAAACGCATAGGCGACGAAGAACAAGCTGGTGGCAAATGGGAGCGCAACACCTGGAGGCTGGCGCGCCGGAACCCAGGTCGGCCACTGGTTGTCGCCTAGCGAAAGACCGAACGCGACGAACGCGAGGACGAGGAGGCCCTTGATGATGACGAGCCCGTTCTGAGTCCATTTCGATAGCCGTAGCCCAACGCTGTGGAACAGGGTCAACATGACGATCAGCGCGGTGGCCCCAAATTTCGCATCGCCGGTGCCGAACACCGCGAAGGCAAACGCGGCTGCCCCAAAGGCGCTGATCGCCATCGGGGCCGAGAAGCCGACGAGCAGCGAAGCCCACCCGGCGAGATAGCCGATCGCAGGATGCAGGAGCTCGGATAGGTACCGGTACTCACCCCCCGATCGTGGAATCAAGAGCGCGGCCTCGGCGTAGGCGCGCGCTCCCGCCATCGCCAAAAGCGCCCCCACCCCCCACGCTGCGAGGATCCACCCGGCGCTGAGTTCTTGCGCCATGAAGCCGGCGCTCAAGAAGACACCCGCGCCGATCATGTTGGCGACCACCAGGCCGATCCCAGACCCGAGGTCCAGAAACCCCGTGCCCGACTCGGGGGTGCGTGAATCTGACTCTTCGATGGCCACCCTTCCCAGCGTCGGCTCCATCCTACCCCGCGACAGTCCAGATGCTAAGCTCCGCGAGGCCGCTTGGAGAGGCGCATGATACGACGTGGCTCATTGTGGATTGGTGTTGTCATTGGGATCGCCAGCACGTTTTCACTCGCAGGCTGCAGCTCCCAGGATCCGAGTTTGCCTGTGGCGAACGGGTTCTTCCAAGTCGCGAAGGCCGGCGACCGCTGGCTGTTGGTCACACCGGCAGGGGAACCATTCTACTCGGTAGGCGTCAATCACATCACCAACAACAACAACACCGATCGAGAAACCGGCATTTGCCCGTACTGCGAGGCCATCGACTCGATCTACGAAAGCCCCGAGGCTTGGGCAGAGGCGACCGCCGAACGCTTGGAGTCCTGGGGCTTCAACACGGTCGGCGCCTGGTCCAACGAGGAGCTGCTCGGGCCGCTCATGCCCTACACGGAGCTCCTGAACTACGGCGGAGGCCAGTCGGACTTCTTCTCCGAGGAGTTCCTCGAACGCGTAGAGACGATTACCCAGGACAAAGTCGTGCCTCTCAAGGACGACCCCAACTTGGTGGGTTGGTTTCTCGACAATGAGCTCAAGTGGGGCAAGGACTGGCGCAACACCAACACGATGTTGGACGAGTACATGCTGCTCGAGGAAGGCTCGCCCGGGCGCGAGATGGCCGAGCAGTACAAAGGCGATCCCGAAGGCTTCCTGCTGGCCTTGGCGACTCAGTACTTCCAGGTCACCACCGAGGCCCTCCGCTCGGCCGACCCGAACCACCTGATCTTGGGCTCGCGTGCGTCGAGTCTCAGTCTGCCGGCCCAGGTGTTACAAGCAGCAACGCCTTACCTCGATGTCTTCAGCGTCAATTTCTACGCCACCGTCGGCAAGCTTTTCGACGAGCTCAACAAGAGCTGGGGTCCGTTGGTTCCCATCGACAACTGGCTCCTCGCGCATCACGAGCTTTCGGGTCTTCCTCTCATGGCCACCGAGTTCTCTTTCCGCAGCAGCGAGAGTGACCCGCCCAACTCCTATCCGCCGATCTATCTGACGTTCGATACCCAGGCGGAGCGGGCCGCGGCCTATGACGAATACGTCCAGAACTGCTTCGACGCGCCATACATCGTTGGGCACCACTGGTTCGAGTACGTCGACCAGCCGGTAGGCGGCCGGGGCGATGGAGAGGACAACAACTTCGGCCTGGTGACTGTCGGGGACGAGCCATACGAGAATTTCGTCGAACCGGTGACCGTCACCAACCTGAGGGCGCCCCACCTCTCGGAGTAGGCTGCGACCCTTGCCTCCGGAGGGTATCACCTAGATCCAACAAACCCTGTTTCTCAAGGGTTTTCTGCATCTACGACATGGTCCGAAAGGGCCTCGAAGGGCACTGAAGAGGCCTTTTCGGGACACGGTGTCCCAAAAGAAATCGTCGAGCTGGCGCAGCAGATCCTCGCTGACGAACCGAGCGACTCGGGTGCGCGGGAGCTTGCTGCGTGGGTGCTCAAAAGAAGACGCAGCAAGTGAAGCGCGCCGAGGCAAAGAAGCCCAAGTCTCGCATCGTCTCGCTCCGCATGGACGAGGACGATTTCAGCCGGCTCGATTCGTTTGCCCGGCAGACGAGCCGCTCGCGCGGTGAGGTTCTCCGATGTTGTCTCGCCGGTGCTCGACTGAAAAGCACGGTCGATGCGCAGGCGCTCACCGAGGTGTCCCGGGTCCACGCCGACCTGAACCGCATCGGTGGCCTTCTCAAGCTCGCGATCCATGAGGGCGTTGTGGGCCAGTCCAGCTACAGACGGTTGCACCTCGAGCTTGTTGACTCGGTCATCCAGGTCCGGCGCGCTATCGAGCGTTTG
>Ga0209456_10000494_pt1 | contig 20924 bp, 16 predicted proteins | sample COG_11_FD_184755 | JGI IMG/M metagenome (GOLD analysis project Ga0209456, IMG submission 184755) | Pelagic marine sediment microbial communities from the LTER site Helgoland, North Sea, for post-phytoplankton bloom and carbon turnover... | ecosystem: Environmental > Aquatic > Marine > Neritic...
TAGTCGGGGCGACTGGATTCGAACCAGCGACCTCATGCTCCCAAAGCATGCGCACTACCAGGCTGTGCTACACCCCGTGACCTTCGTTCTACTGCGGTCTGGCGGCTTGGGGTAGCTGATGGCTACGGGATCCGCAACTCCCGCAGAATGGGCACGAGCTGGGCCGCGGCCTTTGCGCGGTGGCTGATCTCGTTCTTGGTTTGGGGGCCGAGCTCGGCCATCGTCTGCGTGTATCCCTCGGGCACGAATAATGGGTCGTAGCCGAAGCCGTGGCTGCCTCTGGGCTCGCTGCCAATGCGGCCTTTGCACGCCCCCTCGGCTATCGCGAGCTCGCGCCCGCTCTGATCGACGATCACGATCGCGCATTGGAATCGGGCCGTGCGCTCGTCATCCGCGATGCCACTCAGTTCGTCGAGGAGCTTGGCGTTGTTCTCCGAGTCACTGGAACCCTCCCCTGCATACCGTGCCGAGTACACCCCTGGGCGCCCGCCGAGCGCGTCAACCTCGAGCCCGCTGTCATCGGCAAGACACGGCATCCCTGCGACCGTCGCAATCTCCATGGCCTTCTTGAGTGCGTTTCCCCGAAACGTGTCCCGGTCTTCCACGACGTCGATGGGTTCCGGTAGAGCGGCCATCGTCTCGAGCTCCAATCCTGGCACCTCGGCAAGCAGCCGCTCATACTCACGAAGCTTCCCCGTGTTCATCGTGGCGATGAGAATCCGCATCAGGGCAGCAGTCGATCGATGTCGATACCGATCTCGCCAAGCACGCGACGCTGTTCCTCGGCCAGTGCCGGCATCGCAGCAAGCGCCAGGTCGATCATTTGATCGAGCTTTTGGCGCATAATGGGCGCTCCCTCGGCGGTGCCCTGGACTTCGACCACGGCGCCCCGCGGTGTGCCGACCACGTTCAGGTCCACCTCGGCGTCACGGTCCTCGGTGTAGCAAAGGTCCAGCATCGGATGCTCTCCGAGCAACCCCACGCTGATCGCCGCAATCGGCTCCCGCAGCACACCCTTGCCGACCAATCCCTTGGCGCGAACCCCATCGAGCGCGATCGCCGTCGCGACCATCCCACCGGTGATGGACGCAGTCCGCGTCCCACCATCCGCATCGAGCACGTCACAGTCGACCGTGATCATTCGCTCGCCGAGCTTCTCGAAATCGACCGCCGCCCGAAGCGCGCGTCCTACCAGGCGCTGAATCTCCGTGGTCCTGCCATCGACTTTGCCGCTGCGTCCGTCGCGACGATTCCGCTCCGGATTGGCGCGCGGATGCATCGAGTACTCGGCAGTGAGCCAACCCTTGCCCGAGCCGCGCATCCAGTCAGGCACGCCCTCGGATATCGAAGCCGCAATCAACACCGTGGTGCCACCGCAGCGATAAATCACCGAGCCTTCGGGATTGCGTTGCACGTTTGCTTCGATCGAAACCGGCCTCAGCGCATCGTACGAGCGCCCATCTGCTCTGCTCATCCAACCCTCCGCACGGGCAGACCAGTAGTCGTTTGTGTCGCGGCTGGCAACCAAACCTCGAAGGTCGTTCCGTGCGGATGCCGGGGCTTGCACACGATGCTCCCCCCGTGGGCGACGACGATTTGCTGCGTGAGAGGCAATCCGAGACCCGTGCCCCTCTCCTTCGTCGTGTAGAACAAGTCGAAGACGTGCTCGCGCTCTTCCTCGCCGATGCCAGCGCCTTCGTCATGAACCTGGATGCGCACTCCACCGTCGTACCGCATCGCCTCGAGCTTGGCGGTCCCTCCGTCGGGCATCGCTTCCCGCGCATTGCGCAAGAGATTGAGAAGCGCCTGGCGAAGCTGCGGCTCGTCCATCGCCACGGCAGGAAGCTGCGACGCCAGGTCCAACTGGAGCTCAACGCCCGCAGAGTCCATTTCGCGCCGAACGAATTCAGAGGTGTCACGCAAGAGGTGAGTCGGGTCGTCCGGCGTGAGCGAGGGCTCGGGCAGTCGCGCTAGGCGCAGGTACTCCTCGGTGATGCTCTCGAGGCGCTCGAGCTCTTGCTGGATCGACTCCAGCAGGCGTTTGCCCTCCGAGCCGGGCTCATGGATCTCGTCCCCGAGCATGTCGACATTGAGCCCGATGCTCGACAGCGGGTTACGAACTTCGTGGGTGACGTGCGCGGCCATGCGACCAATGGCCGCCAGTCGCTCGGTTTGGATGAGGCGGGATTTCGTGGCGATTGCGTCCGAAACGTCATCGGCGACCACCAGAACCCCGCGAACGCCGCTCTCCCGGGGTTCGTCGCCGAAAGGCGTCACGAGGACGTCGACCAGGCGCTCGGTGAAACCCGCGATCCGCTCGCCTTGGAGGGTCCGCGCGTCACCTCCTTCGGCAACCTCTGCGATCGCCCGAGCAAGCGCGGGGAAGCGTCGAAGAAGCGAGGTGTCGTCGATCGACGAGCCTACATCGCGGGCGCTGGCTCCGAGGATCTCGTCGGCGGCGGGATTTGTCGTCCGGATCACGCGATCCCGATCGACGACGACGATCGCCGCGCGCAGCGCCTCCACGATCTGAACCTGCATTCGCTGAAGCCGCTGTTCGGCAAGCGTCGCTTCGCGCAAACTCTGATCACGGGCCGCCAGCGCCTGAACCATCCGCTCGAACTCCGCGACGAGCTGGCCGAGCTCGTCGTTTCGCCTGATGTCGACGGCGCTCGAAAGGTCACCGCGGGAGACCGCTGCGACGCGCTGGTGCAACAAAGGAATCGGTCGCAGCAAGCGCTGAGACATGAACGCCACTGCAATGCCGACGAGCAATGACAAAAGGCCGAACAGGCCCAAGATGAACGTCGCGCGCTCCGACTGTGCGGCGGCCAGCGCGCTGGTGCGCGAGATCCGCTGCTGCACGCTTTGCGACGCCCGGTCGTAGTTGCGCTCGATCCGTTGCTCGGTGCTCCGGAGCTTCGTGAGCAAGGCCTCCACCGCCTCTTCGTCACCAGCGTCACTGTTGAAGAGCTGCTCATACTTGGTGTCGATCTCTTCGTAGGCCTTCGCAATCGCATCGAGCTCTCGCCGGACCGAGCGAAGCGGCTCCGAGATCCCGCGCTCCGCGGCCAGAGCCTCGGCCCTTTCGACTCCCTCGTAAGCGCGCCGAAGCGTAGTGGGGCGAATGCGCAGCGCAGCCCGCAGCCAGGATTTGGTCGGCGTGCTCCGTTCCGACTGGAGCGCGCGCTCCACCAAATTCGCGTAGACACTCTGCGTCGCCTTGGCCTGGCTGAGAGTCAGCGCCAAGGGCAGGTATCCGTCCTCGAGCAAGCCAAGCGTCTCGGACGTACGATGGTGCTGCAAAAAGCTCAGGCCCCCGACGACGCCAAAGGCGACCAGCACGACGATGTACCCCAACACGATGCGGGTCGGAATCGTAAGCCATTTCCGGCGAGCCGGACGAGTCATCCTCTGATCCTAAACCTGCGAGCCGAACGGGTCTAGATCACCGTGACGCGGCCAAGGGAAAGCGGCCTGATTCGCCGCATCTTGCTGGTGGGAAGAGGATGAAGGCGCGCTGAAGCGCGAGCAAAGCTAGTTGACGTGTGCCTCGGTTGTGCCGCCTAGCTGACGGCGTTGCTGCGCGTGGTGCTCGACGGCCGCGCGCACGAAGCTGGTGAACAGAGGATGCGGCAGGTGCGGCTTGCTCTTGAACTCGGGATGGAACTGGCACCCGACGAAGTGGGGATGCCCGGGGAGCTCCACCATCTCGACCAGACGCTCATCAGGAGACACCCCGCAGAGGACGAGGCCACCCTGCTCCAGCTGCTCGCGGTACTCGTTGTTCACCTCGTAGCGGTGGCGGTGGCGCTCACTGATCTTCGCAGTGCCGTAGATCTGAGCTGCAAGCGAGCCGGGCTTGATCGTGCAGGGATACGCCCCGAGGCGCATCGTCGCACCCTTGTCCTTGATGCCGCGCTGATCGGGCATGATGTCGACCACGAGGTGCTTCGCGCTGCGATCGAACTCGGCGCTATTGGCGCCTTCGAGCCCACACACGTTTCGCGCGTACTCCACCACGGCCATTTGCATGCCGAGACAGATCCCAAAGAAGGGAATGTTGTTATCTCGGGCGAACCGAATCGCCCGAATCTTGCCCTCGGACCCCCGGTCCCCGAATCCGCCTGGAACCAGAATCGCGTCGTGCCTGCCAAGCCTCGCCTCGAGATCGCCGCTCTCGAGCTCTTCGCTGTCGACGTAGTCGAGATCAAGCTTCACGTCGCACTCGAGCGCGGCGTGCACCAGGGACTCGTGCAGGGATTTGTAAGAATCGCGCAGGTGAACGTACTTGCCGACGAGCGCAATCGACACGTGACCCTTGTCGGGAGCCATGTACCGGTCGACCGTCCGCCGCCAAATCGAAAGGTCCGGATCACGTGACCAGATATTGAGCCGCTCGGCGAGCAGGCGATCGAGCCCCTGGGAGTGAAGGGTCAACGGAAGCTCGTAGATCGAGCTGACATCCGGCGCTGCGATCACTGCTTGAACCGGCACGTTGCAGAAATGTGCAATCTTCTCTTTGAGCTTGTGCGGAAGCTCCCGGTCGACCCGGCACAAGAGAATCTCCGGCTGAATCCCGAGACCCAGGAGCTCCTTCACCGAGTGCTGCGTCGGCTTGGTCTTGAGCTCGCCGGCCGCTGCGATGTGCGGGATGAGCGTGACGTGCACGGAGACGCTGTTCTGCGGACCGAGCTCTCCGCGCAACTGACGAACCGCCTCGAGGAACGGCAGAGATTCGATGTCACCCACCGTGCCGCCAACCTCGACGATCGCGACGTCGACATCCTTGGTCGCCTCGCGGACTCGCGCTTTGATCTCGTCGGTGATGTGCGGAATGACCTGAATGGTTGCTCCGAGATACTCGCCCCGCCGCTCCTTCGAAATCACCGAATCGTAAATGCGACCGGTCGTGAAGTTGTTCGCCTTGGTCATCGTCGCCTTGGTGAAGCGCTCGTAGTGACCGAGGTCGAGATCGGCTTCCGCGCCGTCGTCCGTAACAAACACCTCTCCGTGCTGGAAGGGCGACATCGTGCCGGGATCGACGTTGATGTACGGGTCCAACTTCATGTTGGTGACTCGTAATCCTCGTGCTTCGAGGAGCGCGCCCATCGAAGCGGCCGCTAGGCCTTTTCCGATCGAGCTGACAACACCCCCTGTGACGAAGATGAACTTAGTGTGTCGCGCGTTCATCGGGTGGGGTTCCTCAAGCAGTGCGTGTTGAACGCAACTTTCCGGACCGTAAAGGCCCGGCCCGATGGTGTCAACGCAACACTCGATAGAACTTTCTGATGGCGGGATTGCGCGAATTTTCTAGCGTCGCGAATCGCCCGTGTCGACGGTGGTCGCAATCAAGGAAGCGCGTGTCACGCCCGCTACTCCGAACCGTTCGCGCAATGCCCGTGTCGTCACTGCGAGGCGCTCCCGCCGCGCCCGCTCGGCGTCCGGGAAAAGCTCGGCATCCGGATGCTTGGTCAAGGAGGAAACCGAAACGCCGGTGAGCCGCACGCCCGAATCGAGCGCGTCGAATCGCGTGAGCAGATCTCTGGCCGCCTGGAAGATCGCATCGGTGTCGCAAACCGCTCGCGAGAGACGCGCTTGGCGCGTCCGAATGCGATGATCGCCGTACTTGATCTTCAGCGTGACCACCTGCGCCCACAAGCCCTTGTTCACGAGACGATCCGCCACCTGCATCGACTGTCGCAGGATCGGCTTGAGCAGCGTGTCGCTTGTCGTGAGGTCGCGCTCGAAGGTCGACTCGCTTCCGAGGCTCTTTGGTGGCGAGCCGACAACCACGGGCCGCTCATCGACGCCTCGAGCAAGCTCGCGCGCGACGGGCCCCCAGCTCCCGAGCAACTGCTCGAGGGTGCGCACGTCCGCGCGCGCGAGGTCCCCAATGCTTTGTAGACCGGCCGCGCGAAGTCTCACCCTCGCCTTGGGGCCCACCCGCCACATCCGTTCCAAGGGAAGAGGCGCGAGAAACTCCGCCGCGCCGTCGTGCGGCACCACGGTCAACCCGTCGGGTTTGTGGAGGTCGCTGGCGATCTTGGCCACGAACTTGTTCGGTGCGACGCCCGCCGACCCGGTGAGCCCAATCTCGGCGCGCACATCTTGCTTGATGCGGCGGGCGATCTCGGGCCCGTCCCCAAAAAGGGCCTGGCTGCCGGTCACGTCGAGGAAGGCCTCGTCGACGGAGAGGCCCTCGACCAGCGGCGTGTAGCGCCGAAACACCTCGAAAACCCGGCGGCTGAGCTCCGAATAGCGAGCTCGCCGGGGCGGAACGACGATCGCCTCCGGACAGCGCCGCAGCGCCTCGACCATGGACATCGCCGAACCCACTCCCGTCGGGCGGGCCTCATAAGAGGCGGCTGTCACGACCCCTCTGCGAGATCGCGCACCCACCAGCACCGGCTTCCCGCGCAAATCCGGGTCGTCCAGTTGCTCGACCGACGCAAAAAACGCGTCCATGTCGAAGTGGATGACTGTACGCATGTGCTCTTTGGTGACCCTACCTCAACAAGTCTTGATTGCCAGCGCGATCAAACGTACCGTCGCACGCTATGGCGGAATCGGGCAAAGAGGACTCTTATAAGGGTCGGTTTGGCATCATCCGACGGATAGACGACTGGATCTTCAACGTCGAGATGGGGATTCTCTGGACCTTCCTCGGCGTGTCGGCGGTGATGGTGTTTCTGGACGTCGTATACCGGCGCCTCGCCGCGCCGGACAGCAAGGTGGCGGAGCTCGCGGGTCGCATTTTGGGCATCGAGAGTCCGGAGGCGATGCAAACGCTGACCTCGGTCGGTCCAATGGTCACCGGAGTCATCGGCGTGGGCCTGGTGTACTTCGCGTTTTGGACCGCGGAGAACCACGCATCGGAACCCGGAGAGCGATCGCGCATCAAGCCGATCATCGAAACGGTCGTGGCCTGTGTCGGCCTCGGCCTATTGGGATGGATCATGCTCCGGCCCGACGTCGAGTCGCGTTGGTTCTACCTGTTGCTCTACTCGCTCAGCGCGGCGGTCTGGCTGGTGCAGCTTCTTCGGGAGCGCGCGTCCGGCTGGATTGGGCAGCTCATTGCCTTCTTCATCGTCACGGCGATCTATCTCTACATCACCTTCAACTACTTCCCGGACGGCTACAGTTGGTCCAAAGAGCTCTCCCTGATCATGCTGCTCTGGGTCGGCTTCCTTGGTGCGAGCGTGTGTGCTCACGAAGGCAAGCACATTCAAGTCGGCGCGCTGAAACGAGTCGTCCCTCCGTCCATGGCGCCTTGGATGGACGCGCTCGGCTACCTCTTCACCGCTGCCTTCTGCCTCTTCATGACAATGCTCGGCTACGAGTACGCGAAGGAAGCGCTCATGCTCGAGGGTCGCTTCGAGCAAACCAACGTCCCGGATTGGGTGGCGACAATCGCGGTTCCTGCCGCGTTCGCCATGACGATGCTTCGCTACATCGGCGCCGCCATTAGCTCTGTCCTGGGCGGCTCGTACGGCGCCACTCCCGAAGACGCGGCCATAGCCGCTGCGGCGGCGGTGGCCTCGAAAGAGGGAGCAGAAGGATGACCGAAGCTCGCGAGCGGAAGCTCCCCTTTCTGATCATTGTCGCCCTCGTCGTCTTCCTGCCGTTGCTCGGCAAGGGCGGCCTGCTGGCGTCTGCCATCATCGGTGCGGCGCTCGTAGGTTCGCCGCTGTTCGTCCTCATCGGGATTGCCACGCTCGGCAGCCTGTTCCTTTGGAGCGGCTTCAGAGACCTCACCCAGTTCACCATCGTCATCGAGGGTATTCGCAGCCTTGCCGACAGCCCCACCCTCCTCGCCATCCCGTTCTTCATCATGAGCGGCGCGGTCATGAGCAGGGGCCAGATCAGCCAGCGTTTGATCGACTTTGCGCATGCTTTCATCGGCTGGGTCCCAGGCGGCATGGCGATGAGCGGTGTCCTCGCATGCATGCTCTTCGCGGCGATCAGCGGTTCGAGCCCGGCAACCGTGGTCGCGATCGGCACCATGATGGGGCCGGCCCTCATCGCGGAGGGCTACCGAGAGCGCTTCTCCCATGGCTTGCTCACATCGGCGGGTTCGCTGGGCATTCTGATTCCGCCGTCGATCCCGATGATCGTGTACCCGATCGTCAATCAGACCGCGGTGATCGAAGTCGAGCGTCTGTTCGCTTCGGGCTTTGGTCCCGGCCTCGTGATGGGCTCGATTCTCATCGGCTACTCGTTCTACCAGGGCATCGTCGACAAGGTCCCGACCTCGCCGTTCAAGTTCAAGAAGCTGGCCGCCGCCACCCGAGACGGCTTCTGGGCCCTGATGTTCCCGATCTTGATCCTCGGTGGCATCTACGGCGGCATCTTCAACGCGGTCGAAGCATCCGCGGTCAGCGTCGCCTACGCCGTCGTGGTCGAGGTCTGGCTACACCGCGCGCTCAAGCTCAAGGCCATCCCCGGCATCTTCGGCGAGACGGGTGTGTTCCTCGGTTCCTTCCTCGTGATCATGGTCATGGCACTCGCACTCGGCGAGTTCTTCGAGAAAGAAGAGATCCCGGCCCTCATGGTCGAATGGATTCAGGGGAAGGATCTCGCGTACTGGCAGTTCCTCCTCTTGCTCAACCTGATCCTCCTGGCCGTCGGTATGATGATGGACATCCTGAGCGCGATGTTCGTCTTCGTGCCGCTGCTGGCTCCGATCGCAGCCTCGATGGGCGTCGACCCGATGCACTTCGGCATCATCTTCATCGTCAACCTCGAGATTGGCTATCTGACCCCACCGGTCGGCCTGAACCTCTTCGTCGCCAGCGCGCTCTACCAGAAGGGACTCGGTCACGTCATACGTAGCGTCGCACCCTTCGTGGGTCTGATGCTGATCGGTCTCGGAATCATCACCTGGTACCCGCAACTTTCGGTTGGCCTCGGTAACGCGATCATGGGTGGTGATCCCAACGCGATGGTCGACGAGGATGGTGATGGGGTAGACGATCGCGGCGAAGATGCCGGCGGCATGCCCACCATGGAAGAAATGATGCAGGAAGCCATGGAAGGCGACGAAGACGAAGAGGAGCTCGAAGACGAGGGCCTCGAGGACGAGGAGCTCGAGGACGAGGAGCTCGAAGAGCTTCTGGACGACGAGGCCGCGCCCGAGCCAGACACCACCGAGTAAGCGCGGCTGCGCCGGGTCAGTAACGCGGCTGCGCCGGATCAGTAACGCGGCTGCGCCGGGCTTGCGCCCGTGATAGGCTCGCTCGCCCGATGGCGTACACCGTTCTCGCAAGGAAATACCGTCCGCAGAGCTTCGAAGACCTGGTCGGTCAGGAGCACGTTGCGCGGACGCTAGCAAACGCCATCGAAGCCGATCGCGTCGCCCACGCCTTCTTGTTCACCGGGGTTCGCGGCGTCGGCAAGACCACCACCGCACGCCTGCTCGCCAAGGCACTCAACTGCGAAAAGGGACCAACGCCGACCCCCTGCAACGAGTGCGGCCCCTGCCTCGAGATCACCGCGGGCATCGACGTGGACGTCCAGGAGATCGACGGCGCTTCGAACAATAGCGTCGACGACGTGCGCCGGCTGCAAGAGTCTCTCCCGTACCGTCCACAGCGGGACCGCTACAAGATCGTGATCGTCGATGAGGTTCACATGCTGTCGGCAGGCGCATTCAATGCCTTCTTGAAGACCCTCGAAGAGCCCCCGGACCACGTAAAGTTCATCTTTGCGACCACCGAGAGCCACAAGGTCCCGGTGACGATCCGCTCGCGATGCCAGCAGTACGACTTTCGTCTCATCCCGCACCGCCTGATCGCCGAGCGCGTCCGCGCGATTCTCGACGCAGAATCTCTGTCAGCCGATGAAGAAGCGATCTCGGTGGTCGCTCGCGAAGCGGCCGGCTCGATGCGGGATGCCCTCACCTTGCTCGACCAGCTCGTCGCGATCTCCGACGACCGGATCACCGCAGACACAGTCGCTGCGAGCCTCGGCATCGCGGCGCGCGAAGCGCTCTACGACGTGGCCCGCGCGGTGCTCGTGGGCGACGGAGCCGGTGTGGTCGGTGCCATCGACGGCCTCGCCGACAAGAGCGTCGACATGCAGCACTTCGCCCGCCAGCTGCTTCAACTGGTGCGCGACCTCGTCGTGCTCAAGCTCGGCGCAGGCGACCCTGCCGAATGGGTCCCCGAGGAGCGAGAGGCGGCCGAAGCTCTCATAGGCGACGTCGACATCCTCGAGCTCCAACGCGTGTTTCGAGCCACCTCGATGGTCATGGACGAGATGGCCCACAGCCCCAATCCGAAGCTCATGCTCGAAATGGGATTGGTGCGCGTCGCAACTCGGCCTCCCCTTCAAGCGGTGTCAGACCTCGTCGCCCGGCTCGAAGCCTTGCAGTCTCACCCGGGCTCCAGGGGAGGCTCATCAGGCGGTCCGCGCCCTCCCAAACCGACGCCTAAGCCAGCGCCGCGTTCCGCCAAACCGAAAGCCGAAGCAGAACAGAAAGCCGAGGCCAAACCCGAGCCCAAACCCGAGCCCAAAGCCGAACCGGAAACCAGGCCGGAGCCAGAGCCCAAGCCCCAGGCCCCCAACCAACCGATCATGCCGGCCACAAAGCATTCGGGCGGTTTTCACACCAGCAGTGGCGAGGTGCTGACGCCGATCCGCAGAGCGGCGCTTCAGGAGTGGGAGGAGCTAGTCGGTACGCTCGAGCAACAGCAGCCGGCGCTCGCCGCGGTGCTCGAGCATGGCATTCCAAAAGCGGTCGGCCCCGACCGGATCGTCCTCTCCTTTAAAGACGGCTCGTTTTATGGGCGCCAGGCTGAGTCGCCCGAATCCATCGCCGCGATCGTGCGGATCGCCGAACAGCAGCTTGGCGCACGCCCGAAGGTCGAAATTCGCTTTGACGCTCAAGGTGAGGCGGCAACCAAGACCGTGGCGGCGGTCGCCGCACAGCGAAAAGAGGCGGAAGCGGAGGCCAAGCGCAAAGAGGCGCTCAACCACCCCATCGTTCGTGATGCGGTCGATGTATTTCCAGAATCGGCCGGCAAGCTGAAAGTACACATCGAAGCGGACTGAGAGGATCGAATGAATTTTCGTGGCGGAATGGGAGAGCTCGTGCGGCAGGCTGGCCGTGTCCAGCGCAAGGTCGAGAAGCGCCGGGAAGAGCTCAAAGAAGAAACGTTCGAAGCGAGCGCGGGCAACGACAAAGTAACCGCAGTGGCCAATGGTGTTCCTGAGCTCGCCGAGATTCGAATCGACAAGGCTCTACTCCAGGAAGAGGACTTGGAGATGGTGCAGGACCTCGTGGTCGCCGCCGCTAATGCCGCTCTGACGAAAGCCCGCGAGTACGTCGACTCGGAGATCGAACAGATCACAGGGGGACTCTCGATTCCCGGGCTCGGCTGAGCCATGATGGCCAACGATCCGATCGCTGCACTGATCTCGTTGCTGTCTCGCCTGCCCGGCGTCGGCGAGAGGACCGCAGCGCGACTGGCCTTTCATGTTCTCGAGGGAGACGCACAGTACGCCGAGGCGCTAGGCCGCGCTCTCAGCACGATCCACGACGAGGTCACCCGCTGCGAGCTCTGTGGCAACTACGGCGCCGAGTCACGATGTGCGATCTGCCAAGACCCACGCCGTGATGAGTCGCTCGTCTGCGTGGTTGCCAAGGTCCCCGACTTGATCGCACTCGAAGCACTGGGAAGCTTCCGCGGCCGCTACCACGTCTTGCATGGCTTGCTGGCCCCGCTCGACGGCATTGGGCCGGATCAACTCTCGCTCGACGCTCTAGAACGCCGCATCGCCGACGAGAACGTCAAAGAGATCATCGTAGCGACACCGCTCAATGTCGAAGGCGAGGCGACGGCGCTCTACGTGGCGAACGCCCTCGGGTCTCTGCCCGTGCGCGTATCGCGGATCGCAGCCGGGGTCCCGCACGGGGGCGAGCTCGAGTTCACCGACCAGGTGACCCTGGGCAGGGCACTCGAAGACCGGCGCGCGGTTCGCTGAGGACCGAGTCACCCTGAAATCGCCTTAATTCCGACCCGAGATCGCCGCCTTTGAATGTTTTGCCGGGCCCCCTCGTAGAACAGCGAGAGGTGGCCCCATGCTCCGATTCGTACTTCTTCCATTCATCGCCGTCGCCGTCCTGCTGACCAGCACGGAGGCCGCACATGCCGAGGTCGTCGTCGTCCGACCCGACGACACCTCCTCCCAGGTCGTGGTCAGAACCAAGCCACCGACGGTCGTCGTCGTGAAGCACACCCCGATCCCGCAGGCAGAGGTCGTCAAGCCCGCGCCGCCTCCCAAGAGAGACCGCAAAGTGGGGCTTCACTTCGACGTCGGTGGCACCTTTGGTCCGCAGGTCGTGATGGGCGGCTTCTCGGGTGCGCTCCGCTTCCGCCCCAACCAACACGTTGGAATCGACCTCGGCTCAGGTTACTTCGCCGGCAACGACTACCAGGGCTTCTACCGAACCGAGATCCCGCTCACCGCGAACGTTCTCTTCTTCGTCAACCCGCAGCACAAGTTGCAGGTCTACTTCTTGTTGGGCCCGGGACTTTCGTTCGGCCGGGTCAATACCTTCAATGAGGTTCGCCGAATGACCCACGTCGGCGGCCAGGCCGGCATGGGGCTCGAGCTACGGCTCGCACCCGCCTTTGCGTTGAACGTCGATGTGCGAGGCGTTCTTCGCCATCGAATCGACAGCGACCCACGGCCGGAGTTCTTCGACGGAACGCGGAGCACGAACACCTCGGGTGGCGCAGTGCTTACCTTCGGCGGAACGCTCTACTTCTAGTGTGCGGATCTTTTCTCTCGCACACGAGTCTATTGGATCGCTACTGGGGGCGGTTGCTGGTTCGGCGGCCACTGAAGAGCTTCTTGAAGAAGCCGTCACCCTCTTCGCCTTCTTCGCCCTCTTGCGGAATCGCAGGCGGAGAGGTCTTCAATGCGTCGTCCTCGCCGACCTTCTCGAGCTCTTCGAGGTCGTCCTCGTCAACCAGCAATATGAAGTCGGACTCGTCGATGATCTCGACCTCGGTGTGCTCGTCGTCCCAGTCTTCCTCGACCGCCTCGGGCACTCGGGTTGGAGCGGTGTGCGCGGTGGCCGGCGCCCTGTCGATCGCGACGCCCTCGGAAAGCTCGCTCAGCTCGTCATCGACCGCCCGCAGATCGAGCCGCTCCGCCCTGGCGAAGCGACCGCGGATTTCAGAGATCTCCTCGTCGCTCTTGCCGAGCTCTGCGAGTGCCTGGTCCACCCCAGCCAGCTTCTCTTCAGAAACGCTCACGTAATCAATGTCACAGGAAAACGCCGCCCCGTAAAGTCTTTCACCGGAAAAGAAACTCAGGCCGAAGGAGAAAATCGAGCGATTTCGGCCTCGACCAGTGGAAGACGGTCCTGGCCCCAGGTGGAATAGGAGCCGATTCGAAGCGAGGGAACCCCCCAGAGCCCCAGCTCGGTCAGCGCCTCCCGATTGGCTTTGGCCTTCTCCTCCCAGCTCCCGTCCTCGATGGCCGCCCGCACCTCGGGCTCGCCGATCCCGGCTCGCTCCGCCAAAAAAACGAGGTCCGGAATGTGCGCGACATCTCGAGCCTCTGACCAGATGCCCTGCATCACAGAATGCGTGAGCTCGAGCTCGAGCCCCTCCACGGCAGCACAGTTGAAGAACACCGCCATACAGTAACCGATGCCCTTTCTGAGCGGGTCACACACGTGGCCGAACGGGATCCCCAGGCGGTCGGCCTCGCGCTTCGCGTCATGCACGATGTAGAGCCTCTTCGCGCGCGGCACAGCAAGGCCGCGCATGACCATCGGGAGGACTGGGCGTAGAGTGACCTCGACGCCGTAGCGATCTCGAAGATCGATCAGCTGGGGAATCGAGAGATACGAGTACGGGCTCCGGAATGAAACGAACGCCTCGATGCGCGGCTTGCTTCCATCGGCGCCCCCGACAATCGATGCCAGATGGGACCCAGGACCGCGCGTGAGATCGACGCTGCCTTCAAGCCCCTCCTGGCGGAGCCTTTCCTCGAGGTAGTGAAGGCGATCGATCCCCCAGTACCACTCGCCGGCATAGTGGAGCATCCCGGGTTGATAGTGCCCGGCACGCTCGAGGGCGGCATAGTTGGCTTCGAGCGCAGGCCGAACCTCCTCGCCCGACACGCTCCCATGCCTTTCGACGACGGCGGCCAACGCGGCGCCGTCATCGCTCCAGACAGCCTCGCCGATCTCTGCAGCCACCTGCAGCCGTTCCTCGGCGGGGCGAGCCACGAGAAGAACTGCATGAGCGCGACGGGCGCGGTCTTCGGAGGGAGGCTCAGCGCCGTGCGGAAAACTGAGCCCATAGGTCTCGGCTAGGAAGGCAGCGTCACGAATCGCGTGGCCCTGCAGCATGTCGGGCTCCGGGTTTGCCGAGATTCCCGGCCGCGCAACTGGGATCAGCTCGATCTCGAGTCGGTATGCGCTCGCCAGGCGCGGTGCGACCTGCACCAAGAGGTGGCTGTACGGGTCGTCCACGCGGTAGTAGAAGCGGACCTGTCTGCGGCCCCCGCGGAGCAAGCGCATGGCCGTGTGCAGAGCGCGTTTCGCCGAGCTCGAGCTGAGGTAGAGGTTGAGCCCGGAGCCGATGAGCTGGGATTTGGCCGACATCTAGGCGGTGCCTGCGAGCTCGTACACCTTGGCGACCGCTTCGGCGAGCTTGCTTGGGTCCGAGCCTCCGGCCTGCGCGAAGTCAGGGCGCCCGCCGCCGTTCCCACCAACCACCATGGCCGCGGCTTTGACGATGTCGCCCGCTCGGAATCGACCGGTGAGCGCCTTACTGACGCTACAGACCAGCAAAGCCTTCTTACCGTCCTTGCTGGCGGAGCCGAGCAGAATGACCGCGGGAGCAAGCTTGTCTCTCAGCTGGTCGGCCATCTCGCGCAGCGCGCCCGCGTCCCCGAGCTCGACCGTGGCTCCTAGCACCCGGGCGCCATCGACTTCACGGGCCTCCGAGGAAAGGTCGGCGCTATCGCCAGACATGAGCGAGCGCTTGAGCCGTTCGATCTCCCGCTGGGATTCCTTCTGCTGCTCGATGAGCCGCCCCACCCGGTCCCGAAGCTGCGGAGCCGGCGCCTTGAGCAAAGCTGCTGCTCCGCTGAGCTCGGATTCCACCCGGCGTAGATGCTCGAGTGCGTTGAGCCCGGTCGTCGCCTCGATGCGGCGGACGCCGGCGGCAAGGCCGGTCTCCGACAAAACCTTGAACAGCCCGATGTCGCCGGTGCGATACGCATGGGTGCCACCGCACAGCTCGAGTGAAGGCCCGATCGTGAGCATGCGGACCACATCTCCGTACTTCTCCTCGAAGATGCCAATGGCGCCGCGCTTCTTCGCCTCATCCATCGGGAGCGCCTCGGTCGTGATGTCGGTGTTCTCGAGCACCTGAGCGTTGACGAGGTTTTCGATCTGTTCGATCTCGGCCGCGTCGAGCGGTCGGGTGCCGCTGTAGTCGAAGCGGAGCCGATCCGGACCGACGAGCGAGCCCTTCTGGGCGGCGGTTTCGCCGACGACTTGGCGTAGGGCCCAATGCAAGAGGTGAGTCGCGCTGTGGTTGCGGCGGGTCGCGCTCCGAAGAGCGTGATCGACGCGGAGCTCGACCTCCGTACCGGCCTTGAACGACCCGGAGGCGACCTTGCCTCGATGCACGATCAAGCCCTCGACAGGCTTGTGCGTGTCTGCGACCTCGAAGCGCGAGCCGTTGACCTCGATGACGCCGCGATCACCCACCTGGCCACCTTGCTCGGGATAGAACGGCGTGGCGCGCGTGATGATCTCGCCCGACACGCCGGTCCCGAGCTCGTCCACCGGGCCACCCTCTGCAAGCAGCGCGAGCACCTCGCTTTGGGCGCTCTCGCTCTCGTACCCGAGGAACTCGACCGTTCCGACTTCCTGCACGAGTGCTGGGTACACGTCGGCGACGGCGCTGCTGCCGATCTTCGAGCCCTGGCTTCGTAGGCGCGCCTCGCCAAGCTCTTGATTGAAACCCTCCATGTCCACGTTGAAGCCTTGCTCCTGGCCAATGACTTCTTGGAGACCGATCGGAAACCCGTACGTGTCGTAGAGGCGAAACGCGACCTTGCCGGGGAGTGAGCGAGCGCCGCCTTGCTCGACCCATTCGTCGTTGTCGGCGATGAGCTGAAGTCCGCGATCCATGGTGCGGCGGAAGCGTTCCTCCTCTTGAAGCGTGATGTCCTCGATCAGGGCGCGGCGCTCGGTGAGCTGAGGGTAGACGTCGCCCATCTTCTCGACGACGCGAAGGGCGCAGTGATGCAGGAACGGCTCCCCGATGCCGAGCCGGTGTCCGTGACGAATCGCCCGCCGCATGACCCGGCGAAGCACGTATGCGCGGCCGTCCTTGTCGGGGAACACGCCTTCGGAGATCAGGAATGCCGTGGTCCGGGCGTGGTCCGCGATGACCCGCATGCTGACGTCGTCCTCAGACTGACTCGATCGATAACGCTTCCCCGAGATATCGGCGGCCAAGTCGACGATCGGCCGCAGCAGGTCGGTGTCATAGTTGCTCAAGACATCCTGCTTGATGACTGCGATCCGCTCGAGGCCGGCGCCGGTGTCGATCGACGGGGCCGGCAGCGAATCCATCTGGCCATTGGCGTGGCGCTCGAACTGCATGAAAACGAGGTTCCAGAGCTCGAACCAGCCGCGGCCGTCCGCGTCTGGCTCCTCGCCAAACTTGCGCGGGTCGACGTCGTCCAGGCCAAGGCAGTAGTGAATCTCGGAGCACGGTCCGCAGGGGCCGGTGTCGCCCATCTGCCAGAAATTGTCCTTGGCGCCGCATCGGATGATGCGCTCCTTGGGAAAGCCCGTGACGTCCTTCCAAATTGCAGCGGCTTCGTCGTCGGCCGGCGCGAGCCCCTCCTCGCCTCCGAAGACCGTGACGACGAGGCGCTCGGGGTCGAGCTCGAGCGTGTCGATGAAGTAGTCCCAGGCAAACTTGATCGCGTCGCGCTTGAAGTAGTTCCCGAACGAGAAGTTCCCGAGCATCTCGAAGAAAGTGTGGTGCCGCGCGGTGACCCCGACGTTCTCGAGATCGTTGTGCTTGCCGCTGATACGAATGCACTTCTGCGACGAAGTAGCGCGCGAATACGGCCGCTCTTCCTTACCAGTGAAGACGTCCTTGAACTGCACCATGCCTGCGTTCGCGAACATGAGCGTCGGATCATTCGACGGGACGAGCGGACCCGAAGCGACCCGCTCGTGCTCGCGCTCCGCGAAGAACCGAAGGAACGATTCCCGAATTTCGGATGAAGAGGCCATTCCCGACGATTGCTAGCGCTTGTGCAGCGCCCACGCAACGCCTGTGCTAGAGGCTTCGCCGTGCTGACGTGCCTCCGCGTCCGGAGCTTCGCTATCATCGAAGCACTCGAAGTTGAGCTCGACGGCGGGCTCAACATCGTCACCGGTGAAACGGGCGCCGGAAAATCAATCCTGGTCGATGCGCTCCAACTCGTGCTCGGCGCCCGGGGGCGGCCCGAAGTGGTGCGCACCGACGCCGAAGCCGCCGAGGTGGAGGCGCTTTTCGATCTGACCGGTCAAGCCGAAGCGCTGGCCGCATTGCGCGACCTGGGCATCGAGACCGACGGGGAGCTCTTGATCCGCCGAGTCGTCAGTGCGAGCGGCCGAACCCGGGCCTACATCAACGGGCGGCTCGCCACCCTGGCCCAGTTGAAGGAAGTGACCAAGGGCCTCGCGGACATCTCGTCCCAGCACGAGTACCACTCGCTGGCCGACTCAAGGCATCATCTGACTTATCTCGATGCGTTCGCGAGCCACGCGCCGCTGGTCGAGGAGGTGGGTCAGGCTCATGCGGCGCTCGTCGAGGCGGCGGCGCGGCTCGAGGAAGTGGTGACGGAAGAGCGCGGCAAGGCCGACCGCGAGGACTTGCTTCGCTACCAGGTCAACGAAATCGAAACGCTACGGGAAGCGCTGGAGAACGAGGAGGCGCTCGTCGTGGAGCGTGAGCGGCTTCGGCACGCGGAAAAGCTCGGCACCGCGGCAGGCGAAGCGGAGGCGCAGCTCTACTCGGACGATGAGTCGATCTGCGGCGCGATCTCGCGAATCGCTTCGTCGGTGGAGCAGGCATCCAGTTTCGATCCGAGCCTCGTGCCGATGGCTGCGCAGGTCCGCGATGCCCTGGTTCAGCTCGAAGACGCGGCATCGGAGCTCGGAAGCTACGCGCGGGAGCTCTCATTTGATCCGAACCGATTGGGGGCACTCGAAGATCAGATCGATCGCGTGTCGCGAGTGAAGAGGAAGTACGGAGACACCGGCATGGAGATCCTCGCCTACCGCGACCAGGCCGCCGCAGAGCTCGACTCGCTCGAACGGTACGAGGAGCGCCTCGACCGCTACCAGCGCGAGTTCGATGAAGCGCTCGAAGAGGCGTCACGCGCAGCCCTCGCCCTCCGCCGCAAACGGCAAACTGGAGCGGCCAAGCTCAGCAAGGCGATCAGCAAGGAGCTGTCTTCGCTCGGCATGGGCGAGGCCAAGGTCACGGTGGAGCTGGCCGCCCTCGAAGGCGGCCCACGCGAGCTTCAAGTCGAGGGCGCACGTCTCTCGCCGACCGGAATCGATCACGCCGAGCTCCTGATCGCCCCCAACCGCGGCGAAGAAGCCAAACCGCTCCGCAAGATCGCCAGCGGCGGTGAGCTCTCCCGCGCAATGCTCGCAATCAAGCGCGTGCTCGCAGGCCTGGGCCCGGCAAGCCTTTACGTCTTCGACGAAGTCGACGCTGGGGTTGGCGGCGCGGTAGCCGAAGTCATCGGCCGCAAAATCCACGAGGTAGCCCAGCACAGCCAGGTCCTGTGCATCACCCACTTGCCCCAAATCTCCGCCTACGCGGATGCCCACTACCGAGTGCACAAAGAGGTAGTCGGCAAACGCACGAAGAGCGACATCCGCTTGCTCTCCGACACGGAACGCCTGGAAGAAATCGCCCGCATGCTAGGCGGCGTCACCGTCACCGACCAGGCCAGAGCGGCGGCCCAGGAGCTAATCCGCGGGGCCGAGGTCTAGGCGTTCACCCACGCCGGCACTGTCGCTGTCGCTGGCCCTGACACTGGCACTGTCGCTGACACTGTCGCGGCCACGGTCACTGCTACTGTCGCTGCTTCGGCCCCACCAGCGTCCGCAGCGTCCCCTCCACCACGACGTCCCCGCTCTCATCCCGGAGCGTGACCTTGATCTGATACTCCTGCTTTGCGCTGGAATCGATCGGCGGGATGCGGCATTCGCCTGTGATAGTTCCTCGAGCCTTCTTGATGTAGTCGAGGCCCATGCCGGCAACGATGAAGCGGGCGTCGTCGGGGAGTGAGTAGCCGAGTGCAAGGTTGCCCGTCATCTCGACCAGGTTCGCAAGTGCCACCGCGTGGATGCAGGACAGGTGATTCCGCACCGCCCTGCGATCCGCCAGCGTGATTCGGGAGTAACCGTCGCTGAGCTCCTGGACCACCGCACCCATCGAACCGGTGTAAGGTGCCAGCCGCCCTACCATCCGGCTGTACAACAGCTTCCCACCTGGAACGCGTTCCAACCGATTCCACGCTGCCCGAATGAAATTGGTCTCCGATTCGGTGGTTAACGCTTCAGCTCTAAAAAACGTCGTGACGGCCATCGCCGAAACCGTAACACACTCCGGGACAGGGCATAGGACAGGTACAACCTCTCCTTCATTTCATCCCCCTGCCTGGTACCAAAGGTCTCACCAACTGGCGGCTACCAGGCAGGGACTTTTTTTGAGTGGGCGCCGGTTGAGTGGGCGCAGGCTCACTCGCTAATGAGGTCGCCAAGCCGGGTCAGGCTCTCATGGGTGCCACCCAGGGTGAACTCGAGGTGCTTCGAGGTCATGAAATAACGGTAGAGCGGGTAGTCCCGGTCGAAGCCCATGCCGCCGTGGACGTGCTGGGCGGCGGCCACGACGCGGGCGCCGGCTTCGGAGGCAAAGAACTTCGCGACCGCGAGCTCCTTGTCGGCGTCGAGCCCCTGATCGAGGCGCCAGCAGGCCTGCCACATCGAGGAGCGCATGACCTGCACGTCGATGTACGCATCTCCAACCCGCTGGGTCACGCCCTGGAAGGTGGCGATCGGGACCCCAAACTGCTTTCGCTCACCTGAATAGCTCGCGGTCATGAAGAGCGCCTGCTCTGCGATGCCGTACTCGACAGCGCAGATGCCCAGGATGGTGCGATCGACCAGGTAGCGAAGCACCTGCTCGCCATTTTCCACACCACCGAGCGTATCGCCGGCAGCCACGGGCGCATCGGCAAGCTCGAGTTGCGAGAGCGGCTGGCCATTGGTGCCACGCTGCTCACTGAGGGACACGCCTTCTGCCTTGGGATCGACCAGCAACACCAGGACCGAGCCGCCTTCGATGCGAGCCGGAACCAGGATGCGATCGGCGAGGTCGGCATACGCGACATTGCTGAAACGCCCCGAAACGCGCCAGTCGTCACCATCCGCCTTCGCCACCGCCGAAGGTTTGAGCGGATTGCGGCTTCCGGAATCGACCAGCGCGGGCGTCAGGATCGTGCGGCCCTGCGCAATGTTCGCGAGAAACCAGTCTTTTTGCTCAGCGGTGCCAAACTCCACCAGGGGCAGCGCTGCCGACACGAGGGTCTCGATCGCGGGAATCGGCGCGACCGTTCGCCCCACCTGTTGCAGCAAGATGCAAAGCTCAGTCAGCCCCATTCCGGCGCCGCCGTACTCCTCGGGAATCGCCAAGCCGAGCATCTCCGATTCGGCCAGCTGCCGCCACGCGCGCTCGTGAAACCAGGTGCCCTCTTTGTCGAGCGCCTTGAGCGAGTCGTCGGTCACGATGTCGGCGAGCACCTGCCTGACGAGGTCGCGGATGCTCTTCTGCTCTTCGGTAAATGAAAAATCCATGTCGTCC
>Ga0209456_10000495_pt1 | contig 20921 bp, 16 predicted proteins | sample COG_11_FD_184755 | JGI IMG/M metagenome (GOLD analysis project Ga0209456, IMG submission 184755) | Pelagic marine sediment microbial communities from the LTER site Helgoland, North Sea, for post-phytoplankton bloom and carbon turnover... | ecosystem: Environmental > Aquatic > Marine > Neritic...
TCGCCCTGCGGGAGTCCCCCAAAAACCACGGCTACTGCGTTGCCCCTCTGGCCAATATCTGGATATTGCCTGCGAGGCGCGCCTTGTCCCCGTGTTTTTAGGGGGCTCTGAATGTCATAGAATTTACGATGGGGTACACTAGCCTGCAACACGCAGGCTAGCGAACCGGGTCAGGGCATATATCCCTAAGCCGGCACGCATCACAATGCTCACCTATCCAGAAGCGATCGAACAGTGACTCGAGCTCCCCGACCCAGCGCGGATCGGTGGACACGACGCCGACTTCGAGATTTCGCTTGTGCGTCGACTTTGCACCGAGCCCCGCACCGGTGAAATTCGCCGACCCGCAATAGCCGAAATGCCCGTCGACGACCACGAGCTTCATATGGGAACGCGGGCAGACCTGCAGTTCCATCGCCTCTCCGGTCAAGCGGGGGAATTCTTCGATTGTTCTTCTAAAATAACTGGAAGGCAGCGCGCTGTGTACGACTCTGAAAGTCACACCCCGGGCAGCCATATCGTCGAAAACGTTCAGGATGGGTTTGAATTTACCGCCCACCCTCACGTGCATGTCCTTGAGATCGGCTGTTGCGATCCACACCGTGGACACGGCGTTCAGCACATGATCTTCGATAACGGTCTCGTGCAGCGCAATTCCGCTCAGGATGCGTACGGTTTTACACCGATTAGCCATTGGTGCAGCCAGATGACGAAGATCCCATAAACTGCAAGCCCTCCAACCACCGCAATAAGATCATTGGATTTCGATGGCGGCGCAGAGGGAATTGCCCTTTGTTCACGGTAATTCATCGACATGCGATCCGCACCCGCCCACACGAGAAATGATCCGAACAGGACTACATCGGCAAGCCTTCCGTTCGCGAGCAGATGCCCCAGCGCCCAGATTTGTATTGCGAGTAGCATGGGGTGTTTGACCGCGGACTTGATGCGCCCCGGAAAGTATGCTGCGAAGACAAGCGGAAAAACAAGCAGGAGCATCAGCATCGCCGCGTGCTGCAGCCATTGCGGCGGAAAGTAGAGGAATACAGGATCCAGGCGGGCCTGGCTATAACCCCCGGAAATCATCACCACCCCGACAAGAGAGGCGACCGAATAGATTCCCTTCCACGGCCACTCGCCCACGCTGGCCGCCATCTGATCACGCCACGACGGGCTGACGATCGAAATGCTGTGAACGCCCAGAAAGATGACGAGCCCCGCAATCAATAACGACATGGCAATATGCCCCTACCCTTCCTATTTCGGACCAGCATCGGCCTAGCCTCGCGCCGCCAGGTACTCCACAACGTCGATCTTGCTGATGACGCCCGTAACCTCACCGTTCTCCACCACCATGGCGACGTTTTCGTCATCGAACACCGACTGCACCGCGGTGATCGAGTCGTCGATTCTGACTTTCCCCTGCAGCTCCTTGGCCACACGCGCCACCGTATCATCCGCAGTACATGACTGATTTACCAGGCTCTGCAGCAAATCCAGTTCGTGGATAATCCTGAGCGGCTCTCCGCTCGGTGACGCCACGGGCATCTGTGAAATACCGAGTTCTGACATGCGTTTGGCGACGCTGGCCAGGCTCTCGTCGGAATCGGCGAATTCCACGTGTCGTGACTTGTGCTGCAGGATGTCTCGAACCGTGCCCAGGCGCTGTTCGGGGCCCAGGTAACCCATATCTTTCATCCAGTCGTCGTCGAAGCACTTGGACAAGTACCGATCGCCAGAGTCGCACACTATCACCACGACGAGCTTTCCTGGACCCAACTTCTTCGCCGTTTCAATGGCGCCGTGGATAGCCGTACCGGTAGACCCTCCCGCGAATATCCCTTCCTCACGCGCCAAACGGCGCGCGGCAAGAAACGACTGTTTGTCTGTAATCTCCATGATTTCGTCGATGACGGACAAGTCGAGTGTGCCCACCATGAAATCGTGGCCGATTCCCTCTACGCGGTATATGCCCGGGTCACCAGAGCAACCTTTGTAGAACTCGTCGTGATAGATACTGCCAACCGGATCCGGGCACACGATCCTGATTTCTCGCCCCGCCTCAGCGGCTTTCTCCTTGAGATACTTTCCGGCACCGGAAATAGTCCCACCGGTGCCGATGCCGCCGACAAGACAATCGATCTTACCGTCGGTGTCCGACCAGATCTCCGGGCCGGTGGTCAAATAATGGGCTTCCGGGTTGCTCATGTTGTAGTACTGGTCGGTATAGAACCCGCCGGGGCGCTCCCGCGAAAGCCGCTTGGCCACTTGTACATAACTGTCAGGGTGATCGTGATCGAGATCGGTCCGAGTGATGATCACCTCAGCCCCGTAGGCCTTGAGCATATCGACTTTCTCCTTGCTCATTTTGTCGGGCATCGTGAACACGCACCTGTAGCCTTTAACGGCCGCGGTCATCGCCAATCCGAGTCCGGTGTTGCCGGAGGTGCTTTCGACGAGAGTGTCGCCGGGTTTGATCAGACCCTCTTCTTCGGCACGCTTGACCATGTTGTATGCCATCCTGTCCTTGACCGACCCTGCCGGATTCAGGTTTTCGAGCTTGGCGCAGACCGTGGCCATGTTGGAATCGATCATCCTGTTGAGTCTGACCAGGGGCGTCCTTCCAATGAGCCCGAGGACGTTTTCATAGCAATTCATAGGATTTGTCTGTCTGGCTGTCTGTTTGGCTAAAGGCTATTGTCTTTGATGCGCCGGCTGTCAGCAAGACCGTATAGCGCGGATTAGCAGATCAAAGAAGATAATGTGCCCTCACCCCCTATAGAGAGAGGGCAATGAAATTGATCCAGGTCAATTTGGCCGGATCCGCGAGAACAAAAGATACCCTGGGCCGTCAAAACAAGCGGATCTGGGTGTCATCACCAATGACCCGATCGAATTCGAGGCCCAGAGCGCTGAGCACCGGCTCGGCCACCGGCCGGATCTGCTTGTGCACATAGTGTTCCCGGTCAATTTCGTGCTCGATGTTGTCGACAGGCTCGGGACCGTCAATAGTGATAACGTAAGAGATGACTCTCCCCGGCTTCACACTGGACTTGCGAGCCGCGGCAACGTGTGGCGGAGTGCTGGCCGTGTACTCGTGGAGCGGCTTGCGCAGGCCCTTGTGATAAACCAGCTCGCCATCCATTTTCCCCGCACGCACCCGGGTGACTATGTCGGACAGATATTGATCCACGGGTTCATTCCTGAACAAGCGCGCGTAGAGTTCGCGCTGCACGCTTCTGGCCAGGTCGGTCCAGTCCCGTCGCACGACCTCCATACCGACAAACTCGACCTCGCCGTTAGCGAGCCGGCCTGCGTAGCGCTTGCGGGCACCGCCGGCACCGCTCCGTACAGCCGGCAGAAAAAGCTCTGTGTACAGCTTTTCGAATTCCAGTTCTAGGCGACAAGTTACTTTCCATCGGGATTGTACGTAGGCGCCCACATCCTCACTCACCATTGCGGCAAGCGATGCCCCCTTGGTACGAAGCTGTCCCGCTTCCTCTTCACCGTTTCCCGAAGACACGAACAGGCTGTCGGTGTCGCCATAGAGAACCCGGTAACCCCGGTACTCGAACCATCGCTTGGCCCAGAGCAATAAATGCTTTCCCTGGGCTGTTATTGCGTTGGCGATGTCCGGATTGTAGAAACGACATGCGGGGGTTCCCAGCACGCCATAGAAGGAATTCATCAGGATCTTTATCGCCTGGGAAGCGACCTTGTCACCGGACTGTTTCGCGATTTCGCGGCGAGGAAACAAGCTATCGAGTATCCGGGGCAGAATAGCCGGGTCGCGGATGAAACATGCACCGCTGACGGTTTCTATCAAATCTGAATTTGCGGCTCGATGATCACGATAGCCCAGCGGATCGATATTCAGTGTACGAATAATTGAAGGGTACAGGCTCTTGAAGTCGAAAACCCAGACATTTCCATGGCGGCCGATGACCGGCTCGAGTACATGTCCCCCCGATTGGGCGGACGTCGAGACGCTGGCGTCATCCAAACGTACCGACGGCGCCACTATTTTTTGTTTGCCGAGCGCACTTAGATAAAGAAAATCGAATGACGCGATGCTGGCTGCTACGCGATCCGGCGTCATTCCCGTCAGCCGGCTTCGGGCGATCGCGAGGTCGATGAGATTGAGCGTTTCCAGGATCTCCAGCACAAGTCGCGCATCGGTCGCTGCATAGCGCACGAAAGCGTCAAGATCGTTTTCATAGTTATGCTGGATCTCCTTTACACGGTCGCGCACGTCACCCGTAACAGCCTTACCTTCTCCTAGTACTTCCCGCGCCACCGAATCCAGCGAATAGTCCTCCATGCGCACGAACGCACCGCGCAGCAAATCGATGCCGTCCAGCACCAGCCGTCCGGGTATTGAGGCACTGCCGCTGCCGAAGTGCCCCTGAGCGGGCCGTATTCGAAGCCCACCGATGTCGCGACCCAGTTCAAAGGGCTGATGTTGCCATTTGGCTATGCGGGAAAGCACCGTCAGGTCAAAATCGATTACGTTCCAGCCGGTCAATACATCCGGATCCGAGGTTCTTACGCGGTCGCAGAACGCGGCCAGCGCCCCCCGCTCGGAGGTAAACGAACGCGCACCTTCTGGCATCGGCCTTTGCCGTGGATCCACCACCAGTACTTCGTCGAAGCCACAGCCGTACATTGATATGGCAAGTAATTTCTTCGCGGACTCATCCGTTTCGATATCGAAAGACAACACCGATGGTGCAAAATCCACTTCCGCAGACGTTACGGTGGGGTTGTCGTATATCCAGTTCACATGCCTCCCGACAGTCCTGCCGCCTTCGATCTCACAACCGCCGCGGATGTCGCGCTCGATCAGATAGCGCATGGCAAACCGCACGTCCGCCTCGAAGGTTTCGATCCCGCTCGAATGCAGCCGGTCGCGAAGGCCCGGCGCATCCTGAGGGACGGCAAAGGTAACGCGCGCTGCGCGCCCATGGTAAAAGGTCACCCGATCCGTTGGCGTTGCCGTCACACCGAGTGCGGCCGCCCGGTCGCGATCACTCTTTAGGATGTAAAAATGCGGCCGCTGCCGGCGATCCCGGATCAAGAAAGTCTCGCCGCTTGCCAGACGACCATACAGATAAATGACGGGAACGCCGCACTGGATGCGATATGTGGCCTGGATAATGAAGCCGCGCACCGGGTCCGTCATTGGGATAGCCGTCGTTAGTATTGTTCGCGTTGCAGATAAAATTGATCTCGATACCGGAAGGATGCCTTAATATCACTGACGCGGATCCCCGTGCGATCAATTTTATCGACTTCTATCATCGTGTGCCTGCCGGTCCGCCATTATACTTTTTGCCGCGCCCGATCGTACGTCGGGAATTGTTGGCACGATCGCGCAAAACAGATACACTAGCCGCGCTTCGGCACAAGGCGAACCCTGACGTTCGCTAAGACACCCCGCTCCCGCCATGACGCCGAAGATACGGCGTTGTTGTGGCGGCGCACAAGTTCATTCTTCAAACAGCACCCGACGAGATCAAGACTCTACGCTCAGCCTCTGCCGTGACCGGAGAGGCTGGCCGCGTTTCCGAACCGAGCACCGCAATTCCATGAATATCGAACTGTCTCTGGAGCGTCCGCAACACGAACAGGCCGACTACACGTTTACGTTGTCACCCCTGGGCAAACGGGTACAGGCGGAGTTTGCCGGGGTGACGGTCGGGGACAGCGACCGTGTTATGGTCATGACGGAAACCCGGCTGCCGCCCGTTTACTACTTTCCGATGGAAAATGTTCGCATGGACCTGATGGAAAGAACGGATCACCGCACCAATTGTCCTTTCAAGGGCAACGCCTCGTACTGGACGCTCAGAGTCGGCGACCGCGAAGTCGCCAACGTCATGTGGGGCTACGAAGACCCGTATCCGGAAGCCGTGACCATCAGGGGCTACGTGGCTTTCTACGAAGATCTTCTGGATCAGTGGTATGAAGACGATCTTGCGTCCTCGAGCCGCCCGGCGCCGGAGCGCCACTATGACAATCCCCTGCTCGCATGGCTTATCCATGAGGCACACGCGATTACCGATTCGAAGCTGCTTACCCAAGCCCTAGCTGAAAAAATAGTGGACGTCGGAATTCCACTGATGAGATTAAACCTGATCCTCCGGACCCTGCACCCGCAGCTTATGGGCGTGGCGTATCGATGGTGGCGGGCAAAGGAAGAGATCAGCGAACGCCCGATTCCGTATTCACAGCTCGAGCAGCCCGGATATCTGAACAGTCCGCTGGTTTCCATTTTTGAAGGTGCAGGAGGAATTCGCCGCCGCATGGAAGGGCCGAACCCGGTCCTTGATTTTCCAATACTCGAGGAATTGCGGGCCGAGGGCGCGACGGACTACGTCGCCATGCCGATCACTTTCTCCGACGGTCAGATCAACGCACTTACGATCACTTCCGATCGCCGTGGCGGCTTCAGCACGGATGACCTGGGCCACATCTACGAGATCCTGTCGATACTGGCTCGATTGTATGAAGTCCACGCCATGCGTCGCACGGCGGTCACGCTGCTCGACACCTACCTTGGAAGCCACGCGGGTAAACGAGTCCTCCAGGGACAAATCAAACGCGGCGACAAACAGAATATAAATGCCGTAATCTGGTTCTGTGACCTGAGGGAATCGACGCCGCTGGCGCAGAGCCTGTCGAGGGACGAATTTCTCGGGGCCCTGAACCAGTTCTTCGACTGCATGGCCGGCGCCGTGTTGGACCATGGGGGCCAGGTGCTGAGGTTCATCGGCGATGCCGCCCTGGCGATTTTTCCGCTTCAGACCGGACAGGGATCACAACACACCGGCCGACCCGATGAAGCCATCGTTACGGCCATCGCGGCCGCCCGTGAGGCTGCGGGTCGTATCGGCACTCTCAATGAAAAGCGCCGGAACAAAGGCTGGCCAGCTCTTGAGTTCGGCATTGCGCTTCATGTTGGTGAAGTAACCTACGGCAATATTGGCACCGAGAATCGTCTCGAGTTCACGGTCGTCGGCGACGCGGCGAATCGTGCCGCGCGCATCGAGGCAATGTGCAAGACGTTGAACGAACCGGTGTTGCTGTCCGAGGAGATTGCCCGGTACTTTCCAGATGACAGCCGGTCGCTGGGCCGCCACCAGCTTCGCGGTGTCGCGGAACCGCTGGAGATATTCGCGCTGCGTTAGCCTGGAACAACCCAGGCGAGTCCGAATTGACCTAGCGCCACAAGGATTGCCGGCGTTCCCTATCGCGTCTTTCCCGGCCCAACCAGTGCAATACTGTGGTTCGCCGGTCATCGCTGCGACGATCGGAAAGCGTGCGTCGCGTCGCCGCTCGCCTGTCTTTGTTGCGTCGGTCGGATGTGATGGAGCGACACTCGTCTCGGGAGGTTTCACCATGCTCCTTGCGGAGCAGACGGATGCTTTGCTTGGGATCGAACAGCGGATTCCCGGGAGCGACTTCACGTCCCATGCTGCAAATCTCACGCCAGCACGACTCATTCATGGCCGATGCCATCAGCAAGCGTTTTGCTTCGCGGACCAGCTCATCCCTGTCGCCCAGCGCATGAAGCAGCGAGAGTAGCCTGAGGTCTGCAATTTGCGTTTCGCTCGCCATGGCATAATTTTCTGGGCGTCCGAACTCGATGTCAAGCTGGTGGCATTGACGCATTCAGATTTCAAATCTCACCTGAAATGCAAGTGTGGAAACGAACTCTTTTGACTTTTGCTGAAGTTCGCGTTGGGATCACGGCATTCACCTGAACACGGACCATCCGATATGCGGAGCAGGCTTCGCGATCGGCGGTGCGAATTTCGACCCGCAGATGGACGGCCGACAGCGGAGAAAATCGACTTGGTGTCAGCGGCGTTCTAATTGGCGCGTATCCAGATCGACGTATCGTGATACACGGCGCCGCCGTTGGGAGCGCCGCGTTCGGCGCTGACCAGGGCATTGATGCCGACGCCTTCCTCGAACGAGCCGTTTGGCCATATGCTCTCACACACGACTACTCCCCGCTGCACGCCGTCAAACTCTTTCACATGGATTGCCAGGCTGGCCCGATCATTGCCGATGCGGACGCGTTCCCCTTCCCTCACACCTATTGCCCTGCAGTCCTCCGGGTGGATCAGCAGCGTGGGCCTGTTTTCCCTCTTCCGTGAGGTCGGCGTTTCGGTAAAGCTGGAATTGAGGAAGTGCCGCGCCGGAGCGGCGACCAGGCGGAAAGGACGTTGTTCGTCTCTATCGTCTATGACGTCGTAGTGGTCGGGCATCCCGGGCATGGCGTCGTGATCAAACCCGAGATCTGACCAGCAGGGTCTGAAGTGGAAACGCTTGTCCTCATGGGCGAAGCCGTTGAGGTAGTGCGCGCTTTCGAAATCGAGCGCACAATCGTGCCAACGGTGCGCGTGGATCTTGCCGGCTTCCGGGAAGCCGGATCGCTTCAGCGCACCGTCGATAAGCTCCCACTCGGACAATTCCAGGCCGGGGTGAGATACACCGAGCCGAGATGCGAGCTGACACAGCACCCAGTGGTTGGACCGGCACTCGCCGGGCGGATCTAACACTTTACGAGCTACCTGCAAAAAGGTGTGGCCGCTGGCTTGATACACGTCGTCGTGCTCGAGGAACATGGTCGCGGGAAGAACGATGTCGGCCATGGCCGCAGTGTCCGTCATGAATTGTTCGTGCACGCAGACGAACAGGTCCGTGCGGTAAAATCCTTTTTGCACATCGACGAGCTGTGGAGCTACCACCATCGGATTGGTATTCTGAATGAACAATGCATTGACCGGCGGGCCGTCCTTCAGGTCCGCTTCGCTGCCACACAGGATCGGCCCGATCCGCGACTGATCGAGCACGCGCGTGCTCTGGTCCAGCACATCCAGACCCATGATCCATGTCTGATCTATGCCGTATATGGCGTTGTTACCATACAGCGCACCACCACCCTTGACCTGCCATGCACCCTTCACTGCCGGAAGGCAACTCACCGCGTGCACGTTCACCGCACCGTTACGCGAGCGTGAGAAGCCGTAGCCTACCCGGATGAAGGGCCGAATTGCGCTTCCATACATGCGCGCGAAATCGACGATCTGCGACTCATCGAGGCCGGTAATCCGAGACGCCCAGCCCGGCGTCCTGCTACCGAGATGCCGTTCGAGTGCTTCCGGATCATCGGTGTACTTGCGCATGTAGGCCCAGTCCGCGTAGCCATCTCGAAACATCACGTGCATGACGGCGCACGCCAGTGCACCGTCGGTACCCGGCCGCAGCATCAGGTGCATGTGGGCCTTTTCCGCGGTGCCCGTACGATAGGGATCGACGACCACCAGCCGGGCATCGTTATCGCGCTTGGCTCCCGCGATGTGGTGCATCACGTTGACCTGGGTACTTACCGGGTTCCCTCCCCACACAACGACCAGGTCACTGTGGGCGATCTCGCGTGCGTCGACGCCTCGCTTGACGCCCGTGCCCGCATTCCAGCCCGCGTCCGCCAGCGCGGTGCAAAAGGTTGAGTGCTGACGGGAGTACTTCATGGCATGACGCAGGCACTCGATATTGTCGCGCTGCACCAGACCCATGGTGCCGGCATAAAAATAGGGCCAGATCGCTTCTCTGCCGTCTCGCTGTGCGGTGATTGTCAGTTTGTCCGCAACGTAGTCCAGCGCCTCGCCCCAACCGATCGGAGTAAACGCCGCAATACCGATGCCTTTTTCGCCGGTTCGCCGGAGTGGTCGAAGCAAGCGATCAGGATGATGCACGCGTTCGGCATACCGCGCCACCTTGGCGCAAATCACGCCCGCCGTATACGGATTCCCCTTGGCCCCGTAGATCCGGCCAATGGTGTTTTTGTCAATGCGTTCGACCTCCAGCGCACAGGTACTCGGACAGTCATGCGGGCAGGCAGAGTGAACGCGTTCGGTCACGGATGCTGATGGCCGCCGGGGCCGTGGGCGTGCCCGTGGGATACCTCTTCCTCCGTCGCGTCACGCACATCGACGATATCGATGTCAAAAGTAAGCGTCCTGCCCGCCAGCGGATGATTGGCATCCACATCGGCCATGAATTTACCGACCTTGATGATTGTTACGTCGAGCGGCCCCTGGCTCGTTTGGAGCGCAGCGACATCTCCACGCTTGAGTTTCATTTTGGTTCCGAAGTGCTTGACCGGGATGCGCTGTACCGCCTCCGGGCTGCGGTGGCCGTACGCCTTTTCGGGCGGCACGGTGACGCAGAAGTTGTCTCCGTTGCGCCTGCCCTCCATGGCATCCTCGAGCCCCGATATCAGTCCTCCGTGGCCGTACAAAAACAACATCGGGTCTCCCTCGCGGGAATGCTCGAGCTCGGTGCCGCCCTCGCTAAGTTTGTAGTGAAATGACACCACCTTGTTTTTTTCGATCCGCATTGTTTCGGGCATGCTCGCTAAACTGGATTCAATCCTGGCAAAGTATACCCAAGAAAACGGCGCGGGGCGCCCTCGCCGTGATTAGGTATCCGTTGCAATCTCCTCTTCTTAAACTACTCAACCGAAGTGAAATCGAACACTCGGACAGTTGGTCAACTGTCGTCACGCCAGCGACGGGTCCAGACGGTGATTGCGGCAAGGCACGCCGCCACGGCCAGCCCACCCCATAAACCCGGCTGCCGGAAGAACACCGCGAATTGCGGCAGGGAAAGATCGCGGGCATACGACGATGTGATCCCGATCAAACCGACCAGGAGGCTGCTTTCACCGCCGCCAAAACGATGTCCGAACGGGATGCGGTCCGCAACATGCCCGCCCAGCCCTATACCCGTGGAGAAGATCTGATCGAGCAGGATAATCACCACAGGTATTGTCAACGCGGCGACGAAAGGAGTGCGTTTAGCCCAGGAGGAACAGAACAGGAACCAGGTCTGCAAGGGCAGCGTCCATAGTGATGTCAACAGTAGAATGAACAGGAGATTTCGCCAGTAGACCCCCAGGTCGATCAGACCGAACAATCCGCTGTTGCCCTTCCCGCCCATCGACTGGATAGCAAGCGTTGCCACGTGGGATACGACAATGGTCAGCCAGATGACAAGCGGGATCACTACTGCCGCCACGAACAGCTTGACCAGCACCGCCAGGGTATCGGAGACCGGCAGTGACCGCCAGAACAGGATGCTTTTGTCCTTGCGCTCCGCATACAGGCAGTCGACCAGATAGAACATGACGAGAAATGAGAACACGAAGAACACGATCGACCCCAACGAACCCAGCGTCGTGCCAACGACCTGTGATGAAACTTCCGCCGGCGCCAGACCCAGCCATGTAGCCGCGCCGGAAAATCCAAGGTTGGCCAGAACTACGAGCATCAGCATGATCAGCGGCACACGCCAGAGGTTTTGATGCTCCCACAGCTCGCGCATCACCAGCGTAGTGAATTTATTCATTGCCGCTTCCCTTTACCTTGGCGACAAACAGTTCGGCAATCCCGGGAACGCCCACTGTGCCGTGGTTCCGCAGGTCGGCGGCTGTGCGGTTCTCGAATATAAACACCTCGTTTTCGCCAACCGTGCGCGCGTGGATGGGCCCGAGTCGCAGTGCGCGCTGTTCCGCTTCCCGTTCGACGGTGAGGCGCAGGAAGCGGTTTGGGATATCGGACTTGAGCATGTCGAAAAGGATCCGACCCTGATGGATGAACATGATCCGTGTCAGATACTGCTCGATCTCCTCGACCTGATGCGTCGTTACCACAATGCTTCTCTGGGGCGTAAAGTAGTCGTTGGCGAGGGTGTCGTAGAACTCGGTGCGAAAGATGATGTCCAGGCCGAGGGTGGGCTCATCCAGCACCAAAAGCCGCGCATCCACTCCCATGATGAGCGCCAGGTGCAGTTGGGTTTTCATACCCTTGGACAACGCCCTGACCCGCTGGTCCGTCGTCACTGACGTGCGTTCGAGGTAGTCCAGCGTCCTGCCGCGATTGAAATTGGGGTGTACTCCGCCCATGACATCAAGCAGCCTTTTGACCGAAATCCATTCGGGAAGTGAGGCCACGTCGGCGATATAGCTCATGGACTCTAGCAGCGCCGCCCTGCTCCTGCGGGGCGACTGACCAAGGACATTTATCTCGCCGTCGTAGTGAATCAAGCCCAGCAACGATTTCAATAGTGTAGACTTGCCCGCGCCGTTGGGGCCAATGAGGCCGACGATCTCGCCGGCGGTTACATCGAAACTGACGTCATCCACCGCACGCGTTGAGCCGTAACGTTTGTCCAGGTTTTTTACAGAAATCAATGGTTCCATCTGCTAAGTGTTGTCCAATCGTCGCCATGCGCCCAGCAGGCCCAACCGCGGCGGTACAACCCTCGACGCCGGCGTTTCCCGATAGTTCACCCGCAAGCTAAAAATATCCCATGCCCAAGCATTTGCATGACTCCTCGAAGGCACTGATTCTGATGATTCTGTCTACTATCGTTCTCGCCAGTATGCATGGTATGGTGAGGCACCTGGGTGGGGATCTGCATCCTTTCGTTATTGCCTTCTATCGCAATCTTTTTGGACTGATCACCGTCCTGCCACTCGTCTACCGTATCGGTATGTCGGGGCTGCGGACTTCCCGGCAATTGTTGAATCTGCTGCGCAGTGTAACAGGAATCATCGCCATGCTGACCTGGTTTTACGGTCTGGCAACGGTGCCTACCGCCGAGGCAACCGCATTGAGCTTCACCGCAGCGATATTCTCGGCACTTGCCGCCTTCTTTTTTCTTGGAGAAAAAATGCGTCTGCGCCGCTGGGTTGCCATTTTCGGCGGATTCATCGGTGTTGTGGTAGTGCTCCAACCAAACTCCGAAAACTTCAATCCCAATATGTTCTTTATCCTGTTGTCATGCGTGTTCTGGGGGCTTTCTGTGACTATCGTCAAATCTTTGACGCGCACGGATTCGAGCACGAGCATCGTGACGTGGATGGCAATCCTGCTTACGGTCATGTCTCTCCCGCCCGCTCTATTGTTTTGGCAATGGCCGGATCCATCTGATCTGCTCCTGCTCGGCGTCATGGGTATGCTTGGGACGCTCGGCCACCTGTGGATGGCGAAAGCCCTGTCGCTGGCCGACACTACCGCCGTCATGTCGATAGATTTCATGCGCTTGATCTGGGCCGCATTGATCGGCGCTTTCTTCTTTGGAGATGACTTTGATGCCTCGACGTTAGTCGGCGCCATCATCATATTCAGCAGCGGACTGTATATCATATTCAGGGAATCGGTGGCTCGACAAAACACAAACGAGATATAACAACGACATTCTTTAGCCCACATTTCTCACCAGGATCCCGGATGATGGCGCAGCACAGGGGCCGAGTTAGGCGTTACCCGTACACCTTGCGCGGTCGTATTTGCGGGCAGCCTTACTTCGAACCTCGAATTACACTGGATAGTTTTGCCGCCGCACGCCGCATGGCCGGCAGGTACCGTCGCAGTTCCGGCACGCTGCGTCTTGCCGTCGGGGCATGGACCGCGATGGCAAAACAGATGCGCTCATGTTCATCGAATACCGGGATCGCAAGCGAGATCAGCCCGTCCAGGTACTCCCCTTCATCGATCGAAATCCTTTCCTTACCGATGCGTTCCAACTGCGTGTTGAGTCGAATCGGATCGGTTATGGTCCGGTCGGTGTGTCGGTCCAGGGTCAAAGTGTTCAGCATCCGGTATCGTTGCGACCTGGGCATCAGGGCCAGGAACAGTTTTCCGCTGGCGGTACAGTGCAGCGGCACGCGTGAACCAATGGGCAGGTGGATCCGGTAAGGCCAGTCGGCCTCGACCCGGTCGAAGTAGACAATGTGGCTGCCGTCCAGCATCGTGCAATTGCAGGTTTCCTCGATTTCCTCCGACAGCGATTGCAAAATGGCGTGCCTCGGGGCGCCGATAACCGAATTGGACACCGCTGCCAGAGCCAGATCATGCAGCCTCGCTCCCCCGGAGAATCGCTTGCTGCCCGGGACGCGCTGCAGATAACCCTGTGCCTCGAGCTGCGTGGCCATGCGATGTACGGTAGATTTTGGCAATTCCACGGCCTCGGCGGCTTCGGCGCTGGACACGGCACGATCCTGGGCGGATATCCATTCGATGACCGCCAGGCCCCTGAGCAGCGCCGATTGGGAATTATTAGCTTTTGTCACGAATCCCGGTATTTCTTAACCCGATCATTTCAATTATTGATGATTGAAATTCTCTTGACAACGTATTATGAGATAAATAATCTCATATTTAGACTTCCTGACGATGCCCCCGAAACGATTCAAGCGCCAATTTTTGAGGAGATGAGCCGATGACACGTATGACCCCGAGTGAAGCCTTTGTCGAAACCCTGGCCGCCAATGGTGTGACCACGATGTTCGGCATCATGGGCTCGGCGTTCATGGACGCGATGGATATTTTCGCTCCCGCCGGCATCACCATGATCCCGGTGGTGCACGAACAGGGCTCCGCCCACATGGCCGACGGCTACTCCCGCGTTTCGGGAAGGCACGGCGTGTGCATTGGTCAGAACGGTCCGGGAATCAGCAATAGCGTCACCGCGATTGCTGCCGCCTACTGGGCGCATTCGCCGGTGGTGATAGTCACCCCCGAGAGCGGCACCATGGGTATGGGGCTGGGCGGATTCCAGGAAGCCAATCAACTGCCCATGTTCCAGGAATTCACCAAATACCAGGGGCACGTCAACAATCCGAAACGCATGGCCGAGTATACGGCGCGCTGTTTCGACCGGGCCATGTCCGAAATGGGTCCGACCCAGCTAAATATTCCGCGCGATTATTTTTACGGTGACATCGAGTGCGAGATTCCCAAGCCACGACGACTGGACCGCGGCCCGGGCGGCGAGACCAGCCTGAAAGACGCGGCGGATCTGCTGGCCACGGCCAGGAGCCCCGTCATCGTGTCCGGTGGTGGTGTCGTCATGGCCGACGGTGTAGAAGAATGCAAGGCACTGGCGGAGCGGCTGGGAGCACCGGTCGTCAACAGCTATCTGCACAACGATTCCTTTCCAGCCAGTCACCCACTGTGGTGCGGTCCCCTCGGCTATCAGGGATCAAAGGCCGCAATGAAGTTGATGTCACGAGCGGACGTAGTACTGGCACTCGGAACACGCCTCGGCCCCTTCGGCACGCTGCCGCAGCACGGCCTGGACTACTGGCCCAATGATGCGAAGATCATCCAGGTCGACGCCGACCACAAAATGCTGGGCCTGGTCAAAAACATATCCGTCGGCATATGCGGCGACGCCAGAGACGCAGCCAGGACGCTACTCGGCCTGATCGATGATCGCGCCCTTGATTGTGACGAAAGCCGCGACCGGCGTGCGGCGGAAATCAAGTCCGAGAAAGATGCCTGGGAAAAAGAACTGGATGGGTGGACTCATGAAAAGGACGCGTTCAGTCTTGATATGATCGAAGATCAGAAGAACGAGCCCGGTGACTGGATGCACCCCCGTCAGGTGCTGCGTGAACTCGAAAAGCATATGCCCAAAGACGTCATGGTGTCGACCGATATCGGCAACATCAATTCGGTAGCCAACAGCTACCTGCGCTTCGAGCGGCCGCGCAGCTTCTTCGCCGCGATGAGCTATGGCAACTGCGGGTATGCGTTTCCGACCATGATCGGCGCCAAGGTCGCCGCACCCGATCGCCCGGGCATCGCTTACGCGGGAGATGGTGCCTGGGGAATGAGTCTGTCCGAAACCATGACCTGTGTACGCCACGATATTCCGGTCACCGCGGTTGTTTTCCACAACAGGCAATGGGGCGCCGAGAAGAAGAATCAGGTGGATTTCTACAACCGGAGATTCGTTGCCGGTGAACTCGACAACCAGAGCTTCGCCGGCATCGGCAGGGCCATGGGAGCGGAAGGCGTCACCGTCGACAAACTGGAGGACGTCGGGCCTGCTCTCGAAAAGGCCGTCGACATGCAGATGAACGGCGGCAAGACGACCGTCCTCGAGCTCATGTGTACGCGTGAACTGGGCGACCCGTTTCGGCGCGATGCATTGAGCAAGCCGGTACGATACCTGGATAAGTACAAGGACTACGTGTAACCCCGCTCACGAAAACGGCGCTGGCAGCCGCTTCACGCGCCTACGTGGCCTCGGGTTTACCCAATGATTCCAAAGCTGGAGTGGTTTCACGGACCATGAGCGATCTGACAGAAATCAAGCCTGACCACGAAGTGTCCGCGCGCGAGATGTTCGGCATCGATTCGGACATGATGGTGCCGGCGTTCAGCGAGCGTGACGACCATGTCCCGGAGGTCGATGAAGTCTATCGTTTCAACGCGGACGTTACGCTCGCCATACTGGCCGGCTTCAACGCCAATCGTCGCGTCATGGTGCAGGGCCTGCACGGGACCGGTAAATCAACCCACATCGAGCAGGTGGCCGCTCGACTCAACTGGCCCTGCGTGAGGGTCAACCTCGACGGCCACATCAGCCGGCTCGACCTCGTCGGCAAGGATGCCATCGTATTGGAATCGGACAAACAGGTGACGCGGTTCCAGGAAGGGATCGTGCCGTGGGCGCTGCGCAGGCCGGTTGCCCTGGTATTCGACGAATACGATGCGGGCCGTCCCGACGTCATGTTCGTCATCCAACGTATTCTGGAGCGTGACGGCAAGTTTACCCTGCTCGACCAGAACCAGGTGCTGCGTCCACACTCCTGCTTTCGCCTGTTCGCGACCTCGAACACCGTGGGCCTGGGCAACCTCACCGGGTTGTATCACGGCACCCAGATGCTAAACCACGCACAGATCGACCGCTGGGACATCGTCGCTTCACTGAACTACCTGCCGGGCGCGGAGGAAATCGCCATCGTCCTCGCCCGCGTCCCGGAACTCGATGACGATCGGGGCCGACCACTGGTCGCCTCCATGGTAGCTTTGGCCAATCTGACGCGGCACGGCTTTGCCGCCGGCGATGTGTCCAGCCTGATGTCACCGCGCACCGTAATCGCATGGGCGGAGAATCTCGGGTATTTTAGCGACCCGGCGCGTGCTTTCAGGTTGTCCTATCTCAACAAATGCGACGAGGCGGAGCACCCTATCGTTGCCGAGTATTACCAGCGTTGTTTCAACGAGGAACTCGACTCTTCCCATCTGCAGGCGGTCGCGCCAACCTGATCCGCGACAGCATCGATCTACATCACTGATCCGCCGGCCTTTTATCAGCCCGCATTTCTCACCAGGCGGCTAGAGATGCTTATTGAAACATTGTAAATATTGAGGAATTTGGTTTTGTCTGAAAAACAGTGTGTTTGGGTAACGCCTATCCCAGCCCTGGCTGGTCCAGGTCCCGCTGAACTTGGGTTTCATTCGATCCATAGCTACGGCTATGCATCTCACTCCAGCCCGGCGTTCATCGGCCCCTGTGCTGCGCCATCATCCGGGATCCTGGTGAGAAATGCGGGCTAGATGGACGTAATCCAGCAAGCGGTTCTCAGACAACAAAAGGTCGAAGAGCTGTGCGCCGCAACCGTGCGGGCATTGACGGGCCGACCCGATCTGATCTTTCGTGGACGCCGCCTGTTCCAGGGGCAGGATCGCATCGCTGTGCATGCCCCCCACCTTCAGGTCGACCTCGATAGCGACGACTTCGGCTCGTTCCGCGGCGCCACGGACGGCATCGCGCAGCGTCTGGTCCACTCCGACCCTGATCTGCACGCAAGCCTTTGCCCTACCGAACCGATCGAACGGTTGATATTCGAACTACTGGAGCAGCTGCGCGTGGAAACCCTCGTGCCGGATTTCATGCCGGGTATGACGCAAAATCTGCGCTATCGGTTTCAACAATGGTCGAAGCGTTTTCACCAGTCCGGACTGACCGACAGCGATACGGGTATTCTCATATACGCTATCGCGCAGGTATGCTGGTCACGCCTCAATGGACTGCCTGTTCCGGAACACACCGAAGACCTGCTTGAGCCCACACGCGGCGCCCTGGCGACGCTGCTCGGCCACGACCTGGCGGGAATCAGACGCCACAGGTTCGATCAGGCTGCGTTTGCCGTGCATGCCCTTTCCATAGCCAGCGTCATCGCGGAAAGCATCAACACCGCGAGATCCGAACGAATTGATCGCGACGATGAAATCGACAACGACGAGGCCCGTGCAATTTTCAGCGCACTGCTCGATTCAAAGGAAATTGAATCAGAGAGTGTTGGCGTGGCCGACTCGGGCGCGAGCAAGGTATTGCTGCATTCAGACCGGGAATACCGGATTTACACGAGCAAATATGACCGCGTGGTTGACGCAGAGACGCTGGTGCGCAATAAATTGCTGAGGGAATTGCGAGTGCATCTGGATCAGATCATTGCCGCACAGGGAATAAACATACCGCGGCTGTCGCGCCTTTTGGCCGCGCTGCTGGCAATCCCGCAGCGCGACGGCTGGTCATTCGCGGAGGAGGAAGGTTATATCGACGGACGCCGCCTGGCGCAGCTGGTGAGTTCTCCACGGGAGCGGCGCCTGTTTCGCCGCGAACTGCACCAGCCGCACGCGCGCTGCATGTTCAGCATACTCATCGACTGCTCGGGATCCATGAAACAGCACATCGAATCCATCGCGATGCTGGTCGATACGCTCGTTCGCGCACTGGAACAGGTTGAAGTCACCACCGAGGTCCTGGGATTCACAACCGACGCCTGGAGCGGCGGGCGAGCGCAGCGCGACTGGGTGCGGGCAGGCCAACCCGAATATCCGGGTAGACTTAACGAACTTTGCCACCTGGTCTACAAGGACGCCGATACGCGTTGGCGGAGGGCGCGACCCGGCATAGCCGCTCTCCTCAAACCCGATCTCTTCAGGGAAGGCGTCGACGGTGAAGCAGTCGAGTGGGCCTGCAGGCGAATGACCTCGAGGGAAGCCGGTCGAAAAATCCTGGTCGTTATCTCCGATGGCAGTCCGATGGACACGGCAACCAATCTGGCAAACGACATCTTTTATTTAGACCACCATCTGCGACAGGTAGTGTCCCGCATCGAGCTTTCGGGCGAGGTGGAAATCTACGGCCTCGGTGTCGGGCTGGATCTGAGCCCCTACTACAGCCGCAGTCTGGCTATAGATATCTCGAGCGCCCTGACCAACCGGATTTTCTTTGATCTGATCGAGATGCTGCGCGGCCACCACCGCCGCTGACCGCAGATCGAATCGGCGCAAGGCGGAATCCTACGGTAAAAATTACTCGTCAAACGCAACTTGCCCGCATATTGCACCAGTCCGCTGGTGATTTTTTTATCTCGTTGATCTTGCTTGCGGGTTAGTGAATTTTAGATGGCGTTCACTCCAGGTTGATTGGCGGTATATATCGGATCCGGGACGCGTCGTCGATTCGATATGCGATCGGAACGCGAAGTTCAAGCACATCGCCCGCCATCTCCCCGGGCATGGCGGGAAAAGGTTCCGCACGCTCGATCATTTCAACGGCCTCGCGGTCCAGAATAGCATGGCCGGAAGCTCTTTCCAGCAAGATCGAGAGCACGGTTCCCTTTCGGTCGATGACGAATCGCACCACCACACTGCCCTCCTGACCCGCCACCCGCGCAGCCCGGGGGTAATGCATGCTTGTTTCCAATTTGCCTTTCAGCAGTCCGGCATATCGAGCTATCACCCCGATTCCCAACCCGGAGCTTTGTGTCTCATCGAGGGTAAGCGCGCGTGCGATCTGCTCTTCGATGGAAACCAGAGTGGCCGATTCGGGATTCGGATCAGGCGATTTCGAAAGCGGAGTCGCATCTACGGTCTCGAACTCAAAGACCACCGCTGCCAGAGTATTGTGCGCAACTTCCTCTTCCACTTCGATTGAAAGCGTCTGCTCCGGGTCACTCGTATCGGGTTGCGGGACCGGTGTATCCGCCGCTTCCGATGCGGTGGTAAATGGGGCTTGCTCGGCATCGATTTTCGGCTGCGAAACCAAGGATTCTTTGATTTCCGTGGCGGGGCTTACCTCCACTTCCAAAATGTCCGAAGAGTCTGCATTTTCAATATTTCCAACCAAGCGGGCAGGGGACACTACCTGCGGAGTAGCCACCACTTCGCTTCGCTCGGCGGCCGCGGTTACAGGTACGGGTTGATCCACCTTGGCGACGGTGTCCGCGGCCTCCGGAATTTTTGCCGACAGGCTTGGGGCATCTACATCGACCCCGGCAACCTGTATGTGCGGCATCTTTGGCGGTAAACTTGCATCCACTGCGTCGGATTGCTCGACCGCCTCCGGTTCAACGAAGTCGCGCTCGAGGGAAGCCGAAATCGTGTCTTCAACCCGGGGGGCTTCAATGTCCGGCTCGGTTACGCCGCTGGCCGCCGGATCCACCACGTTTTCAGCCGGGGCCTCCAGCCCCGCCAAGCTGTCGGGTTGCTGATGCGGACGCGTCGATTCAATGGCGCTGCCGGCACCCTCTCCCAGCATGACGACGATCTCTTCGCTGAAGGCATTCGGGCTGGGCGGATTTGGCTGAACCGGGTCGAATAACAGAAGTCCCAGCGCATGCAAGCTAAGGGCTATCAGTATCGAAAACAACCACAGCAGGGTGTTCACCAACATAGCTCAACAGCCGCCCCGGTGTCGACGGCGATTAACACGGATGAACCGTTAACAAAGTCGGGTCAGGTTGCATGCTCCGTAACCAGCGTCAGTTTGGCAACTCCTATCAGCCGCAGTGTTTCCATAATTTTGATCAACAGATTCGCGTCCAGGCCGGCATCGGCTTTCAACTGTATCTGCGTTGCCGGGTCCTGCCTCAACAGGTCGGAGACGGCAATAATTAGTTCGGTGGTATCAACTTTCCGGCCGTCCAGGACCATGATACCGCTCCGGTCGATTTCAACACGAATCGCGTGTCCGGATTCCGTCTGGCCGATTTGGGACAGAGGCGGGTCCACATCCAGCTCCTCCTTTGGTCCGACCCT
>Ga0209456_10000496_pt1 | contig 20912 bp, 15 predicted proteins | sample COG_11_FD_184755 | JGI IMG/M metagenome (GOLD analysis project Ga0209456, IMG submission 184755) | Pelagic marine sediment microbial communities from the LTER site Helgoland, North Sea, for post-phytoplankton bloom and carbon turnover... | ecosystem: Environmental > Aquatic > Marine > Neritic...
CAAGCTCTCAAGTCCATCCGGCCACCTATGCAAGCCGAGCCGTCCGACGCATCTCCGTGTCGGGTCGCGCTGTGCCCCGGCACGCCCGTGCCGTTCTTCGGTGGCACGGTTGTTCTGTGTTATCGGCTGAGTGCTGACGTGGGGGCGGGCATGATGTTCCAGGTCATTCGTGACATTGGGATGTCTCGCTTCAGGATGACTTCTCGTTTGGCGCGGCCTCGGACCCAGATGTAGCGGCGGAGCTCGCCTTGTACGTCGGCGGCGACGTAGAGCTCGTCGGTTCCGTTGCCGTCTAGGTCGGTCAGTAGTGCCGCGTGCTCGAAGCCGCCCGAGTCTCGGTCGATGCTCTCGACGCCCCACTCGGACTTGGGGTCTTTGCCCGGGCGGAGAAGCCACAGACCTTTGCTGAACGAGGCGGCGACCATCTCCTTCTTGCCGTCGCCGTCGACGTCGCCCGCCGTCAGGAAGCGGCACAGCCGATCGGGGATCGTCGCGATGATCACCTTGGCGTCAGGAGGGGTGCCCGCGTCGTAGCGGCGAATCTCCACGGGCTCGACGATCTGGAGCCCCGCGCCGCGCCCGGTCGTGAGCGCCTCGACCGCGACGTACAGCTCGTCGGTCCCATCGCCGTCGACGTCGCCGACGTAGATCTCCTTGGCATGCCGTTTTCCGAGGTCAGCGACGATGGTCGGGCCTTCGCCTTTCTTCGGCACGTACCGCACGACCTCGCCGCGTTGCGCTTCGGCATCCAGCTTGTTGGGCTCGCTCGGCGTCGCGTAGACCTCCAACACGCCGTCTTTGTCGAGATCTCCAATTTCGATCTCGTGGACGAACGTGTCCTTCTTCTGGTCGATCCGCTGGACCTTCCATTTGTTCACCTTCTGCCGCAGCACGGCGACCACACCTTGGTCGTGCGTCGCGACCGCAATCGCCGGCGTGCCATCACCGTAGAGGTCGGCGACCTCCGCGTCCCGCATCCGGTTGAACTTGCCGCCGAACTCTGCAGCCCAGAGCGTGCTGGCTTTCGGCTGTCCTTTGACTCGCCGCCAGAGCTTCACGTAGGCGCCCGAGCCACCAAGCGTTAGAATGCCGGGCGCCTGGCCGCGCGGGGTCAGCATCATGGCCTTGTGGAACACGTTGCTCTGCGCGTCCTCCACGGTTTCGGTCTTCCACTCCCCGCCATCGCGCGTGAGGATGTCGAGGCGCGCGGGACCTGGCTTTGCCGTCGCCTTCCCATCGACGACTTGGAACTGCGAGTAAACGAGGAGCAGCCCGTTCGGCAGCGAGTCGGGTAGGCCGGTTGCCGTTGCCGCCTTCTTGGGCTCTGCCGCGGGCTCTTCGCTCTTCTCCGCGCTTTCTTCTTGAGCGGAGGCGGGCGGCGCTTCGGTGGGGGCCGTTTTCTCACCCCCCTGACACGCCAGCACGAAGAACAACGCCCAGATACCAAATCGAGTGACTGCTTGATGTCGCATGTGGCGTCGCTACCAACCCAGGAAGCTCGGCGCAACTAACCGCTGGGACCCCTGCTCGGGACAGGCAATTTGACCCTTTAGCGTGCACCGGTTACCTGAGGCCGCAGGGGACGTGCGCGCAAATCCAAAACGAATCGCCTTCTTCGTTTTGAAGCTGGTGTTTTCCGTCGGCATGCTGGCGTTCATCTTCCAAAAGGTGCTCCGCCGGGATGGCGCGGAGGAGCTGCTCGGGCGGCTGAGCGACCTGCACTGGGGCTGGGTGGTAGCCGCCGTGCTCATGCAGTTGATCGCGATCGGCTTCAGCACCGTGCGGTGGCAGCGCCTGCTCGTGGGGCAGGGGATCTTCGCCAAATGGGGGTTCTTGGGAGGCTCGATCATGATCGCGCGCTTCTGGGGCGCCTTCACTCCTGGAGGCTTCACGGGCTTCGGCGGCTGGCGCATTTACGACGTCGCCAAGCACACCGGGAAGACCGCCCGCGCCACAGCAACGATCGGCGTCGAGATGATCCTCGGCCAGCTCGCCTTCGGCGTGGTGGTCATGTTGGGCAGCATCTTCGGCATGCGGTTCATCGGCACCGACGGCGTGCTCCTCGTGAACGCCGTGTTTCTGTCGATCATCGTCGTTGGCCTCGCGTTTCTCGCGCAGCCCCAGCTCTTTCTCTTCTTCACCCGCTTCGTTCCCGAAGGGATCCGCGCCCGCGTTCAAACCTTGATCGATGCCGTCGGCGCCTACCGAGGCAAAGCAGGGCTACTGATTCAGGCTGCAGCGCTCGGCGTCGGCACTCACGCGTTCAACAACTTGATCTACGTCTGCGCCGCGCGTGCGCTCGGCGTGGAGCTCGGTATTGGCGAGGTATTCTTCGCTTCTTCATTGCAGATTCTCGCAACGCTCATTCCGGCCTCGATCAACGGGATCGGCCTTCGAGAGGCTGCAGCGGTCGCGCTCTACACGTCGCCCGCGGTTGGTCTGCCGCTCGCGGTCGCGGTTCTCATTCCAACACTCGGCTTCGCTTGCGAGATGTTCGTCTCCGCGTTCGGTGGCGTGATCTTCCTATTGCGCAAGACGGGATACAGTCCGGAGATTCGCGTGGAAGACCCGGACCGCGAAGATCTCGTGAGCCAGGCGATTCCCAAGGCTCCTCGCGAGGCTTGGCCACATCCGCTCCGCGGTCTGGTGGTGGGTTTCAGCGCCGGGACTTTTGGCGGGATCCTAGTTGGGCTGGGCGAAGCCACCGTCATCGCGCTTTCGTCTGCGGGTCCGACCGGCGCCCGCGTGTTTTTGTATGGCCCGCTGGCCTACGGGCTGTTTTGCTCGGCGTTTGGGGCAGGTCTCGGGTTTGCCACCGCGCTGAGTGGCCGCTGGATGAAGCGGTATGCGCTGCACGAAAAATGGGCGTTCAGCTACTTTGCGGCCGCGATCTTCGGCATGTTCGCCTTCGCGCTTGGCGCGTTTCGGATTCGGCGCGATTTCTTTCACGAGGAGCTCGTCTGGAAGAGCGCGATCGGCCTCGCGGTCCTACTCGGTTGTGCCTTCGTGACCGCGGGTGTAAGCGCGCTGATCGCTCGGGGGCTTCGCTCACTCGTGCAGCGTCCATTCTTCGAGCGGGCTACCCATGCTCCGGTCGCCTTTTCCTTGCTCTTGATTCTTGGAGTGGGGCTCGGGGTCAACATCGCGCTTGGCGACTCCTCGTCACGTACCGATGGCCCAGACGATGGCGCGGAGGCACGCGGCACGGCGGGCAATGTGCTCTTCATCGTGGTCGATACGTTGCGCGCCGATCACCTGCCCATGTACGGCTACGAGCACGGCAACACGCCGAGCCTCGATCGCTTTGCCGAGGACGCGATTCGATTCGACCAGGCTTTCACCAACTCGAGCTGGACTCGCCCTAGCTTCGCTTCGATTCTCACTGGGCGCCTCCCGTCGAGTCACGGCGTCATGGCCAAGAGCGACGCGCTCCCTGATTCCGTCACGACGCTGCCGGAGGCGCTGAAGACGGCCGACTACACCACCGCTGGGTACGCGACAAACTTCAACGTGGCTCCTTACTTCAACTTCCATCAGGGCTTCGACGAGTACCTGTACCTCGAGCCCGAGTTCGTCCTCGGCGCCGACGACGCCAGTGCCAAGCTCCTGCTGATGCAGTTCATTAGGCAACGCATCGAGAAAATGCGGGCGATGCAGGGAGAAGTGTTGCCCGGCACCGCCTACCAGGATGCCGAAACCGTCAATGCGGCGGTCACCAGCTGGATCGACCGCAAGCCCGCATCGCCGTGGTTCATGTTCGTCGGCTACATGGACCCGCACGACCCGTATTTCGCGCACCCCTACGATGGAAGTGGGTACGCGCGCGCCGCGCATCAACACCCGGACCCCTCCGAAGCGCCCGCGCTCACCGCCTTGTATGACGGTGAGATCAGCTACTGGGACGCCGAGCTCGGTAAGCTTCTCGATGGGCTTGCGGAGCGTGGGCTCTACGAAGACCTCACCATCATCGTGACCAGTGACCACGGTGAAGAGTTCAACGAGCACGGGGGGTTCTGGCACGGCACGACGCTGTACGACGAGCAGGTTCGCGTTCCCTTGCTAGTGAAGTTGCCGCAGAGTCGTCGGGGGGGAACCACTGTGCGCCACTGGGTGCAGAGCATCGATCTGACGCCCACGGTGCTGAAGCTCTTGGAGTTGACTGTTCCCGAAGGCGTGCAGGGCGGCGACCTCTTCACCGGTACCGACGTCGTGTACGCCGAGGAAAGTCACGAGGGGAACGTCCTCGAATCGGTTCGTGAGCTCGACGGCACCGACGAGTACAAGCTCATCACCGCCAACCGCGACAACCCCCGCGGCCTCAAACCGGCCGAGCTGTACCGTGTAGACCTCGATCCCGCCGAGCAGGAAAACCTCGCCGGGTCCTCACCCGATCAGGTCCGCATGGCGACCAAGGCACTCCTCGAACAACGCGCCCTCGCACGCGAAGACGCAGTCGTCGCCGACTCCGTAGAGCTCGACGACGACGTAGCCGCCCACCTAGAAGCGATCGGCTACATAGAACGCTAAGCAATTAACCCTTTTGAAAAGGGGTCAGACCCCTTTTTTGAAGGGTTAACAGATTGGTCTTTGGCTGTGCGGTGGACGAGGTAGGCGAGAGCGCCGACCGAGCCGGTGGTCAGGATGGCGAGGACGTACGGCCAGACCGTGATGTCTTGTGCGCGGGCGTCGCCAACCATCCAGATGGTGAAGAGCAGGAGCGCGATGCATAGATCGATGAAGACCTGGGCACCCCAGCCGCCGGTCAGGGCGAGCTCGAGAAAACCGGTATAGCCGTGGTTTGCGACCACGATGGCCGTGTAGATCGTGAAGACGGCAAAGGCGGTAAGGACGGAAAACAGTCGTAATTTCATGGGGACCTCCTTGTAGCGACCAGTCTGGGGCGCGGACTGCGCGGTCGCCATTACCTCAGAGGTCATGGGCAGCAGGAAAGGCGGCGTTAGAATCGGGGCATGTCGTCGACCCACACAGCCCCCATCGGCTTTGGCTCCCTACTGCGCCAGTGGCGCAGCGCGCGCCGCATGAGCCAGCAACAGCTCGCCATCGAATCCGAAGTCTCGACTCGTCACATCAGCTACGTCGAGAACGGGAAGTCCTCACCGAGCCGCGAGATGGTGCTCATCCTTGCCAGCGCACTCGACCTGCCCCTGCGAGAACGAAACTCGCTCCTCTCTGCGGCGGGCTTTGCCCCGGTGTACCGCGAGACCAATCTGTCGGCGCCCGAAATGCTGCCAGTACGTCACGCCTTCGACACCATCCTCGCGCACCACGAACCGTACCCGGCAATCGTGTTGACGCGCGCTTGGGACATCGTGAGCATGAACAACGCCTTTGGGCGCCTCTTCGCGTTCTTCATCGAACCCACCTTCGATTCCATCGTGGCGCAAAACGTGATGCACTCACTCTTTCATCCCCAAGGCGTTCGCCCTTACGTGGCCAACTGGGAGGAGGTCGCTGGCTTCCTGATCGATCGCCTCTACCGCGAATCGATCCTCGAGCTCGAAACCAGCGAGAGCCGAAAGCTTCTCGACGCGTTGCTCACATACCCCGGTGTGCCGTCGCGGATGCGTGAAGTCGACCTCGCGGAGGCGCCCAGGGTGTGCATCACCGTGAACCTCGAGAAGAACGGCACCAGACTCAATTTGTTCTCTACGCTCACCACGCTCGGCACGCCGCTGGACGTGACGGCGCAAGAGCTACGCATCGAATCCTACTTCCCGGCCGATGACGCCACTGGCGATTGGCTCCGAAAATCGGCGGCGTCTGCAGCAAACTAAGCTAAGGTACCTTCGGGTGGCGCATGGAGTCTCTCGCCGCAGTAGACCTGGGGTCGAACAGCTTTCACATGGTGATCGCCCGCGTCGATCACGGTGGTATTCAGATCGTCGACCGCCTCCGGGAGCCGGTTCGCTTGGCCGCAGGCCTTCAAGACGACGGCTCGCTGGACGAAGAGTCGCAGGAACGCGCGATTGCGTGTCTCACCCTATTCGGGCAACGGCTCCGGGACTTCTGGGCTGCCCAGGTTCGGGCGGTTGGGACCAACACCCTTCGCAAGGCCCGCAACTCGCACAAGGTCTTGCGCGAAGCCAGCGAAGCCCTCGGCCATCGCATCGACATCATCCCTGGGCGTGAAGAAGCACGCTTGATCTACCTGGGCGTATCGCACGGCATCGCAGGCGCACCGGCTCGAAGGCTCGTGGTGGACATCGGCGGCGGGAGCACCGAGTTCATCATCGGTGACGCTTTCGACCCCGTGTCCGTGCACAGCATGTACATGGGCTGCGTCGGCTTCACCAAACAGTTCTTCGGTGATGGCAAGCTCAGCCGAAAGCGCATGAACAACGCAAAGCTCGCGGCGGGTCTCGAGCTTCAACCGGTCGAGGGCACGCTTCGCAAGGCGGGCTGGGATCGCGCGATCGGCGCCTCCGGAACCATTCGTTCCGTCGCCTCAATTCTCAATGAAGCTGGCTGGGCACACGGCACCATTACCGCCGAAGGCCTCGGTATGCTCGAGGAGGCCATGTTGACCGCGGGCCGATTGGAAAAGCTCGAGCTTCCCGCTCTCGATGCAGACCGGCGCCCAGTTTTTGCCGGTGGTGTCGCAATCCTCAGCGCCGTCTTCGAGCGGCTCGACATCGATGAGATGTGGGTATCGCCCACGGCCCTTCGCGAAGGCCTCTTGTACGACATGCTCGGCCGCATCCAAGACGAAGATCCCCGCGATCGCACCATCGCCATGCTGTGCAATCGGTATTCGATCGACCAAGCGCACGCCGACCGCGTCCAAGCCACTGCCCTCGGCTTGCTTGGGCAGGTTGCCGGCGACTGGGACTTGCAATCGGTCGACGCCGCGCATGCCCTCGCGTGGGCGGCACAACTCCACGAGATCGGTTTGGCGGTGAACTACACGGGCCATCACAAACATGGCGCCTATCTCGTTGCCTCGTCCGATTTGCCTGGTTTTTCTCGTGATGAGCAGGCATTGGTGGCGGCGCTCGTTCGAGGCCATCGCCGCAAGCTCGACGATCTCTACTTCGAGTCACTCCCGCAGGAGCTTCGCACAACCGCAAAACGCCTGTGCGCGCTGCTTCGCCTTGCGGTGCTTCTCAATCGAAATCGCGATCCCGAGGTCGTCTCGCTTCCACACGTCACCGCAAGTAGCAACAAGCTCAAGCTCACCTTCAACGAGGAGTGGCTTGCGAATCATCCGCTCGCGCGTGCGGATCTGGAGCGCGAGCAGCGCCTCATCAAACCGTCGGGCTTGAGGCTCACCGGCTTCGAAACGGAGTGACGACCCATGGACTTGTTTCTCATTCGCCACGCGATCGCTGAAGAGAGAAGGGTGGGGCTCCCCGACGCGGAGCGGGCGCTGACCGACAGAGGCCGCGCCCGATTCGAAGCGGTGGTGCAAAGCCTCGACCGTGCCCGTTTCCGATTCGACCGCGTCTACCACAGCCCCTGGCTCCGCGCGGTCCAGACCGCCGAGCTCCTCGCACCGATCACCGACGGCCCGATGGTGCCCACCGAAGGCTTGGCCCAATCACCACAGCCAGGGTTCTTCGCATCATTGGAAGGGGAGCAAGTAGCCTGCGTCGGCCACGAGCCCTGGATGAGCGACGCGGTCGCTCTCCTCACCGTTGGCACCCCCGACGGCACCTGGCTCCGCTTCAAGAAAGGCGGCATCGCCTGGCTTCGAGGCCCCTCCGCCCCCGCCGCCATGGAGCTCCGGGCCCTCCTCCCCCCAAGGGGACAGGATCTCCCTACCTAACCCAGCGAAACCAAGGGACTTCTCACCAAAAGATCCCATTATCACCCGAGTCGGGCGAGGAATCATACTTTTGGGTGAATTTTGGTCGACGTCAGCCGGTGCGCCTGGAATATTGAGTAGATGTTCCCTCGCATTGTTGGGGTGATTGCGCTGGCAGCTGCCGTCGCCTGCACCGGTGAGATCGGCCAAACGGGTGAACGGGGGGGACCCCCGGCCGTCGACCCCGTTCTGGCAATTGAGAGCGGCGTACGCCGGCTCTCTCAGGCCGAGCTCGACAATACGCTCCGCGATCTCCTCGGCGAAGACACCGCCCCGGCGTCGCGCTTGTTGAACGAGGACGAGTTTCGTCCGTTCGACAACGACTACACGATTCAGCAGGCCTCCGAAGCGCTCATCACCTCGGTAGAAGCGCTTGCCGAACAGGTAGCCGAGCGAGCGGTTGGGGATGCTGCCCGCCGTGCTGCGCTCGTTCCATGCACCCCCGCGAGCGCGGCGGACGAGCAGTGCTTCCGCGAGTTTCTCGACGCGTTCCTGCCACGCGCGCTTCGAAGGGCGGTGAGTGCGGAGGACATCAACTCCTACATTCCGCTTCTCGCATTTGCATCCGAAGACAACGCCGTCGTCGACAACGACTTCTACACCGCGGTTCAGCTTGCCGTTTCGGCCACGCTGCAGGACCCGGAGTTTCTGTATCGTGTCGAAGAGGGCACGCCGGGCAGCACACCGGGCCTCTTAGAGCTCGACGGCTACGAGATCGCTAGCCGCATGTCGTATCTGTTGTGGGCCAGCATGCCAGACGATGCGCTCTTGGCCGCGGCGGCGGACGGTACGTTGGACAGCCCTGAAGGCCGTCGCGGCGAAGCCCTGCGGATGCTCGCCGATTCGAAGGCCCGCGCGCAGCTTCATCGCTTCCATGCGATGTGGCTCGGCTATCGGTCGATCCCTCACACCCCTGAGCTCGTGGATGCGTTCAATCGAGAAACATCAGCGCTCATCGATCGGGTGGTTCTCGACGAGCCTGGCAGCTACCTCCGCCTGTTCACGATGGACGAAACCTTCGTCGATGATTCGCTCGCCGACCACTACGGCCTGCCGCGCCCGGCCGACGGGGAGGGATGGGTTTCATACGAAGGAACCGGACGCGCCGGCATTCTCGGCCACGGCAGCCTCCTCGCCGCGTTCAGCAAGTTCGAGGACACGAGCCCCACACAGCGCGGCATTCTCGTGCGCACGCGTTTCATGTGTGAAGATGTTCCGAGGCCACCACCCAACGTCGACGCCGACCAGCCGCCGCAGGGCGCGATGGACGCCGTCTGCAAGTACGAGCGCTACGCCGAGCACCGCGATCAGTCGAGCAGCTGCGCCGGCTGCCACAGCCTGGTCGACCCAATCGGTTTCGGCCTCGAAAACTACGACGTCGCTGGCCGCTACCGAGACCACGACGACGGGCTGCCTGAGTGTGTCATCGAAGGCTCTGGTGAGATCGTTGGCGTGGGCGAGTTCTCCGGGCCCGGCGAGCTCTCGCAACTGTTAGTCGACAACGACTACGTCGACGCCTGCGCCGTGCAGCAGTTCCTGACGTTCGCCTTGGGCCGACCCACCAGCTCGTACGAAGCCGAGCTTCTGCAAGAGATGGTCGAGTCGTTCAGGGCGGGGCAGCACGACTTCAAGGCCTTCATGACCGACTTCATTGCGTCCGACCGGTTCGCCCGGCGCGCCGAGGAAAGGCTCTAATCATGGCGATGAAGATCAATCGCAGAGCGATTCTGAGGGGTATGGCGGGCGCCGCGGTGTCCTTGCCGCTGCTCGAATGCATGCTTCCGGCACGATCGAGCACCGCACAAACCTCTCCGGCAAGATACGCTATTCTCTTCGCCGGGCAGGCACTCGGCTGCGACAACTACGCCAAGGACCAGAGCCGAATCGCCGGCCAGAGCGTCACCGAGGGCGGCCACTACATCGCGGACACCAACTACGGCCGAGGGTTCGCCCTCACGACACCGCTTCTGCCGCTTCAAGGCATGGAGAACGACTTCACCATGGTCTCGAACCTGGCGATTCCGTTCAACGCGAGCTCAACGGACGGCAGCGCTGTCCCCGCTGGCGGTGCCTACCGCGACTTTCACGGTGGCGGCTGCAGCCCGTTGCTGTCTGGGACGCGATCCACGTCAGCCGGGTACACCTGCAACGGCATCACCTCAGACCAAGTCATCGCCGAGCTCAACTCGGGGCAGACTACCCACAAGTCGCTCGTGGTGCGCTCGCAGCCCGGCTTCTACGTCAGCGGGTACAGCTTCGCCGGCCGTCAGTACATCTCGTACGGACCGGGGGGAGGGAGCAGCGCGCGCATCGAAGCGCAGGCCAGCCCACAGGTCGCCTACCGTTCGCTCTTCACCGGGTTCGTCCCTGATGACGACGATGATGCGGCCCGGTTCGACTTCGAGATGCGCGCGCGCCGCAGTGTGCTCGACCTCATCCTCGAAAAGCGCGCTCAGCTCGTCAACAAGGTGGGCCGCGCCGACCAGGAGCGACTCGAACGCCACTTCGACGAGATCCGCGACCTCGAAAATCGCATCAGCGCGTTACCTCCGACAGCGAGTGGACAGTGCTTCATTCCGCCGGATCCCGGCGCCGACCCACCGATCGGTGGCGATCACGATGGCGGCGGCAGCGGCTCGGTGACACCGGGGTCGGGCTACAGCGATGAGCACACGCGTTCGCGCATCTTTGCCGACCTGATCCACATGGCGTTCGTCTGCGATCTCACGCGCGCAGCCTCTCTCCAAATCACTGCGTTTCAGTCGCACATGAATGCGCGCCCAATTGCCGACGGCCTCGGGACACTGCCCGGCACCACGCGGCCCGCGCGGTGGGCATCGGTAGGCGGCGACCTTCACGAAGTCGGCCACAACGGAGACCCCGACAACCGTGGGCAGATCCCGTCCGCTGGCTTGCTCCAGTGGCACATCTCCCACTACGCATACTTGATCGACAAGCTGCGAAACACACCCGAGGGCGCGGGCAACGTGCTCGACAACAGCGTCATCATCTTCACTCCAGAGGCGGGTCACGGTCTACAGCTCAACGACGGCAGCTCGCAGAACCAAACCCATTCCGTCGAGAACATGGTCATGCTCATGGCCGGCCGCGCGGGTGGCTTGAACCCCGGCGAGCACGTCAACGGCAACCGCGCGCACCCGGCGACCGTTCTCGTCACTGCCATGCAAGCCGCTGGCTACCAGGGCAACACGCTAGGCGACGTCTCCCTGTAGGGGGATTGCGCGCCTGCGACCACAGACCCATATCGTTCGCATGCTCGACGCGGTCTGGCAGGTATGGCTTCAGCTTTCGCCCTGGCTTCTCTTGGGAGCGGCGGCCGCCGGCTTGCTCCACGTGCTGCTTCCCCGTGACTTCGCGCGCCGACAGTTCCGCGGGCTTGGAGGCGTGGGGAAGGCCGTCGCGTTGGGTGTGCCGTTGCCTTTGTGTTCATGCGGCGTCATTCCGGCGGGGTTGGGGCTCAAGAAGGACGGCGCGAGCGACGGTGCCGCGGTCGGCTTTCTGATCAGCACCCCGCAGACAGGCGTCGACTCCTTGCTCGTGAGCGCGTCCTTCCTCGGATGGCCGTTCACGATCTTCAAGTGCGCGAGCGCGCTCGTGATGGGGCTGGTTGGCGGGGCGGCCACCGAGGCGTTGCATACCGATGCCGACGGCATCGAGCGCCTCGAAGAAGCCAGCGCTCCGCAATCTACGGTGGGCTTCTTCGAGCACATGATCGACGTCATCCGACCGATCTGGAAGTGGATCGTTTTCGGCGTCGTGGCGTCGGCCGCCATCACCGTTTGGATTCCGCCTGGCGCCATCGCTGGTTGGTCCGACGTCCATCCCGCAGTATCCGGACTTGCCGCGCTAGTCATCGCGCTGCCGCTCTACGTGTGTGCCACCGCGTCGGTTCCAATCGCTGCGGCACTGATCGCGCAGGGTATGCCCACGGGTGCAGCGCTGGTCTTTCTAATGGCCGGCCCCGCGACCAACATCGCAACGATCGGCGCCGTCAAGCGCGCGTTTGGTGGCCGGGTCCTCGCCGTGTACTTGGCCACAGTCGTCATCGGAAGTGTCGGGCTCGCTTATGTCTACGACGCCTTCATTCCATTCGAAGCGCTCGGAGGCATGTCCCACGAGCACGGACAGCCGTGGTGGGCTTGGGCATCCGCATTGGTTCTGGCGGGGCTTTTCGTTTACTTCGTGTTCGACGACCTACGAAGCCTGTGGACGCGTCGCGCCGCTCCCTCGACGGCAGCGGTCACCCTCGAAGTCGACGGCCTCACCTGCGACAATTGCGTCCGAAAGCTCGAGCGCGCGCTGAGCAAGACAGACGGCGTCACCTCGGCCACGGTCACCCTCGATCCGCAACGCGCAACCGTAGAGGGCTCCGCCCCACTCGCCGACCTAGAGGCCGCCATCCGAGCCACCGGATATGCCGTTAGGTAAAGAGGGGTCTGACCCCTTTTATCCGCGGCCGGCTAGGAGGCTTTCGATCGAGGGGGTGATCGGGATCTTCTGCTCAGCGAAGATTTCCCGTACCCACGGGCCCGAGTCGGCGATCGAGCCGAATGGTTTGACCGGAACGGGGATCGGTGCCAGCCAAGTGACCGCCTTGAGAGCGCCCCGGATGAGCGCGTTGCTGATCAGTACCGCGATCCCGAAGTGATGCTCACCGGCGAGCGGGCCCGTTACTTCGAACCACACGGTGAGACGCTTTCGCTGGTTGGGGGTGATCGCTGTAGTCAGGCCCCTCGAATCCAGGATCGTTGCAAAGGGTATCCGGCGTTCCACGACCATCGTATATCGTTCGATGAAATACTCGAAGCCCTCGTCACACAACGGCTTGGAAGGAAAGCGAACGTAGAGCAACGGCCATGCAGTCTCGTCGAAGATGAGCCCGAACTGGTGCGCGCTCAGCTTCGCCTCCATGGTCATGCCTTGCCCGCCCCACTCTGGGCTGGCGGCAACGTCAGCCGGAACCGCGTCTCCCCGTCGTCCGTCGTGCTCACTTCGAGCTCGCCGCCGAGCTCCTCGGCAATGCGCCTTGAAATCGCCAGGCCCACCCCTGCGCCGTGCAACCGACCACCGACACCAAACGGCTTGAACACCGCTTCCATCTGGTCGGCTGCAATCGAAGGACCATTGTCGGACACGTCGAGAACGGCCTTGTCGCCAAGCATTGCCGTCGTGACCCGCACAATGCCCTGGCCACCTTCGCTGCTTGCCGCCCGCTGAATTGCGTTCGCCAACAAGTTGAGCGCGATCTGCACGATGTTGGTGCGCGTCGCCATGACCTTCGGCTCGATACCGGTTGCGACCTCGATCAACGCGCGCCCGCGAAGCCCGCTACTCTCCGCCTTGCGAAGCGCCACCCGAACCGCATCCGCCAAATCCACGATTTCGGCTTCCGCCTCTTCGGGCGCCTTCGCCATCTCTTCGGTCAGCTCGAGAATCCGTTTCACGCCGTCGCGCGCGTCGATCACGGCGTTTTCCACCTGCGCCAGAGTTCCTCGGGCCCGCGTGACGTTCGGAGTCGATTCCTCGAGTGCCGTCGTTGCTGCCGTAACCGATGTCTCGATGACGGTGAGGTTGTTGCGAATCCATCCCACCGGATTCCGAAGCTCGTCGGCAAGCCCGCTCGCCACCACACTCAACGAGTACGCACGCTCCGTCTCGAGAAGACGCTGTTCGAGCTGCTTGACTCGCGTGTTGAGATTGTAGAGGTCGATCGCATCGCGAAGCTCGGCACGCAGCACCTCGGGCTCCCACGGCTTGCGCATGTAGCGCCGCACGTGCCCCCGGTTGATCGCGTCTTCCGCGGCCTGCAGGTCGGAGTACGCCGTGATCAACAACCGAATGGTTTCCGGATACTCCGTCTCGACCTTCTCGAGAAGCTCGATCCCAGTCATCCCCGGCATCCGCTGGTCGGTCAGCACGACACCGATCTCGTGCTCCTCCATCAACTGCAGCCCCGCCGCCCCGCTCGATGCGGTCAAGACCGGAAAGTCATCGCCGCAGACCGCTTCAAAGACGACCAGATTCGGCTCTTCGTCATCGACGAATAGTACGTGTGCTGTCATGCCGCCTGCTCCATAGCGGGAATCTCCATCACGAAGCGAGCCCCCCCACCGGGCCTAGGCTCGTATCTTAGCTCACCGCCGCACTCTTGCGCGATTCTTCGACTCAGGTGAAGCCCAAGCCCCGTCCCCTCACCTTCCACTCTGGTTGTAAAGAAGGGGTCGAAGATCCGATGCACGACATCCGCAGGAACGCCGGGCCCGTCGTCGGCAACCGCGACGGAGACCTGCTTATCCACCTGCCGAAGCTCGATCCAGATGTTCTTGGCGCCTGAGCGAATCGAGTTGTCGACGAGATTGAGCAAGACCTGATTGAACGCCCGTGCAGGTGCAGATACATCGCCAGTCGTTTCGTAGTCTTGGTGAACCGTCACACGACCCTTGAGCTTGTGGTCGAGCAGGTTGAGCGTGGACTCGACTGCGCTGCGAACATTGCACGGCGTGAGGTCCGTTCCGTCGGCAGGTCGAGCGTGCGCGTCGAGTGCGGAAATCACCCCATCGATTCGCCCAAGGGCATCGATGATAACGTCCATCAGCCGCTCGTTGGACACGCGCGTCGAGCCGCCTTTTTCCAGCACCTTGGCGGCGTTCACCGCTGCATTGAGCGGGTTCTTCACCTCGTGCGCAAGGCCCGCGGCCAGCGTTCCGGCAGACGCGAGGCGCGCCTGGTCGGCAAGCTGCAAGCTCAGACCACGCATCTTCAGATGAGCGCGAATACGCGCTTGCAGCACTTTGGTGTGGAAGGGTTTCGAGACAAAGTCGTCTGCACCAGCCTCGTAGCCGTCGAGCGCTGCTTCACTCTCGCCACGCGCGGTGAGCAGAATTACCGGAATGTGGCGAAGGGAAGGGTCTTCCTTGATGGCGCGGCACAGGTCGAGACCGCTGGTACCAGGCATCATTACGTCGGTGAGCACCAGGTCCGGACGATTCTGCTTCATGAGCTTGAGCGCTTCGGCACCGTCTCCTGCGGAATCCACATCGTAGTTGTCCCTCAAGACGCCCACGATGAAGCCGCGAAGGTCCACCTCGTCTTCAGCCACCAGAACACGAGGAAGCCGACCGCGGTCGAGCAGAACACGTTCGGGGGGACGCTGACTCTGCCGCAGCTCCACCGTAGCTTCCTCCATCGGGCGCGTATGCACCCCGGTCACGCGGTCCTCCACACGGCGGCCCGGATGAAAGTCGGTCTGGAGCTGTCGCCGCTCCATCATTTCGGTGTGGAAGTGATCCTTCCCGCTCTTCAAGAAGAGCGTGAAGGTAGAGCCCGCCCCGAGCTCGCTCTCCACGGTTAGAGAGCCACCATGGAGCTGCGCGAGCTCACGAGCCAGCGCGAGCCCGATGCCCACACCACCCTGCCGACGTCGCTCCGAGTTTTCGGTTTGATGGAAGCGCTCGAAGATTCGCTGTTGTTCGTCGCGCGAAATGCCTGGACCAGTGTCCGTCACCTCGACGGATGTGCCGGCCGGGTTGTGGAACACACCGACCTGAATTCGACCCCCGGACGGCGTGAATTTCATCGCGTTTCCAACGAGATTCGTGAGAATGATCTCGATGCGGTGCGGGTCGCCGAACATCTCGGGTGGCTCCCCCTCCGACGAGTACGTCATCTCGACATCCTTCGCTTTCGCAGCCGGTGTGGCATTTCCGGATACGCGTTCCGCGAGGCTCCCCAGGTCTACCTGCATGACGCGGAGGCGAAGGCCCCCTGCCTCGAGTCTGGCCAAATCCAGAAGATCATCGATCATTCGGAGGAGCCGGGTCGCGTTGCGACGAACGACCTTGAGCGCGTCGCGTTCGGCGCTCGGGCTGAGCTTTTCCAACAACTGGTCGACCGGAGACAGTATCAGAGTGAGCGGCGTACGCAGCTCGTGGGAGACATTCGCGAAGAACTTACTCTTGAGCTCGTCAACCTCTTGCGCCTGCCGTAGGGCGTCGGCGAGGTCAGCCGCGCGCTGCCGCTCGGCCTCCCGCAGTGACTCCGTAACCAGCTTCTCCTGCTCCAGTGCATGCCTTGCGTCGTGTTCGCGCTTTGCAGCGTTGTACCGAGTCACCGTCAGCAAGACGTTGAGGGCCACGCCGGTAAGCAGGTATCCGTGCGCGGCGTCGGCCTCGTAGCCCACGATCTCGATCTGGGCCATGGCGGTCTCGCCGATAGCCAAGATGACGAGAGCGTTGCTGAGCCCCCACCACCACCTCCAAAGGATGAAAGAGGCAGACGCCCACGCCGCAATGAACAGGACGATGACGTGGCTCAGAACATATTCGGGCGTGTCGGGAATCATCGCAGCCGTCGCGGTCGCCCACACAGGAAACCAGAACCAAGCCGCGATGTTCTTCCAGAACGCTTTCGTCACGCGAACGGCAAAGATCGTCAGGGCTGTCGCTAGGAGCGAAGCCACGATTCGGTAGACCAAGAACTTCTCCGCAAACTCGGGGAAGTCCTCGAAGTCCGCCGGGCTCCACAATAGATACAGAAGCGCAACGACCACCGTCCATGGAATCAGCAGCCGTGCGTTCCTCTCGGCGAATTTGTCCTCGAGAGACAGATTCGCGCTGTTGCTGATGTCCACCGCGTTCACCAGCTTTGTGAAAGTGTTCAGTTTCATTGCCCCAACCGTTATGTGCCCCCTTTGCTATTTTACACAAAGGACGGCATTCGGCTCGAACTCAACCCGTTTCCTGAATGCATGTATCGTTGAGAGATCGCTGTTTCAGTGCTATTCGCGCCGCTTCTATGCGACAATCCGGCTTAGTCGTCGCCCCTGGCTTTGCCCGTTATTATGACCCTTCACCTAAACTCGGACCTTCAAGCCAGCGTCTCTGAGAGGCGCACTGCGACTCCCCTGAGAGTGACTCACCAGGGACGGGAGGCAGTGGTGCTGGTCGCCGAGCTAGAGGGATCACTGGCCCGAGACTGGGAGGCGTCGAGGAATACGGCGTTTTGGGAGGAGCTCCAAGGGAACGGGACGGCCGCCAATGCCGTCGTCATGGTTTCTCCGGGTGCGCTCCCCAAGCTCTCCAATGGCACCATCGATACGATGTCGATCTCGGCAGAGTTTCCGCGTCGCCGCGGCTACCTCGGGGAGGAGCTGCAGACCTGGGTCGTCAACCGCCTTTGTGCCGTTCTCTATTTCGCACCGTCAAAGTTCGATGCGACCCAGGATTGGGCCCGTTACGGCGTGGACTCCGCGGTCGCTCTCGAGCTAGTTGCCGACATGGAAGACCGCCTGGCCATGACCCTCCCGCAGACGTTGGCGGAGTGCCGAAACCCGAGGGACCTCGTGAGCACCGCGACGAGGCTACTCCTCGATGGTAGCGAGGGACTGCCGTGGTGGCGGTCGCCCTGGGTCACGGCGGAGAGTCTTTGATGTCGATCCGGCCCCGCGAATACAAGTCCCGCGATGTGCGGTACGTGCCGATCGACCCGTTAGCCCTGACCGTCCGAGCGGGAGATATCGTGCTCGGCTGGGTTGAAAACCTGTCTGCGCGCGGCCTTCTCATCGCGAGCAAGGCCCAGGACCTGCGAGCCGGCGAGGTATTGAACGACCTGTCACTGCACTGGCATGCAGAGCAGATCATGCTGCCCGCGGCCATGGTCAAACGGGTTAGCAGGTCGGCACATGGTCCCGGCGAGGTCAGGCTTTCTCGGATCGCGTGCTCCTTCGATGAACCGCCGGACGATGCGCTCGAGCTCTTGCGTCCGGCCATCCAGCCAGCGGCCTACGTGACCGGTGAGCTCCGACGCGAGATCACCGGCCCCCGACACTCCGAGCCACCGCCGGAACGCGACCTCCGTGACTTTGCCCAGAGTGAGACGTCGCGGCTTCTCGACAAGTGCGACAGCTTCTTCACGTACATGCGTTCTCTTCAGGAGACCGGGCACTACCAGTCTCTCTATCGCGCAACGCTCACCACACCGCTCGACCATCGTGTCTCGATTTACAATCCGGTAAGTCATCGAGAAGAAGACTTCGTCTGCTTCGACTCGAACAGCTACCTTGGGCTCCACGTTCACCCGCTCGTCGTCGAGGCCACAACCCAAGCGCTTGCGGAGTTTGGGTACGGGACTCCGAGTGCGCAGCTTCTCAGCGGCACCAATCGCCACATGCGCGAGCTCGAGGATACGATCAGCTGGTACCACGGGCGTAAGGACACGATCGTGTTCAGCAGTGGTTATGCAGCCAACGTGGGAACAATCACCGCTTTGGTTGGAAGGAACGACATCGGCGTCGCCGATCAATACAGCCATACCAGCATTCATGACGCGTGCGGGTGGGCTAACCCGCGGCAGCTACGCACATTCCCGCATCGAGACTACACAGCTCTCGACGGCATTCTGCAGCGCATGCTGACCGCGAAGCCCCAGGCTGGAAGGCTCATCGTCTCCGACGGCGTCTTCAGCATGCACGGCTCAATCGCAGACCTTCCCCATCTCCGACAGGTGGCCGACAAGCACCACGCTACGCTCATGATCGACGAGGCGCATTCCACCGGAGTGCTTGGGAAGACGGGTCGGGGTCTCGAGGAACACTTCGACTGCGAAGGCGCGGTGGACGTGTTGATGGGCACCTTCAGCAAAGCGCCAGGGACGGTTGGCGGCTATGTGGCCGGCAGCGAGGAACTGGTGACCTATCTGCGGTTTTTCGCCAATTCGGGGTTGTTCAGTGCGGCCATACCCGCGGCCCTCTGCGCTGGCTTGAAGGTAGCCTTCGAAATCATGGCCAACGACTCCGAGCCAAGAGAGCGACTCTGGGAGAACATACATTGGCTCGCGCCCTCCCTGAGGGCTGCAGGGCTCAATGTGGCACCCGCCGAAAGCCCGATTCTCACGGTTTTTGTCGGCAACACCAACCTGCTTTGGCAGGTCAGCCGTGAGCTGTACGCGAACGGCGTGAAGTGCGGCAACGTCTGCTTCCCGGCCGTCCCGCCTGGCGAAGGCATCTTGCGGATCAGCGTCAACGCGCGCCACACGCTAGAGGACCTCCAGCGGTGTGTGGAGTCGATCCGACAGGTGGCCGGCCGATACGGAATCCTCCACAAGAGCAAGCACGAGATCCGCGAGATCGGAGAGCGCTTCTCCAAGAAGAGCCCCTTGGCTGAGGCCGGCTAGCTACCCCTCGCCCTGCGCTCGACTCGGTGCGCCACGAACTCCAGACCTATCTGGATCCGCAACGACGCGAAGCTTGCCGGACGCGTATAGGTCCCGTGCCTTGTGCCGTTGGAGCTTTCCGCTGGTCGTTCGGGGGAGCGTTCGGGGTTCTACGAGAACCACATCACGAGCTCGGACTCCGTGGTGCAGAACTATCGACTCTTGGATCGCGGCAGTTACTTCAGCGCGGTCGAATTCGGTGATGTATGCGGTGTTGATCTCTTGAGCGATGACCAATTCCTCACCCGTAGCACCCTCGACTCCGAATGCCGCGCCGGGGGACCCGGTGACAGCGCGATGCGACGCCTGCGCGAGGTCTTCGATGTCTTCGCAGGCATAGTTGAGGCCTCGGATGATCACGATGTTCTTGAGTCGCCCCGAGATATACAGTTGACCGTCCCGCATCACACCGAGGTCGCCGGTCCTCAGGAACCTCTTGTCCGCGACGCCTTCCAGCTCTGCCGAAAAGATAGCGCGGGTGTCTTCGTCCCGCTTCCAGTAGCCCCTGCATATGCTGGGACCGGATAGCCAGATTTCCCCGACCTCGGTCTCCGCGCATCGCTGCTTGGTTTGCGGATTCACGATGACGAGATCGTGTTCTTCATTGGGAGGACCGCACCCGACCAGGATGCGTCCGGCCTCTGTGGCCGACACTGTGGCGCGGCCTTTCTTCAGTTCGTTACGGTCGAATGTGAGGCGGGAGTACTCCCGTGCGCCCCTACCGGTCACCATGAGCGTTGATTCCGCGAGCCCATAGCAAGGAAAAATGGCGCTTGCGTCGAAGCCGCACCGCGCAAACCTCGCTGCAAAGCGATCGAGAGTTTGGGCTCTGATGGGCTCCGAGCCGTTGAACGCGACCCGCCAGCTGCTGAGGTCGAGGGCCTCGAACTCCCGCTCCGGGATGCGGACAACGCAGGCATCGTAGGCGAAGTTAGGGCCCCCGCTGATCGTTCCCTTGTGTTTGGTAATTAGCTCGAGCCACTTGAGCGGCCGTTGAATGAACTCGCTCGGCGACATCAAGACGGTCTTGCAGCCGGAATACAAAGGCTCGAGCAGCCCGCCGATCAGCCCCATGTCGTGGTAGGCAGGCAACCAGTTGACCATCGTGGCGGCCGGCTTGTCGAACTCGAACGGGTAGTAGGAGCGGCCAAGGTTGTCCATGAGGTTGTCGTGACCCACCACGACGCCCCGCGGGTTCGCGGTCGAGCCTGACGTGTATTGCAGGAAAGCCATGTCGTCCGCGCTGCAGTCGACCTGGTCCCTGCCCACGGCCCGCGCCTCGGGGTCGATCGCCACCACGGAAGGCGCTGCCCCGCTGGGCAATTGGACTGTATGGAATGCGGCCTCGAGCTTGAGGAGCATCGAGGGGAGTGTGACGATAAGGCGTGCCCCGGAATCTCGGACGATCGCGACGGTGCGTTCCAAAGCCCTTTCGTTTCGTGGCACGGCTGCGGGGACGGCGATCCGTCCCGCTAGGAGGCACCCCAGGAACGCCTGCGCAAACTCTGGCCCGGAGGGGAAGAGCAACACGACGCGATCGTTTCGCTCACTGGTCTCGGCAAGCTGGGCCGCCACCGCATTGGCGCGTTCCCACAGCTCGAGGTACGTCAGCTCATAGGCTGCCCTCTGACTGGGCTCATGAATGATGGCGGGAGCGTCGGGCGTATCAGCCGCTCGCTTCCGTACTACGTGGATGAGGGTAGGGCAGTCAGGATGCATGGCAGGGTATTGCAATTCTCTCTACCACGTCGCGCTTCCGGTGGGGGAAAGAACGACAACTTCTGTTCAGGTACGATCCGCTTCGATTGTTTAGCCGCCGCAGTAGGCGCCGCCGGCGCCACCGGACCCGACGCCGCAG
>Ga0209456_10000497_pt1 | contig 20910 bp, 19 predicted proteins | sample COG_11_FD_184755 | JGI IMG/M metagenome (GOLD analysis project Ga0209456, IMG submission 184755) | Pelagic marine sediment microbial communities from the LTER site Helgoland, North Sea, for post-phytoplankton bloom and carbon turnover... | ecosystem: Environmental > Aquatic > Marine > Neritic...
CAAACAGGGCGTGGAAGACGCAACGAACTCGTACATTCATGGACGGATCCTCGGGGTAAGCCTGGCTGCGGATGGTGCTTTGGACTGAATCTAGTGTAGGCGATCGAATTTGGAATAGCGAAATCGCCTGGTCACGGGATCAATCTACGACTAAGCGCCTCACTGAGGAGGCGCTTAGTCGTAGATTATTTGGTGCCGGCACCAAGAGTCGAACTCGGGACCTACTGATTACAAATCAGTTGCTCTACCAACTGAGCTATGCCGGCTGCATGGGGGCCGAATTATTCGCTTTTCGGCCCGCTCTGACAAGGGCTAGTGTCGCGGATCACCGTGGGCAGGTCGCTTGTTCCCTCAGCATCACCTTGTCTTCGCCGTATTCTTCCACGATCGCGCCCGCGCCCTTGCCCGGCGGCAGCCCGATATCGACGAAGAATATCGTGCGGTCGGCCGTCCGCGGCTTGATGTCGGCCGGTAGCTCGAGAGACCTGGCCTCCAGTTCGATCTTCTCGGCGCGTTCGAGGTCGCCGAAGAGTCCCAGCGATATCTTGAGGCCCTCGTCCTCGGTCCGAACGAGGTAGGCGTCGGTCAGGCCACCCGCTGAGAGTCGCTGCAGCATATCGTTTGCCTGCGCTTCATTCTCGACGTCCCGGATCTGCACCCAGTGACCGACGAAGACCTGGCCGCGCGTCGATCGAACCCTGGTGTTCATGCCCTCCTGCGAAAACACCAACCCGGCCGAGTCGGCATCGGTCTTGACCTTGAAGGGACCGACGGTCACACAAGTACGACCGACAACGGCTTCGAGGTCCGACGGCTCACCGGAACCCAGGACCGCACCTACACTTGCAACGGATTCGCTGTCACGGCCCGCCGTTACATCGAGTGGCGGGCCGAGGTCCGTCTCGTCGACGATGGCGGTGCCGGGTTTCGGGGGTTCTTCCGTGAACATCCCCCACATGAGATAGAGAATATTGGCGAGCAGTAACAGCAGCAGCAGGTTCTTCATCGAGCACTTTCCAGCATATGTGCAAGCCCTTCGAGCACGAGGTGCGGCCGATGCACCGGAGTCTCGCTGAGCGCGTTAAGAATGCGGGACGCGTCTCCGCCGGTCAAGACGATCTTCGCGTCGTAACCGCTTGATTGCAAAGTTCGAAACGCGCGGTCGACTGCACCCACAACAGCGTTCTGAGCGCCTTCTCGAACCGCCGCCGCTGTGTTGCGAGCGAACATGCCGGGATCGGCACCTTCACGGGCCTTTGCCGGGCGGACGCTCGGAATATCGCTCGTCGCCGCTGCCAGCGCGTCGGCCATCGTGCATACGCCCGCAATGATCTGGCCGCCGAGGTGAACGCCCTTGTCGTCAAGCGCGTCCAGCGTTATCGCAGTACCGGCATCGACAACGAGGCAAGCGCGTCGCATGCACGCCCAGGCACCCACCATGGCAACCCAGCGATCGACACCCATCCGACGGGGCTGCGTATAGCCGTTGGTGACCCCCCACCCTTTTCGGGCCGTGCTCGCGAAGCGCACGTCACGGTCGCAATGCGCGCCCACAATGCCCGACAGCCGCGTGGCAATGCTGGCGCCGGCAACATTGCTTGCAAACACTTCATCGATTCGCCGCGGCAACTTGGTCGTCAGAACCTGCAAGCCCTGTTCACGTATCCTTTCCTGCGAGATATGGCCCGTGCGAGAGAGCTCGCCTTCATTCAGAATGCCCCACTTGATGCGCGTGTTACCGATATCGAGCAGCAACGCCTTCACGAAACCGACTCCCTGATTCCGGCCATGACGACCGATCCCGATGTTATGCGCTGTAGTCCGGCGCTCTCGGTTGCAACCAGCAGTGCGCCATCTGCAGCGACGCCCGCGCCAATGCCGGTCACCTGGCGCTGCGGCGTATCAATCGTCAGCTCGCGGCCACTTAACCAGTCGTAGTCAGCCCAGCGCTCTGCGAAAGCCCCAAATCCCCTGGTCTCGTAAGTTACGAATGTCTGCCTGAGACCCCTTATGAGACAAGCGGCAAGCGCTTCTCTAGACGGCACGTCCCCGACGTAACTGCGGAGATCGACGATGCGGCGTGCCCAGTCCGTCTCGAGTCCGAAGTCGAGTCGCTCGGGGAGATCTACGTTGAGCCCGATCCCGGTGACAACGGTCACGGCGCCGCTCGGACGCGCCTGTGCCTCAGTCAGAATTCCGCCGAGTTTGCCGTCCATCGCAATCAGATCATTCGGCCATTTGAGCTGCACGCCGTCGATGCCCAGTTCACCGAGTTTGTCGATAACACCGAGGCCGATCGCGAGCGTCAGCGCCGGCAGGTTCTCCGGGCTCAGTGCGAACGTGTACGCCATCGACAGGCACAAACCCGATCCGGGCGGTGACTGCCATGTCCTCCCATGGCGACCGCGGCCCGCCGTCTGGTTGTCGCTTGCCGCGACGCGAAATCTTCCGGGCTCCGGCCCGCTGTGTTGAATCAGGTAACTGTTGGTCGATTCGATTTCGGGAAAGATCTCGAGATCGGACAGGCCTGCACTGTCTGCCTCGCCCAGCGCGCGGCGCACGAGTTCCTCATCAAGACCTGTCATCGTCGCCTTGCGCGCGCTTCCTGCTGAACAGCATGAACCTGGGATTTCGCAATTCCGTGCCTTCACGCATGCGCTGAATATTCGCGCGGTGGCAATAAATGATGAACAACGCCATGAATGTGCAGTAGATGACCAGGGGCTGGTCGTCCGGCAAATGCGTAACAGCCAACCATGCGGGCACGGCACTCGCCGCCATCATTGACGCGAGGCCCACGTATCCGGACACCACGACGACCAGGATCCAGATGAAAAGAACGCCGATAATCAACATCGGGCCCAGCACTACGAGCGTGCCGATCAGCGTTGCGGCGCCCTTGCCCCCCTTGAAGTCATGATAAATCGGCCACACGTGGCCCATTACGACCGCGGCCGCGCAACACAGGGTCAGCCAGGTTCGGGAGATAGCCGGATCGGTCGGCACGAATGACAGTTCGAGTGAGGGAATGACGCCCGCACCGAGGATGCCCTTGCCCACGTCGACGACGACAACGGCGAACGCAAACATGAAACCCTGGGTCCTGAGCGCGTTGGTACCGCCCGCATTGCCGCTGCCCATCGTCCGAATGTCGATCCCGCCGCGCAGCTTGCCGACGATCATGGCTCCCATGAGTGAGCCGATGAAATAGCTGATCAGAAACTTGACGCCGAGTTCCAACATTTATGGATCCGTTTTGCGGGGACCGCCGCACGCATTGTAGCATCGGACATCCTCGTTCCGTTGTGGCACATGGCAGCAAACCCGATTCACCTTTTCCTCAACCCGACGGCAGGTCGAGGCCGTGCTGGTCGCCGACAGGAACGTATCATCGAGATTCTCGAGTCGGGTGGCCTGCCCGTTGAATTGCATGCGAGCCGTGCGGTCGGGGACCTGGAGACGAAAGTTCGCCAGCAAATTGTGCGCGGAGCAGAGCGCATTGTCGTAGCCGGCGGCGACGGCAGCGTCCACGAAGCCGTGAACGGCATAATGGCGTCCGACCACGACGTCGCGCTCGGCGTTATCCCCACCGGAACCGGCAACGACTTCGCCAAAGCCTGCGACATCCCGCTCGACTGGGAACACGCCGCGCAACTGCTCGCGAACCGCGTGGCCGCGCACTATCATCTCAGGACGATCGACATCGGCGTCATGAACGGCCGCTATTTCGCGAACGGCGCCGGCATCGGCTTCGACGCGGAAGTCACGCGCATCGCACGCTCTTTTCATCTGCCGATCGGCGATCTTGTCTACCTGCTCGCAATCTTCCGCGCAATGCTCGACGGCGTTGCGACACCGCACCTCGAGATTTCATCGCCGTCTCTTTCCTGGGATGGCCCGGCGACGCTCGCCAGCATCTCCAACGGCGCCTGGATCGGCGGCATGTTTCATATTGCCCCGATGGCGTCCAACGACGACGGCAAGCTCGAACTCATGATTGCCGCGCCGGTAACGCGCCGTCGCATCGTGACGCTGTTGCCGAAACTCATGACCGGCAAGCACATGGGCGAAAGGGAGATTCGGCATCAGAGCATCGACCAGGTGTCGATTACGGCCTCCGAGCCTGTAGTGTCTCATCTTGACGGCGAGGTGCAGCCGCTACAGCGAAACTTCAGGTTTTCCCTGTTACCGGGCGCCCTGCGCCTGCTTTGAGGCCGGTCGGGAACCCAGGTAGATGGCGAACAATGCAATTGCGGCTCCGGCAAGCTCCGTCGCTGTCATCGGCCGCGCGAAGAACAACACGTCCCAGACGAAGCTGAGCGTCGGTTGCAACAGCAACGCGAGCCCGGCCTCGGTCGTGGACACGTGCGGCAGGCTGCTTGCAATAAACATCCAGCCAATGCAGTGCGAAAGGATGCCGTAGCAGACGAGCCATAGCGCGTCGCCGGGCGTCGTAATAGCGAGCGACTCGCCCTCGACAAGCGCCGATACGCCGAGAATCAGAGCCGTCACGAGCGATATCACCGCAACCTCGCGCGACGGCAGGCGATGTTTCGAGCCCTGCCGCGACTGCCGCAGGGTCAGCAGGTATCCCGCGTAGGAGCAGGCTGTAAGCAGCCCGAAGATCACCCCCAGGCGGTAATCGGCGGGCAGGCCGCCCCAGTCGAGCCCGACAATCAGCGCGAGGCCAAAGAGTGCCAGCGGAATGGCCAGCAGCTGCAAGGGGCGCGGCATTTCGCGGAGTATCAGTATCCCGGCCGCCGTCATGATGAAGACCTGGAAATTGGCGAGCAGGGTCGACAACCCGGGGCCGATGTAATTAATACTGCGGTGCCAGAACCAGAGATCCAGCGCGAAGAAGACCGCCGCTACCAGAAGTATTTGCCAGGTTCGCCTGGACAGCGCCAGGCGTTGTCCCGATACCAGGAGGTAGGCCGCCAGCGCGAGACCGCCGATCAGTACACGATAAAAACCGCTGGTCGTTGGCGAGACCTCGACGAGCTTGACCCAGACCGGCGACAGGCTGATCAATGCCGCGCCGATGAAAAGGCGCAGCCTGGGGTTACCGAGGGTTTGCATCACTGGCCCAGCCAGTCGTCCCGGCGCGCCATGGTTTCGTCGTCGGCTTCCTCGAGCAATTCGAGATAGCAGGTATCCTCCGGCGCTTCGAGCCACTTCATGCGCAATGTTATGAGCTCGTCGCCGCGGAATACCGACAATTCGGACTTGTCACCCGGGCGATAACGCCGGGTACGCGCCTCGCATCCCTCGATATTGACACGCAGGCCATCAAGGGCAACGAGTTCATCGCCTGGCGAGACGCCGGCCTGTTCTGCAGACCCGCCATTGTGTACCGCGAGAAACACGGCCTTACCGTTACGAGTGACGAGCCTGGCGCCCAACCACACCGCGGGGAGCTTACGCTCACCGGCCGCTTTGCCGCCCTTGTCCTTGCCGCCCGCCGAACGTCGCAGCTTGTAGTCGATGCCGTGGCCCCTGAGCAGGGGCTCGAGGGGCAGAGCGCCCGTACCGCGTACCGTGGCATTGAAAAAGTCCTCGAGATCGAGCCCGGACAGTTCGATGCACAGTTGTTCCAGTCCATGTTCGGGCATGCCCTCGCCGCTGTCGCCCCAGCGAGCCCAGGCCGCTTTCATCACATCGTCGAGCGTGGTCTCGCTTTCGGCGCGCAGCTTGAGATCCAGGCACAGAGCGATCAGCGCACCCTTCGTGTAGTAGCTGACGATCGCGTTGGTCGCATTGGCATCCTGCTTGTAAAACTTGGTCCACGCATCGAAGCTCGACGCCTCTACGCTCTGGAGCCGCCGTCCGCTACCCCGGATGACGTTCGTAATCGTCCGGCCGACGACCTCGATGTAGCTCTCGACCGAGACGATGCCGGACCGGACCAACGCCAGGTCATCGTAGTAGGAAGTAATGCCTTCGAAGACCCACAGAAGGCCTGTATGCGTCTCGCGCGACAAATCGTACGGCGTGAACGCGGCCGGCTTCATTCGCTTCACGTTCCAGAGATGGAAATACTCGTGGCTGACCAACCCGAGGAACGTGCGGTACTCATCCGAAACACCGTCGTCCCCGCGGGCCGGCAGGTTGTCGCGACCACAGATCAGTGCCGAGGACCAGCGGTGTTCGAGACCGCCATAGCCGCTGCCCGGTGCGTTCAGCAGGAACAGGTAGCGATCGAGGTCCCGCGGTACGCCGAGCAAGGCTTGCTGCTGTTCACACACGGTCTGCAGATCGTGACACAGGCGTGCCATGTCGACTCGCGTATTACCGCGAATCGCGATCGCATGCGCGATCCCTCCGGCCTCGAATTCTCCGATCGAGAGCTGGCCGATTTCTACCGGGTGATCGATGAGCTCCGCGTAGTCGTCCGCAACGTAGCCGCCGAAACCATATGCTTCGGCCGTCGCGCGGCGCATCGACGTTGCCACACGCCAGCCCTTGCCGAACGGAGCCTCTGGCGGCCCGATCTCGACATCGCAGGCGACGTCCTCCTGTCCAACGACCGCAGGAAACACGCAGGTGCCGTTGAAGAAAGCATGATTGCCATCGAGATGCGCACCGCGAACGCTTTCGTCGTGAGCGTAGATGTCGAGGATGAGTGTGAGCTCACGCCCGCAAGCTGCGGCGCGCCAGCGACTCTTGTCGAGCTTGCTGAGTTCGACGTCGCGGCCGTCCGCTTCCGCGCGCGCTGTAACCACGTGCTTTGCATAGTCCCTGATCATGTAGCTGCCCGGTATCCAGGCGGGCATGGCGAACTCCTGCCCGGCGGGATCAGGATCCGCGACGGTCAGGCGCACTTCGAACACGTGGGCAGCAGGTTCTTTCGGCCGGATGCTATAGCGATGCGGTGCTGCCACGATCTCAATCCTGCTGGTGTGTGGGTTCGGTCAATTTGAGCGTCAGGCACTTCGCCGAGCCACCGGCCTTGAGGAACTCACTGAGTTCGACCTCGTGGACGCGAAAGCCGGCCAGCATCAATCGTGCCTTGAGCGGCTCTGAAGCCTTGTTGAGGATTACCCGGTCGCCGATGTTGACTGCGTTGCAGGCGAAGTTGCCGGCATCCATCGTGTCGCAAATGATGCGCTTGTGGGGAGGGATACGACTTTCAATGGCCATGCGCGAGTCGTAGTCGAATGCGGGCGGATGATACATCAGGAAGCCGTCGGTCAGCGGGCAGAAACACGTGTCGATGTGGTAGAAGCGCGCATCGGTCAACCGAATCGACACCACCTCGATGTCGAAGAAATTCCGGATCTCGGCATGCGCCTCGATCTCGGTTCGAAAACCAAAGCCCGTCCACAGCCACGGGCCGCGGCGATCGAGCAGGCAATCACCGGCACCTTCGAAGCCGATGTTCTCATCGAGATCCAGCAGGTCGAACCCACTCTCACTGAACCACCGCTTGAAGTACTGTTCCTCCGGCCGGCGCTCATGCGGCATGAAATGACTCGCGATTGCCTTGTTACCGTATACAACGCCCGCATTGGCCGTGAATACCATATCGGGCAGCTCGGGCTGCGGCTCTATCGTGACGATCTCGGCGAATTCGCCGATCTGGTCGCGCAGCGCTTCCCATTGCTCTTTCGCGCGCTCGAGGCTCAGCGACTCTTTGTGGCCCGCCATCCAGGGATTGATAACGTAATCCACAGTGAAGAAGTCCGGTGGACACATCAGGATCTTGTCTTTGTTCATTATCGCTTCGTGTTTGTTATTGATAACAAAACGGGAGCCGGTCACCCGGCTCCCGTCGTTGTCGATATTCTATCGAAACCGGGCCTAGCGCTGTGCGGTCTGCGGCTCCCCGAGGTGCATCAACGGTAGCGGACTCGGGCTCGATCCGTCGATGAAGTACACCTTGCTGGCCGGATCCTTCGAGATCGCCTTCAGCGCTTCCAGTGACTGCAACTGAATATACGCCGGATTGCGCGCGATCGCATTGTTGATCTGCGTAATTTCGTAGGCCTGGGCCTCGGCGAGGATCTTCTTGCGGGCCGCTTCCTGTTCCGCGGCCTCGCGTCCCGCCGCGGCACGGGCTACCTGTTGCTGCAGTTCGGTACGGACGCGCTCGAGCTCGGCGCGCTCGCGCTCCACAGCCTGCTCACGCTCCTTCTTCTGCTCGATGGCCTCGACGATGAACGGCGGCAGCGTGATATCACGTATCAGGACTGCCGAGACGAGGATCCCTTTCGGCGCGAGGTAATCGCGCAGGCCGTCAGTCAGCGCAAGCTGGAGCGTTTCCTGGGTGGCTTCCTGGAAAAAGTCCTCGGCGCGCTTGATGCTCTTGCCCTGCTCGCGCAGCAGCGAGCGCAGCTTCGGTATCAGGTGGACGCGAACGGCTGCGGCTTCGTCGCCGGTCTGCTCCAGGATGTCGGGGGCCATACTCCCGTCTATACGAAACTGCACGCTTACATCGAGTTTCGTCTGCAGCTGGTCCTGGCTGGGCACGTTCGCCGTCTCCAGGTGCGTTTTCTGGCGCGCATCAAACATCGTCCAGCGGTACAGAGGATTGATCGGTATGTGGATACCCTGCGGATAGCCCTCGGCCTGTACATTGCCGAACAGCGTCGCGACACCGACGCGCCCCGGCGGCACGGTTTTTACGAACTGCGCACCCACGAGGACCAGCAGGATGACAGCACCGATGATGACAACGAAATTCTTCTGCACATTGACGCCAGCCATAAACATTCTCCATTGGGTAAAATTTCGATATTAAACAGAGATTTATGGGCGAAATCGGTGTTTTAAAGGCCTGGCTCGAAGGTTTTTCAGGCGCGCGGCAGATGCACCTCGGCCAGCATGCAGCGCACGCTGCCACCTGCCGATTTCTCGATTGTATCAATGGGAACCGTGACGATATGACCGTTGGACGCGAGCTTGTCGCGTTGCTCTTGCGACAGCGAGTCGTAGGCCTGGTGGGACATTGCAGTTACACGCTCGCCCTGCTCGTTTCTCAATTCGAGCATGTTTCCGGCAAACGCGTTGAGTTGCTCGTAGGTCAGCGAGATGACCTCGTGCCCGGTACTGCGCAGCCGTCCGAGCACGGCTTCGCGCTGGTCGAGTCGAGGGATGGCCTCGTCGCAGATGACGGCCAGTTTTTCGCCGACGTTCATCAGTACATTGGTGTGATAAATCGGCACACCTTCGCTGTCGACGGCGTCGAACGCGACGATGTCATAGTCCATGCGCTGCGCAAAATCTCCGAGCGCGTCGAAATGCGTTCGCGATGACAGGCAGGCATAGGCGACACGATTCACGCGATCGAGCACCATGCTGCCCGTTCCTTCGAGGTATTGGCCACGTTGCTCGTGCGCGGTCAGGTCGACGACTTCGGTGACCTGCAGTCCGATCGAATCGTGCAGGTGCTCAATAATGTCACTGCGCCGCTCGGTGCGGCGGTTTTCCGCTTCCATCGGGTACAGCACAACGCGCCCGTCCGCGTGCATGCTGATCCAGTTGTTGGGAAAAATCGAATCGGGCGTATGAGGTTCCGGCGTGTCCTCCACGACCACGACGTCGATGCCCGCGTCACGTAACGCGGCGGCCAGGCCCTCAAACTCCCGCAAAGCCGCTTCCTGTTGCTCATCCGGGGATGCGGTCGACCTGCCCTGGAAACGGTTCGACGCTGCCGTGAGCGGGTTGCTTTCGAAGCGAGCCGGTCGAATCATCAGTACTCGTGATGCCAGTTGCGATTCGGTCATCTTTGATGTCTTTGCCGATGGGGTCATGCATTATATGTCCGTGATGTCGCGAATTCGCAATGCCCTGATCAACCCCGCCTGGATTTGCTTCACCTGGACAGGAATCACGGTTGGCGTATCGATGCTCGCAACGCCCGTGCGCTTCACGGCTTCGACAATTACGCGTCCGGTCGCTCTCGACGTTGGCCGCGTTGTTTTTGCGGCGCTCAACAAGGCCGAGCTTGTAGCGCTCGTCCTGTTGCTCATCGTCATCAGGGTTGCCGGGCTGGCACGCCGCTGGTGGGCTCTTTGCGCTGCCCTCGCATTGATCGTGCTCGCGCAGGGCGTCTGGCTGATCCCCGAGCTCGCGGCGCGCACAGATATTATTATCGCGGGCGGCGAGCCGCCGCCCTCCTACGCACACGCGATCTACTCCTCGCTGGAACTCGTCAAGATCGGCCTGCTGCTGTTCTGCGGTTTCGCTTCCCTGCAGGCAAATTCGTGAAGATCCGGACCAAGCTTGTCCTGTCCTTCACGACTATAGGGTTGGCCGCAACCGTCTTTAGCTTGCTGGCCGATATTCCCGTTCATTCCCGGGTCCAGCAACTGGGTGCGTTCAATTCTCCCGCCCTTTACCAGATCCAACAGATCGAGAGTGGCATAAAAGGGGCCGTGCAAGAGGGCTTCGCCTATGTCGTTTCGGGAGCCGGGATCGAAAAAGACGAGTTCCTGGAGTGGGACGAGAACTTCGATGGGCAGATTGCCGCATTTTCTGAAACGCTTGACCGCATGGATCTCCCCGCGAAGCAGGCGCAGCTAGAGACCGCGATGCTCGCGAGGATAATTGGCGAACAAGAGCAATTGGTGCGAACCGCGAGGGTGATGTTCGAGGAATTCGAGACCGACGGTCAGGTCAATGAGGCCACGTTCGTTGAGTTTGAGGGTGTCATTGATTCGCTGCTGATCGAGGTAGAGAGGTTTGTAGAAGTCGAAAAAGGGGAACTCGACGAAGCACACGAGCTGGCAATTGAAGCGCTTGAGATTTCGGAGGCGGCATTGCGCGCTTTCGGATTTGCCCTGCTGGTCTTCGCCGTTCTTGCGGGGGTGGTTCTTTCCCGATTGATTACGCGGCCGTTGCTCGAGCTGGTCGATGCCTCCGCCGAGGTGGGCAGCGGCAACCTTGATCGAAAAGCGAAGGTGATGTCGCAGGACGAGATCGGCCAGCTCGCACAGGCTTTTAACACGATGACGTCGAACCTCAGGGAAAAAACCACGTCAGTGGAGCGACTCAACGAGGAGATAGCGGAGCGAGAACATGCAGAGGAACAGCTGAAGGTCGAACACGATCATCTGTCCGCGATGACCGATGCGTTACCTGATTTGCTCCTGGAAGTAGACAAGGAAGGCTGCATTTATGACGTCCGGGCCCCCGATTCGCGACTACTTGGTGATCCGCCCGACGCGTTGATTGGCAGGAACGTGGACGGTGTGTTTCGTGGGGACGCTGTACAGGTAATCATGGAAGCGCTAGGGCAGGCGGCACAAACCGGATCGCACCGGGGCGCGACGTTTTCGACGCAAATGGCGACGGGGCGGCGCTGGTTCGAACTTTCGATCTCCGTCCGGGGGCAACGCAACGATGACTCGCGGTTCGTAATGCTGGCACGCGATGTCACCGACCGAAGAGCCGCCGAGCAGGGCAAGATTGCGCTTGAGCGACAGTTACAGCATGCGCAGAAACTGGAGAGCCTGGGTGTCCTGGCCGGCGGTATTGCACATGACTTCAACAACCTGCTCGTCGGCATCCTCGGCAACGCCGACCTTGCGCTGGATGAGACGTCGCCGGTATCGCCGATACGTCGCAACCTGAAAGAAATAGAGAACGCTGCAAAACGTGCAGCGGACCTGGCTAACCAGATGCTTGCCTATTCGGGTAAAGGTCGGTTCGTCGTCGAACCGATCGCGATAGGCGAACTGGTGCAGGAGATGGCGTACCTGCTCGAAGTGTCGATTCCCAAGAAGATCGTCCTGAAGTACAACCTGGCCGACGGTATCCCGACATTCGACGGTGATGCGACCCAGGTCAGGCAGATAATAATGAACCTGATCACCAACGCGTCGGAGTCCATCGGGAGTTCTAGCGGGGTAATCGCCGTCTCGACAGGCATCATGGACTGCGATCGCGATTACCTGGATAGTGCCGTCAGCACACCCGTGGGCGGCCAGGATGGACCCCTTCCCGAGGGTGTCTACATCTATTTCGAGGTGGCGGACACAGGGAGCGGCATGGACCACGCGACAATAGAAAAGATTTTCGACCCGTTCTTTACCACCAAGTTTACGGGCCGCGGCCTGGGCATGTCTGCAGCTCTCGGCATCGTGCGTGGCCACAAGGGCGTGATAAGAATTTACAGTGAAAGCGGCAAGGGTACGACATTCAAGGTCTTGTTCCCTGCGAACCCTGATTCCATTGCAAAGTTGACGACCCGTGAGGACGATGTCGATGCCGACCTGGACTGGCGCAGTGCAGGAACCATCCTGATCGTCGACGACGAGCAAACGGTGCGCACCGTGGGTAAACACATGGCCGAACGATTCGGCTTCGATGTTCTTCTGGCCGCCGACGGAATCGAGGCCCTCGAACTGTTTCGGGAGAACCGCGAGGACATCGTCTGCGTGCTCCTGGATCTGACGATGCCGCGTATGGACGGTGAGGAAGCGTTTCGCGAAATGCGCCGGATCGATCCCGATGTAGCTGTCATTCTATGCAGCGGCTACAACAAGCAGGATGCGACCCAGCGCTTTGCCGGCAAAGGCCTGGTTGGTTTCATGCAGAAGCCGTTTCAGCTCAGCACGCTGAGAGAAACACTCCAGTCGGTATTGACAGACAGTAGCGACGACGACTAGCCGACAGCACTTGGACGAGCGGCGACCGCACCGTACCAGCGTTTGAGATTGTCAGCCTCTTCCGGGACTGCAATCTTGATCCACGCAGCGAAATCCACGACTACAAACGCAGAGATATCCGCCATCGAGAAGAAATTTCCGGCGAGATATTCACGATCCGCGAGTTCATTGTCGAGCCGCTCGAAGAATCTCGCAACACGCTGGCGGCCGCGCTCGGCGAGCTCGGGAATCTGCGGATACGAGTCGGGGCCCGTCACGGCCTGGTTCGACAGCCCTTTCACCGAATTGCGAAACGCCTCGGCCATGGCCCACAGGCCCAACTGCTCAACCTTGGCGTTCCACATCAGAACCGCCGCACGCTCGACGGGCGTTGTGCCGAAGAGTGGCGGCTCTGGATATTGTGATTCCAGGTAGTCGCAGATCGCCACTACCTCGGTCAGGATCGTGCCATCATCGAGCTCGAGCACGGGCACGACGCAGTCCGGGTTGATCGTGCGAAAAGCCTCGCTGAATTGTTCGCCACTACCGAGGTCAACCTGCACGGTTTCGACGTCGATGCCTTTCTCGGCGATGAAAACCCGAACCCGTCGAGGGCTCGGCGCCGTCGTGCAGTCATAGAACTTCACGGCTCGAGCCCCTCCGCGGCCTTGAACACGGTATCGGCGTTCTGCCTGAAAAGCATGGCCTTTGCTTCATCGTCGCGCGTCAGGTCGCTTTGCCAGTCGCTGCCGAGCTCCATTCCAGCCCGCAATTTGGGGCGTTCTTTAAGTGTGTCGAACCAGCGCCTGAGGTTGACGAACCTGTCGAGGTCCACGCCAAACCGCTCGTAGGGAACCACCCAGGGAAATGACGCAATGTCCGCAATAGACAGTTCACCGGCGAGAAACTCGCGATTGCGCAGGCGCACATCCATGACGGCGAGCAAGCGATCGTACTCGTTGGTATAACGATCGAGCGAGTAGTCGTGCTCGTGGTCTGTGTAGCTGCGAAAATGGCTCAGCTGGCCGGCCATTGGCCCGAGGCCTCCCGTCTGCCAGAACAACCATTGCAATACCTCGAATCGCTGCCTGTCACCCTGTGGCAGGAACTGCCCCGTTTTCTCGGCCAGGTAGATGAGGATTGCGCCGCCTTCGAACACCGAGATGCCGGTTTCGGTGTCGATAATCGCCGGCATGCGGTTGTTCGGGCTGATAGCGAGGAACTCGGGCTTGAACTGGTCGCCGGCGCCAATGTCCACGCGCTTTACCTCGTAGTCCAGACCGCACTCCTCGAGCATGATGGAGATTTTCTTTCCGTTGGGCGTTGGCCAGAAGTAGAGTTCGATCATCAGGCTTCCTCTAAGTACATGTCGATGTGCAGTGAGAACGTGCATCAGTATATGATGTTTTGCTGCGCGACTCGCCGGCTATCGACATGGGCACTACGAACTATTCGAAAGATACAATCACGGCACCCGACGGCCATGTAATCCCGACCTACCTCTGGCTCCCGGCGGAAGAGCCGGTGGCGTTGATCCAGGTATTCCACGGGCTCGGCGAACACGCCGCCCGGTACGGGCGCTTCGCCGAAGCGGCGGCCCGCGCCGGCTACGCCGTAGCCGCACACGACCACCGCGGGCACGGGCCGGCAGCCGATCCTGTCGGTTACTTTGCGCACGAGGATGGCTGGGAGCGCCTGGTGGCCGACGGCCACCTCGTTTTCGAGTTACTCGGGAACCGTTACCCGGGTCGGCCGGTAGTACTACTCGGCCACAGCATGGGGTCATACATCGCGCAAAGCTATGCCATGCGGCACGGCGATGATCATGCCGCGATGATCCTGTCCGGATCCACCCGGCCGGCGCGCCTGCTGGTTGGCATCGGGCGGCTGCTCGCGCGCTTCGAGTCCTGGCGTCTCGGCCCAACAGGCGAGAGTGCGCTGCTCGACAAGCTGGGCTTCGGCGATTTCAACAGGAATTTCGAGCCCGCGCGGACGGAACTCGACTGGCTGTCACGCGACCCTCATGAAGTCGACCTGTACGTTGCCGACCCGCTGTGTGGCGGGCCTTACACGACCGGTCTCTGGCTGGACCTGCTCGGCGGACTGCTCGAGGTTTCGCAGAAGAGCAATCTGCGGCGCATTCCCGGGAATCTGCCTATCCTGATTACAGGGGGCGCTAGTGACCCGGTCGGCGGTGACGCAGGCATGTTCAAGCTGTTCCTTCAGTATGAGAACACGGGTCACGGCAAGCTATCGAAGGCCATCTACGCCGAAGGTCGCCACGAAATGCTGAACGAGACCAACCGCGACGAGTTCACGGCTGATCTTCTGAGTTGGACAGCGCAGCAGCTCGAGAACTACCAGGCGTAGCTGGCGCTGAGGCTGACCTGCCGACCAGCGGCCGGCGTTCCCGGGAACGGCTGGTACTCGCTGTCCGTCAGGTTATCGGCAATGAGCATCGCACCGATCCGGCCATCGCCGGCCCACGAAAGTGACACCGACGCAAGATACGTGGATTCGTCGCCGACCCGGAGAGGGTTGTCTTCCTGGCGCCGATATTCGTTGTCGAATCGGAGTTCGAAGTTCTCCGCGAATCGATAGCGCAGCGCAAGCGTGGCGCGGTGACGGGCGAAATTAAGCGCGTAGAAACTCGCGTCCACGAGCGCCGCACCGTAGTCCTCGTCTTTGTCGAGGTAGGTATAGCCAGCCGCAAGATCCAGGTTCGACCAGCGCCAGGTCAGGAACGTTTCCACGCCGACAACGTCGATGTCGACAGGGTTGGCCTGGCGGGCAAACGGCGCCCCGGTCGCATAGGTCCAGTCAACAAGATCGTCATCGCGGCGACTGAATACAACGATGCGCCCGTGCCAGTCGCCAGCCTCATGAGTCACGGAAAGTGCAAGCTGGCGGGCGCGCTCGCGACCCAGGTCGGGGTTGCCACCGAACAAACCCGAGGGATTGGAATTCAGTGCCGTGTATCCCGGCAGCTGCGAGGTCGCCGCGTATTCGAGCGAGAAATCCGTCTGTCCACCAGCCATCGGCCTGCCCAGCGTCACACCGATCAGTGGCAAGACCTTGTTACTGTCGCGGTTCGAATAGTCCACGGTTGCGCCCCCTCTTACGGCCAGGGTCGAATCGCCCTCGAGATCGAACACCATGGACGGTACGACGGACAGGGTTGCATAGGTCCTGTTGTTGAAGCTCCCATTAGTCAGGTCCGTTGAACGGACGAGTTCGTCGGCCGTGACCTGCGCGCCGTATCGCCAGGATACGGCACCCACGTCGTGCGATCCCTGCAACCCCAGGCCGTAGACTTCGGTCTCGTGATCGAAGGATCCCGGGGCGCCGGACTCCTCGGTCGTCCGGTCGAAATCGTAGTCGTCGACGTGGCGCCGGAAGAAACCGCCGACTTCCCACCAGCCGTTTGCCGCCTGCTGGCGATGATTTGCAAGCAGCAGGGTCGTTTGCGTATCGTCAGTTTCGGGGAGCGTCGCGAAACCCGTATAAGCGCCGGGCCACCCGTAGAATTTGTCCTGGTAGCCGAGCAAGACATCAGATTGAGAGCTATCGTCGCTGCGCTGCAGCTGGAGGTTGGCGCGCCAGAACTGGTGGTCACCGTTCGGTACGCTGCCATCGCCATCGGACCTCGCGAACGACAATGCCGCGCCGAGGTCGGCGCCGTCCGACGCGGACGTCGTCCCGGAAACGCGCAACGATTGGAAATTCAGTTCATCGCTTCCGGCACCGAGCGAAACGAAGCCACCATCCTGAACCTTAAGGTAACCGTAGGACACGGTTGCGATCGCGGAATTGAATCCTGCCAGCGCGTTGTCGATGCCCTTGTAGATGGCGGGCGACGTCATGAGTTCCGGATCGACCGCAAGTTCGGCAACGTAGTGTCCCGTCTGTGGATCCATGACGGTCACCGTTCCCAACTGAAAACCCGTATTCTCGAACACGCCGCCACGTACCGTAACATCGGACTGCCCTTCTGCGAGCCCGCGCGACTGAATCTCCGTGAGCGGATCGAAGCGCATTGTCGTAACGGCCGACGCATAGGTCGCGGCCGGCCGTGTGTTCGCCACACGCTCGGCGCGGACCGTGATCTCGCTGATCGCTTCCTCGGTGGGCTCTTCGGCGGATCCCGCAGTCGCGGCGAACAGGCTCAATGCAGCCATCGCCGCCGGTACTTCTTTCAGCATGGGGTTCTTCTGTCGATCCCGGTCTAGACGACCTGCTCACGTACAGGCAAGCGGTCGGGAAGATGAAAACCCAGGTAGGTCCGGCACAAGGTCTGTGCCTCGTTCAGACGTGCTTCGCTGATCGTGCCCTCTGTGCGCACCGCATCGGCGAACGTCGTGTCGCAGATCTCCGTGTAAAAGCCCAGCTTGTGAGACCAGTGGGGAATGTCGGGCACAACAAAGTGCTGATCGAAAATATCGACGAGGCACTGACTCATCGAGCGAACGGCCTCGCGGTACTTGGCCGGTTCCCGCGAGCGAATACGGGGTAACAAACGCAGTGTGTCCGACGTCTTGTCCCAGAAGTCGGCGCCGGAGGCGACGATACCATCGGAAAGCTGTATCCAGCTGCGGGGTTGTTGCTGCGGCCTGAAATCGCCCAGGTGTTCGACGAAGTCGTTGACCCATGCCGCTGCGATATCCTGGAGCAAGTCATCAATACCAATATAGATGCGGTAGGCCGATCCGCGCGATACTCCTGCGGCCTCGAATACGTCGCTGAACTTGAGCGGCGCGCCATTGTTCTCGAGCATGAGTCGTTGCGCCTCACGCAACAGCTTGCGGCGATTCTCGCGCCCGCGCGTTCTCAGCTTCGGGATTCTCTGTGTCGAACGGCTCATAATGCCGTGGATTGTAGCTGACCGAACTCATCAATCCAACGACGCGGATTACGGCGGTCCCGATGCTAGAATTTCACGATCGATAAAGATTCTCCGATTTTGAAGGGCGACATGTCTGAACCTGACAACGTCAAATACCTGGATCGCAATCCGCCTGCGCACGAACCGGAGCCCGTGCTCGAGATCGTGTCCAGCCTCTACGGGCTACGTGGCCGCCTCGATGATCTCGACAGCGAGCGTGACCAGAACTACCTGTTTTCCGATCATGAAGGCCGGCGCTTCGTTCTCAAGATTGCAAACATCGCCGAGACGGTCGACGTCGTCGATATGCAGGTTCGCGCGCTGCAACACCTCGCGATTACCGACCCGATGCTGCCCGTACCACGCGTCGTTCCCTGCATCGATGGGCGCGATTACCAGCGCGCGTGTTTTCCGGACGGCAGCGAACATGTCGTTTACCTGCTCTCCTACCTCGAGGGCGTACCGCTCGAACAGCTAAGTGATCGTTCAGCCACTGTGACATACAGGGATCTCGGCGCTTTCATGGCGCGTGTGGACATCGCGCTGCGCGGCTTCTTTCATCCGGCTGCAAGCCAGCAGCATCCATGGAATATCTCGACCTGTATGCGGTTGAGGACACTGACGCAACACATCGACCGCGGCAGGGATGACGTCGAAGCCGTGTTCGACCGCATGGAAAAGGCCGTTCTGCCGCGGCTCCGTGCACTTCGTCACCAGGTCGTGCACCAGGATGCGCACGCCGGCAACCTGCTGGTCGATCCAGCCGATCCCCGAACGATTACGGGACTGATCGATTTCGGCGACATGCTTCACGGCCCGCTCGTCACCGAGCTTGCCATCGCCTGTGACAGTATTCCGCTGGCGTCGGCAGATATCATCACGCCGGCTTGCGAAATTGCAGCAGGCTATGACTCGATATTGCCACTCGAGGAAGAAGAGATCGACATGGTCTTCGATCTCGTGGCAGTTCGTAATGCGATGGTCGCAACCATCGGAGCCGCGCGAGCCGCATTAAACCCGGAACAATCGGCGCACATCCGCTCGGCGGATCCGTACATCGATCGATTGCGGCAATTGCAGGAATCTGGCCGGCGGAATTTCAATCGACGCCTGCGATCGGCGTGTCGCTTTCCGGCCTATTGTCCGGTCGATATCGATAGCGCGCTGCCCGCGCACGAAGAACAGCAGTTGGTCGCGGCGCGGCATGCATTGATGGGACGCAAGACAACGCACTTCTATCAGCGCCCCATGCATTTCGAACGGGCGCGCGGACCCTGGCTGTACAGCACAGATGGCCGACGTTATCTCGATTGTTACAACAATGTCCCGCAGGTGGGCCACTGTCATCCACACGTGGTTCGCGCGATTGCGAGGCAAGCGGCGGCTCTGAACACGAATACCCGCTATCTGTACAGCAGCGCGCTCGAGTATGCGGAACGATTGACGGGCAAACTCGCGCCGCACCTGACCGCCTGCATTTTCGTCAACTCGGGCAGCGAAGCGAACGATGTCGCGTGGCAGATGGCGAAGCTGGTTACCGGACACTCGGGCGCCCTGATCATGGAAGATGCGTACCACGGCGTTACTGATGTCATTCGGCAGTTTTCACCCGGCCATCCCGACAGGGAATTGCCGGTTTACCTCAGGGGCCTGACCGTTCCCGACCCTTATCGCGGGCCCTATCGAGACGACGAACCAGACATCGTCGACCGCTATGCGGCGGATGCGGGCGTGGCGATAGCGGAACTCGATACGTCGGGCCACGGGACAGCGGCCTTCATGATTGACTCTGCGTTCTGTTCGAGCGGCGTTCCGGCCGTTCCTGCCGGTTACCTGCGGGCTGTCGAAAAATTCGTCCGCGATGCCGGCGGACTCATGATCTGCGACGAGGTGCAGTCCGGCTTTGGCCGGATGGGTCAGTGGTGGGGGCACGAACATCATGGCGTTCAGGCGGACATCGTGACGATGGGCAAGCCCGTCGGCAACGGTCATCCGCTCGGCGTCGTCGTGACCACGGATGAGATCCTGAATCGTTTCATCGACCGGACAAGGCTATTCAGTACATTCGGCGGCAACACGGTAGCCTGTGCAGCGGGCAACGCGGTCCTCGACGTCATAGAAAGCGAGGACCTCATCGCACGAGGGAACGCAACGGGCGACTACATGCGCGAAGAGATTCGCAAACTCGCGGTGAAGCATGAACTGATCGGTGATGTGCGCGGTTACGGGATGGTAACGGGCCTGGAGTTCGTAACCGACCGCACAGCAAGAATTCCGGCGACATCGGAAACGGCAATACTCCTCGAACTCATGCGAGAGCAAGGCGTGCTCGTTGGCAGCGAAGGCCGCGAGGCCAACGTACTAAAGCTGCGCCCATCACTGGTGTTCAGCAAGAGTCACGTCGACTTCTTTATCGAGGCTCTCGATCGCAGCCTGGCAGCGGTTTAGCAATAGCCCAGGCACGCGACAAACCTCATCGAGTTTAGTTCGGCGATACTTATATCGATTCGTTCGATACCAAACGGCAACTGATTTTCTGCTTCGTACATCTAATCCATAGACGCGTAGGACAAGCACCGACGTCTCGCGTCGATCTGCGACTGATCGTGGATTATTTCTGGCTATAAATGTTGAGGGGAAAGAGATGAAGAAAGTAATGAAGACTGGTATCGCGGTCATCATCGCCCTGGGACTGGGCATGCCTTTGCTCGCCAGCGGCGCCGCTTCGAGTCAGGGGGAACGGGATTCGGTAAAGGTGAAATTCGCCGATCTCAATATTGAGAGCAGGGCTGGCGCTCGCGTGCTCTATGCTCGCCTGCAACAGGCATCGGAACAGGCGTGTGACCTGAAATCGTATACACAGGACAGGTCGCTCGGACACATCGCGGCCGCCAGGGATTGCTACGAAGGGGCGCTCGACAAGGCCGTTGGCAAGATCGACAGCAAGGCCCTGGCCGAGATTCACTCCAGCTAAAGCTCAACGCCTGGGCAAAAAGAAAGGCCGCCCCCTGTCGGGAGCGGCCTTTCGAATTTAAATCCTGGCGGTGTCCTACTCTCACATGGGGAGACCCCACACTACCATCGGCGCTGCATGTTTTCACTTCCGAGTTCGAAATGGGATCGGGTGGTTCCCACGCGCTATTGCCGCCAGGAAAACTGGTTTAGGAATTCGGGGACAGTGACCTTAATTCACGGCACTGCGTACTCCCCGGTACTTCCTGTTGGAATTAAGGTCACTGTCCCCTTAACTCCAGCAATAAATACAATCTGGAAAATTTCTGACAATCTGAGATTCGTTTTCAAGCAATTTCAAGCGTCGCATTTCATGTCGCATACAAGCCAAAACGCTTTGGCGTTATATGATCAAGCCTCACGTGCAATTAGTACTGGTTAGCTTCACGCATTACTGCGCTTCCACACCCAGCCTATCAACCTCGT